>JAEEGL010894144.1_pt1 | contig 17934 bp, 20 predicted proteins | sample 9134231 | NCBI WGS metagenome assembly JAEEGL01 (sample SAMN16246548, study PRJNA631951) | gut metagenome | biome: gut microbiome; feature: rumen; material: fiber-attached | host: Bos | place: Iran: Karaj | collected 2018-10 | reverse complement strand
GAGGGGAGCATCGGGCTCGACGCGCTCGTGCGCGTCGTCCGCCATCCCCTCCTGCGCGACCTGCCCTTCTACCTTGAGACGCCGCAGGACGAACTCTCCGGCTGGCGCGACGAAATCGCCCTCCTGCGCAAAGCCGCCGTCGGCTAAAGCGGTTCCACAAAATGTGTAACCGCCGGGACGGCGGCCGCTCGACCGGTAGCGCCCGCGGTCCCTGCGGGCATCTGGTCGGCCGAGGCGTTCCCGCCCCTCAGTGCGAAGAGGTCTTGAACGCCGCCCGGAGGATGTCGGCTCCGCGGCGGTTGACCGCTTCGCCCGCGAGGTTCAGGAGCCGGGAAATCGACCTGTCGGGATCGCGTTCAACTTCCGCGGCCGGAAGCACGGCCCTTGCCGCGATCCTGTCCGTTCCGATCCACTGGAAGAACACGCCGTCCTCCTCGTTCGAGAGTTTCAGGATCTCTTTCGCGATTTCGGCGCGCTGTTCCGCCGGAAAACGGACCGAAGGGGAAACGAACGCGCAAACCCATTTCTCCATGACCGTCACCAAAGCCATCGCCTCCGTAAACGGACCGTCCGATTCGGTCAGGCCGACCGGAAACTGGAAGGTGGTCTGCACGGGATCGGCGTCCGCCAGGGTCGGTTCCAGACCTCGCCGGCGGATCCACGCGAGGACCAGGTCTTCAACAGAAACGCCGGCGTCATGGACGGTCGTCGTAGCTTCCGCCTCCGTGCCGCCGTCGGATTCGGACTTGCCGATGCCGACATTGGCGACGGAAGCGGCCGCGCCTCCGTCGCCGCCTCCGGTCGTTTCAACGCCGTCGGAGTCCTCTTCCGCGGCCGGCATCGGCATCCCTTTGACGATGGCGCGGATTTCGGCATCCTTTTCGGAAAGGCGGATCATCGGCATCCCGAAGAACGTGAGCGCCGTCAGCCCGTCGGCCCGCCGGAGGGCGTCCGTCGGCAGCTTGGTCCGGAAGAACACGGCCCGCCGGTCGAAATCCACGCCGAACTGCCCCGCCGGCTGCGTCCCGGCCCACTCCGCCACCGCCACGGCGACGTCGCCCAGTCTTGCGGCGGGAACATTGAGCGGCAGAATCGCCGTGCAGGCGGCGAACTCCGAACCGTCCTCGACGTCCACCTGCATCCGGTATTCCTCCACGCTTTCCGGACTTGACGAAAGGTGGTAGGTGAACGTCGTGGCGCCGTCCCGGTCCTCCTCGTCGAAATGCACTTCCATGAACCGCAGATGGCGCCGGACGATGTCGCTCGCGCTTTCCGGCGCCTTGCTCTCGCCGTCCGCCGGAGCGGCCGTTTCCGGCGCGGATTCCCCGGTCGTTTCGACTTCCGCCGCAACGGCCTTTTCCGCCTCCGATCGGCGAAGCTCCTCCCATGGGAGGATCTGAAACGGCAAACATTCGACGGCCAGGCCGGACCAAGGCTCCCCGTCATCGGACAGGCAGTCCGACTTCCCGTTTGGCGACTGCATCACAAGTTGAAACGTCGGCTCCCCGTCGCAGTAAATTTCGTCGCCAAGACACACGAATGGATGGGCGGCTTTCAGGTCTTCGGGAAAATACCGGATGGTCCCGATGTTCCCTTCCGGCACACCATTCACCTGACAGACGACGTCCGGCATCGCCGCAAGGGAGTTTCCCTTGCGCCAGAGCGCAATGCGATTGCCTCCGTTTTGCGTGTCGTCCAGGCGTCCGCGCCATGCGCCATCCTCCGTCGCGAACGCGAAGCGCGGGTGCGTCACGTCATCGCGCAGAGGCGGCGCGAGCGTCATGAATTCGGCGTGTTCAAGCGCCTTCAGCCGCGCCGCTTCCTCGGGCGCTTCATAGAGGACGCCCGTGATGCGCTTCGCGTCGCTGCTCCAGAGCAGATCCCCCGCATAGAACCCGCGCCAGCCGAACTGCTCCCAGAGGTTCGTCCCCTTCGCCAATGGCTCGAACTCGGCGAAGAACCCGTCGTCGAACAAAGTCGGGAAATAGGATTCGAAATCCTTTTCCTCGACGTCCGGGAGCAGCCCGGGCCGCGTGATCGGAAAGACGAAGAATGGTTTTGCCGCCGCCGTGTCTCGCGCCAGCAGCGCCTGCACCAGGCCGGCGAGATTGCGGTTCGCGGCCTCGACGCTCCACTCGTTCTCCTGTGTTTCCCCGGCCGTCGCGGCTTCCGCCGCAACGGCCTTTTCCGTCTCCTGCGCCGTCGCGCAGCCGCAGACAAGCGTAGCCGTCGCCGCGCATGCAAAAACCAGTTTTCTCATCGTGTCGTGTTTCCTTTGTCTTGTTTCCCCGCGCCTTGCAACGCCGCCTTTCCGCAACAATGTCTCGTGCAAAAGGAACCGCGATTCGCCGGTCATGCGGTCAATTATCCATTATCCGCGTTTTCCGTCAATTATTTCCGAATCCGTCAAGGCTTCCGCCGCCACGCCGGTCGATGTGGCAGTACAGGAGGGGAGGCTCCGACGCGGCGTCCCAGCCGGCCAGGGCCTTGCGGGCTTCTTCGGAAACCGGATCGACGGCCTCGGGCGGCAACCCGCCCCCGGCGACCGCGGCGGCCGTGGACGCTGCGGCAAACGCGGCCATCGTCGCCGCAAGGATTCGTGTCATGTTCATGGTTCTCCTCATGCTCTGGACGGCTTTGCTGTGGTCGGGTCAGCTTGCGGTCTCTGTCCATCGCCATTCATCGAGATTATCTCCTTTCACAGGATGATCCCTGCCAATTCTTCCGTCGAAAAAGACCGGATTGACCCTTGTGTAACCGAAACCTCCAATGCTTGTACCGGTTTTCCGGTTTCCTTGTTTCCAAAAACGATTCGTATCGTTCTTTTCGAATCGTACTCAACCGTGGAAAAAAGCTTGTCGGGTGAAATGCGGGCAAGAAAAGTGACGTTCTCTCCAAAGGAGGAAAAACGACCCTCTTCAATGACGCCCACCTGAAGTGGATTGTCCGTGTCCGGAGGATTCTTGAACGCCCCGAAATCCGTTCTGATGCCATTTCGTGGTATCGTTTCGTCTCCGGTTGTCATGGGGAATATGTTTTTCCGGGAATCGAGAATCCCAACAACCACTCGCGCCACGTCAAGAAGCAGGAAGCGTCGTTCTCGTCGTTCCACAACGGACGCCATCAGCGCGGTGCCGAGTCGAATGCCCCTTGCGTTGTCCGGCATTTCAACGGGCGTTCCGAAATGCAAGGTTCTCCCAAGGAGCCCATGAACATGGTCGGAATCTTCCGGTTTTCCGTATTTGACGATTTCGCACACGCCGTTTTCGTAGTCCGCAAAACATGTCTGGACGATTTCTCCGGACCTGTCAACAAAGCACTTCGAATCGCTGGTTTGTTCTCCCATGGACAATAGTTTTCCAAATGCGAAAGCGGTCACGCGCTCCATCGTTTGCACGACCGGAAGTCCGGCTTCCTTCAAAACCGAATTCAGTTTCATCCGCTCGGAAAACCGCGCATGCGCCGGCATTGTCAGGACAACGCCTCGCATGTCATTGCCGAAGTTTGACTTCAAGACCGACGCCACAGCCAAGCAGTCGTCGGGCAGGATTTCTCCGCCGTTCGGGAATTCTCTGAACTTGGTGCTGACCTCGTCGGGAAAAGCACAACTCCGAAGTTCGCCATAACGCCATATGGCGGCCTGCGCGGAGCCGCAACCGATTTCAAGTCCGACGATGGAGGACATCCCTGATTCGTCGTTTTGCAGAGAGCCGGACTCTCTCTTATCAGCATGACCGGACTCTTCCGGAATACCTGCATGGGGCGCAGTGCCAACATGGTTTCCGCATCCATCCTCTTTCTCTTGGAAAAGACCTGGTTGGAAAAGACCTGGACACAATTCGTGCAGAATTTTGACAGTTTCCTTTGGAATTGGTTGTTCTGGCTGTGGATACGAAAAGCCCGGTGGTTGACCGATTTTCCATCCTTTCTTCCGCAATGCGGCGACGAGAGGGTGTTGTTTGATTTTCCCTTCGATTTTCATGCTAAACAGTCGTTCGGCCCCCCAAAATGCCAGAAAAAATACAATTAGGATAGCAAACAGCCAGCCAAGCAGAACTACGACACCGTCCTTTTCCGTATACTCGCGCTGTGACGCTTCAGAAACAAGGGTAAAGAGAACGATGGCTCCAATCGCGGAGGCAATTGAAAATGCAACGACCTTGGCGCGTTTATCCACATTGCGCATTGCATCGTGATTAGACGAACGGCATTGATCGCAGCAGGGAATCCTCACTTCGATGTTTTCATATGTTACTTGATTCCAGCCCGATCTGATCTCCGAGTTGATTGCACGATGCATCTTCTGGTTCCAGCGGCTGTCCTGCCGCACCGGCTTACCGCAGAAAGCGCATTCGCTCCGCGCAGAGACCCCCGCAATCGTCTCATGGGCGCCTTCCAGTTTCTTGCGCGACTTCGGAACAACAATTCGAACGAGTTTTGCGAAACCAATGCCCAATATCGTGGCGAGAATCACAAAGACAAAATTGCTAACAAATGGATGATTCATTCCGTGTTCCTTTCCTGTGGTTCCATCAGACTACAGGATCGCCTCCGTAGCGGAATCTGACAGCTTCAGCCAGCTTGCAACTCTTCCCGGATCTTCATGAGGATCTTCCCGAGGTTGTTCTCGCCTTCTCCGGTTTTCGCATCGACGCCCCAGAAGGTGTCGCCCCATGCATTGCCCTCCGCCAGCGGCATCGTGCCCGTGGCGACAAGTCTCGCCGCAAGATCGGAATTCTGTGTGAATTTCGCCCGGATGATTTCCTCCATGACGGCAAGACGCACTTTGTCCCAATCCGGGCGCAGCGTGACTTGTCGGCCCATGCGTTTTGCCTTGGCGGCGGACAAACCTGCGAAGGCCGCCCGATCCGCCATCTCCACGCATTTTTGCGCTTGAAACGCGGCTTCTGCATTCTGATAGCAAACACCGTCCACATCTACCTTGGTCGGGTAGAAGTTGCTCAGAAAATCGAAAGATCCTCTAAACATCATCGTAATCGTCTCGATAATTCCCGAATTTCATGAAAGAAGTCGCGCGCGGTTTCCAAATCTTTGCCGAGCATCTTTACGCGCAACAACGTCTTCAAGTCCATGCTCGTTGATGGAATTTTGTATGTCGCCTTGCACGCGGGGGCTGCACCTTCCTCGTGGAAAGGATTCAGGAAGTGCGTCGAGAATCCTTGATGTTCGTTGGTCCACCGCTTTGCGAATTCATCGTATATCTTGGACAGCCCCTCGCCCTGAGGCATGGTCAGGAATCCATCCTGCACCCATAAGATCAACTTGTCGTGAACAAGACGAATTGAGACGCCATCGCAATGAAAGTCACCGGAAAGACGGAACAGTGTGCCGCTGTGATCGGTGAATTCATCAAACACGACGCCAGAATTCCGAAATGCGTTTCTGAGTCTTCTGATTGTGATTTCGTCATTCATGCGCAAACTCGGCAATCAAAACATTCATCCCGGTTCGTCCCGTTGAGCGCGACCATCGCCAGCCGCGCGGCTCTGTCAACGACGTTCATGAATGATCTTTAAAGCATTTTGTTTCACCGAAAGCTCCGACAGCGCAAGCGCTCCGTCATTGCGACATGGGCTGCGGCCTTGTCTTTGTCTGCCGGATTTGGATCCTGCATGGAAAGATGTCCAGCCTTGAACGCGGCGAGTTTCCCGGGACAGGGGTGGACAATCTCCAGAAATAGGTTCGGGCCGTAGCATTCGCCTGGAAGATAGGATCCCTCGCGTTCATCAAACTGTCTCGCACTCGCCGTCAAGTTTCCGCCAGGAAATGAAATCCATGCCGATTTTCCGTCTTCTTTCTTGAAGTTGACCTCGATTCCTCCATCGTTGGCTGAATCATTGTCAAGACGGAACAACCAGACCCGCCGCACCTTTTCCACTCCCGGCATTGCCGCCACGGCCTCCGGCCCCGCCCCATCCATCACATGGCGTATCTCCATCTCGAGAGCAAATACCTCGTCATGGTGGAATTCCTCGAAGGTGTCGCGGTTATCCGCGTCAGGTCTGTTATTCATCAGCATTTCCCATTGGCTTTGGAATGACATATGCCGGATCCGGCTCATTGCCGTTGTAGTCTCCTTTCATGTCGAAGTCGAATCCGTCCGACTTCGCCTTCCCGATGTAAACGTCCCTTAAACTCATGAGTTGGTTTTCCCTCACTTTGTTTTGAGCGATTCCGGCGTGGATTCTGACAGCCCAAGCCGACATTGGCAAGCCCAAAACATCATTGCCCATGCCGTTTCGGACAAACAATCCGCTACCATGACCTCAATCCGCAACCGGCGTCACAATCGCCTCGTCCAGCCAGTCGCGCCCGACGTTCATGACCGTATTGCCGCCTTCTTCCGTGAACCCGAATGCGCTGTCGGCCCCGATGGATTTGACATGATCCCGGAGATTTCCTCCGGATTCCATCACGGGATTCCGAAACGACAGGTGCCAGCCGTTGAATGCCATGTCGGAGCATGTGAAATGCAGTTCCGCATCATCCACCAAGTCGAACCGCGGTTCCGCATCCTCGTCGTATGTCCATTTCCCGTCCGCCTCAAGGATGAATCTCCTGTAGCGGAACCTGACATCGACTTTCAATTTCATGGCGTTATGCCCTCAATCCATCCCCCGCCGCAATGGCCTTTTCCGCCTCTTCCGCCGTCGCGCAGCCGCAGACAAGCGCAGCCGTCGCCGCGCATGCAAAAACCAGTTTTTTTCATCGTGTCGTGTTTCCTTTGTTTTGTTTCCCCGCGCCTTGCAACGCCGCCTTTCCGCAACAATGTCTCGTGCAAAAGGAACCGCGATTCGCCGGTCATGCGGTCAATTATCCATTATCCGTGTTTTCCGTCAATTCTTTCCATCAACAACGCTCATTGCGAGTCCCCGGCGCGTTGCGGCAGGGTCATTTGCTGGACTTCATGGACGGCAAAAGGCAGGACGTGTTCCAGAACGTCCTCGACATTTTTCGGGTATGGGGTAAGTCCCTCCCAGTGAACGGCGTCCGTTTCGGGACCTCCGGAAGCCAGCACGTTCCCGTTTTCCGCGAGAAGCGTAATGGTTTCAAGGCTTCCGCCGACACGCCGGTCGATCCGTTTCGGGAACAGCCGGAAACGGTCGCGGAAAAGGGCCTGCCGGACCACGCGGAAATCCATCGGAACACGGAACCGGAGGACCGTGGCGTCTTTTTCGTCCGTGACGGCGTATGTCGCGGAATCCCGGTCCATTTTGATTTCCACGCTGCGGCGGACGAGCGTGGGGGCGGCCGAAAAGCGGTAGACGATGGAGGCGACCATGTTGGAGGATTCGCCAGACGGACCCCACCCCGGCGGCCCGAAGCACCCCCATCCGTCCTGAACCGCCCTGCCGACGGCTTCTTCGCCCCGTTCGCCCAGGTCGGCGAGAGGTCCGTCGAAGATCATGGCGCCGAGCGGCATGTCCCGCGGCCATTTCCCGCGTTCGATTCTGACGACCAGAACGTCCGGGCCTTTTGTCCAGGCCCACGAATGAATCCATTTTCTCTCCGATTCGACCGTCCGGCGGACGGATGGAGGGCCGAGCCGCCGCAAAGCCGCGTCGAGAATCTTCCGCATGCGTTCGGCGTTGGCCGCGGACGGCAACTCCAGGAACGTCCCGAAACGAAGGCCGAATTCGGGGAAGGCAAGGGACTCCCGCGGGGCGTCCGTGTCCCGCCCGGTGGCGGCGACGCGCTCCGCGTCGGAAAGTCCGTCGGCGAAAGGCGAATACGAAGCCGTCGGCGGCCACTTCCGAAGGGCGTCAATCTCCTTTTGCTTTTCCGGAAGCTCGAAGAAAAGCCGTAGAATCCTGGTTCGGCGCCATTCCGGAATGGCGAGAAGAAGCCAGCCGTTCCAGGTTCCGGTTGCCGGACGAAAGGAGGAGTCGCCGAGTTCCCGGCAGAGCATCCACCGGCCATCACGCGAAAGGGCAAAGTCGATGGGCGTCCAGCTCGCGTCTCCAGTCCGTCGGTCGATGTGGTAGTACAGGAGGGGCGGCTCCGACGCGGCTTCCCAGCCGGCCAGGGCCTTGCGGGCCTCTTCGGAAGCCGGATCGACGGCCTCGTACGTTCTGCGCCCCGCCCAGATCCAGTGGAACGATATCGACGTTTCGCCACCATACTTCAGGCGGAAACCCGGCCAGCCGCATTCCTCGCACTCCTCGAATGCAGGCGGGCGGCCAGAGATCGTTTCTTCGAGCTTTGCGGGCCAGGTCCAACAGGCCAGATGGTCGTCGTCGACGCCGACGGGAAGCAATTCCCGGTCCTGAAACGCCTTCTCGGGCGGCACCCCGCCCCCGGCGGCCGTGGCGGCCGTGGACATCGCCGCAAATGCGGAGATCGTCGCCGCTGCAAGAAATCCGACGGTTTTGTTCATGTCATTGGTTCCTTGCATGTTTACGAAAAAAGGCGTCCTCAACCATCATCTCCCATGCCGCTTTGGGCACCATTGCGGCCTCATGCAGTATTCCCGCTTGAACTGCGGGCGAATGCCCGCGGCGATCTTACGTCCCCCGGCGGCGCGGCACGATACCGTGATGTTGTCGTCGCAGAACCAGTCGTCAGAGTCGGGCGTAAATAGCGTCTCGTGTTCGGGACAATCGACGCAGTTCGGCGCCGAACGGTCAAACCAGAGGAACATGTCGCTCATGGAATCTCCGATTGTTTTCAATCAGTTCATCAAAAGGCACCGGACGGTAGCCGTTGAGGACGGCTGCGCCGTTGAGGGCGCGGGGGAGGGTGCGCATGAAGGCCCACGTGGCGTTCCGGCGGGCGTGGATGTGGCCGTGGACATGCCACGCCCCGTGCCTGGAATTGCGCCACTCCGCCATCGGGTAGTGGCAGAGGACGATGGCCCGTCCGCCGTCCTCGATTTCGAGAAGGCAGTCGATGGACGCGAACATCGCCACGGCCTTCGGATTCCGGAGCGTGAGCCAGTCGTGGTTGCCGGCGACGAGGTGCTTGCGGCCCGCGAGGCGCGAGAGGTACCAGTCCGCCGTTTTGCCGGAGCGGTAGCAGAAGTCGCCGACGACATACACGTCGTCATCGTCACCGACAGCCTCGTTCCACCGCTCCATCATGATGCGGTCCATCTCCTCGACGTCGGCAAACGGCCGATCGTCGTACCGGATGACATTTGCATGTCCGAAGTGCAGGTCGCTGACATAGAAGTTCATGGTGGAGTCCCCATCATCGCACGGAGGTCCCGTCCCCGCAAGCGGGGCCGCCTCGCCATTCCTTGTGCGCCAGTTCGTACCTGCATCCGCCGTCCTGCATTCCGGCCAGGGCACAGCGCGACACGGGGGATGGGCGAATCCGCGCCTCTGAAACCAATGTCTGTCGTGTCGTTCACCTTCGACTCCTCCACTCTCGCATCATGTAAAAAAATCGAATTCGGATGCGGCGAGAACATAGTCGCCGGCGGGATCGAGCGCGTCCAGTTTGCCCAGAAGAATGGCCGCGCACTCGTTGCCCGCCCAGCGCGGAGCCGACAGCCATTCCCGCAACTGCGCGACCGACATTCGCACCGCATGGCATCCCCAGTCGAGCTGCTTTGCCCCCGGCTCGCGCAGCACGGCCCAGAAAAGTTCGTCCTCTCCGGGGTATGTAGGCCACGGCTTTGGAATGTCGTATGCCGGTTTCGGTTCATAGCCGTTGTAGTCCCCTTTCACGTCGAAATCGAATCCGTCCGACTTCGCCTTCCCGATGTAAACGTCCATTAAGCTCATGATTTGGTTTTCCCTCACTTTGGTTTGAGCGATTCCGGCGTGGATTCTGACAGCCCAAGCCGACATTTTGTCCCCTGTTTCATGGCGCAAATTGTCGGCGGAAATGCTCTGTTGAACGCCAGAAACCGGTTGCGCCGTTCGGCAAAAGCGTCCTTGTCCACTTCCGGGAAAAAGGGACGCATGGCGTTGATCCGCCGCATGATGTCGTCGCAGCGCAAGAAGCCGTTGGTTCGGTGGCCGACCATTTCGGGAATCACGCCGGCATCGTGGAAAAAGTAATACAGCGCCAGGGCAATGTCCGTTCGATGCAGACCTTGCTGGCAGGAGAGGTAGAAACCGTCGCCATCAAGGATGCGGAACAAATCGGGCAAGACACCTGACAGCGCCTCCGCCTCCACGGTCCGAGCATCGACGGGCAGATGCCAATAGGCGAGTCCGACCTCGGCGCATCTGCGGGCCAGCTTATCGTTGTGGTCCGCCGTCCGGAGGTCGACGACGGCCCGCACGCCGGCCACCCCGATGCGTTCCAGGGTTGGACCCATGTGGCAGCCGCGCGCAAGTGTCTCGCCCCTCGCGCCCCGCCCGAAGACGGACCGCAGGTTGCGGATCCCAAGACCTTCAAGCGTTCGGAAGTCCATGCAATCCTCCTTCATACTGTGCCGTTGGCGACCGCAAGTCGCAGAAGCACCTGTTTTCGCGACTTCTCAATTGCTCGTGCGTGGGCGCAGGCGGGAATCCGAGCGAAAAGCGGCTCGCCGTAGCCGAAGTATTCGAGCGCCTTCTGCGGCCGCCCGTCGGCGAGGAAGTCGAGCGTGTTGCAAAGCCGATCTGCAATCTTCACGACGAGGATTTCCGGACCCAGCGCCACGTCCAAATCGCGAATGGCCTCTTCCGGCGCATCCGTGTCCTCCAGCACGTAATGGCACCAGGCGACGGACAGCGTCACGGGGTTCGTCTTTTCAGAGAATCCCCAATCCTTCAGCATCGCCACGACGGGAAAGGGATGGACGACATATAGGATGTTCCCCTCTCCGTCCCGATTAGTCCCGTTGTGCGCAACCATTGCCAGCCGCGCGGCTCTGTCAACCGTGTTCATGCGGGGTATGATAGTGCATTCTCCCGTTCGTCACAAGACCACCATAGCCTCGGCGCTAGAATTTGAACGGCAGTGGTCATGGCAATAGTTCCTTCCACCGGATGGGATGCGCCGGGATGCAGGAATCCCGCTTGTCCAATCCGAGCTCCGGAGTGGAAACCGGCCATCGGTTCAGTTGCATCGCCGTCATGAAGGTGTTCGGCCGATCGGTTTCCGTCACGTCGACATCAAGGCTGTACCTCCATGACGCATCGACATAGGTGTGGCTTCCGCTGGTGCCGTTGACGCGCCGGATGGCGTAAAACACGTTTTCCGGTTCATCCCCGCTTGGACCGGACACTTGAACAGCGCGATGCGGTAGATTTCGAGATTGTCGTCGAAATCGATGCTCTTCCATGTCCCCCTGTGCTCGGCAAGACTCTTTGTCGGGAGATGGTCGATCCTTCCGGCGAGCGTTCCGTCATCGGCCTCGAAACAAAGGACGGGCTTGAACGGAGTTCTCAAAAGTGACGGATGGAGCGTCTTTTCGTGAAGGGGCGGAGAGAGAGAAGTTCGGCGCGCTCGGCCATGTTCGCCATTTTCCGCGCCGCCGCGGCGGCGCGGATGCGCTCCGCGTCCTCTTCCAGGAAGGCGGTCGACATCAGCGCCAGCCCGAAAGTTCCGAGCGAAACCATGCATTCGTAAAGAAGGCCGGCGTCGCATGGGAACACCTCGATTTCGCCGCCATTGTCGCGGGCGCACCAGCAGATGTCCTCGTCACTGCGCCCCCAGCGGAGGAAGTCTAGCCAGGCGGCGCGCAACGTCTCCGGCACCTCCGGGTCGCGAGTGCCCCAGGAAAGGCAGACATCGCCAACCATTACATTGGCATAGGCAAGATTGGGGTGGTCCTCGACCTTTTCTACGACAAGAAAGCCCTGGGTCGTCTCGTGGTCATCGCCTACGAAGGGCTCGCAGAGCGGCCACCCGATCGGGACCGCCCCGAATAGTCGGCCTGTTGAACCGGATTCCACCACGCGGTCGTCTTCTGAGTAGCTCCCAACGGTTCGGCGGCGTCCTGCCGGTGGCCCTTGCGGCAACCGGGGGCGGCCGTAAGGACGGCGATGGCGAAGAATGCGATGGAGAGTTTCAGCTTGTCCATATTGTCTCTTTGACGTTGCTTCCTCTTTCTGTTTGAGCGGTTTCGCCGCATGGTCTGACAGGTCCCGCCACTATCGGCAAGTCCACATCATGATTGCCCATGCCGTTTCGGGCACCACGGCGGCCTCATGCTATACACATGCCCATTTCATACATGGCACAGGTCGTCGGCAACTTTGAGAATCACGTCCGAAAGTTCAAGATCCCTCTTCCACTTGTCGTCGATGCCGTTGTAGCCCAGAAGGGCGCCGAGAATGTTGCCCGTCACGGCCCCCGTGGAATCGCTGTCGCCCCGGTGGTTGACGGCCGCGATGATTCCATCCGAGAAACTATCTTGGTGCCTGATGGCGCAGAAGATGGCTATCGCGAGCGTCTCCTCCGCCACCCAGCCCTCGCCCATCTCGCGGATGCATTCGCGCTCGTTATCCCAGCTGTTGGCAAGTATTATGGCGTGGTTTATCGCCGAGACGAGTTCCCCGATGTGGCTGTCTCCCTTGAACATCTCCGCGACGGTGTCGCGAGCCTCCTTGACGATGCCGGTCAGCGGCTTTTTCTCAAGCGTCGCGATTGGATGGACGAGGCGGTTGACGATGTGGGCGAGGACGGCCGCGGACATATAGCCGAGCGAATGTCCATGAGTGAGCGCCGCGACATTTGCGGCCTCCCAGTCCACCACTTTCATGTCGCGGTTGGGCGCGGAAAAGAAAAGCCCCACAGGCGCGATTCTCATGATGCCCCCGCACCCCTTGGAGTCGCTCACAGTGTGTGTCGCCGGTTCGAATGGCGTCCGCCCCAGCTGACGGCCGAGAACACCCATGCATGTCCCGCCCGGTGCGCGACGCGAATAGAGCCTTGGTTCGCCAGCCAGCCACGAATGCGCGGCTCTTTCCCCCTCGGCTATTGCATCAAGTTCGGCCTTGCGTTCCTCGAAGGACCTGACCTGCGTCAAGTACCAGTCGTCGTAGTGCAGTTTGACGTATGCGTATATTGGCTTTTCGGCGCCGCCAGATGCGGCATGGGAGCTTGCCGCGAGGCATCCGGTGGCGGTGAAGAGTGTCATCTGGGTGTCGTCCGAGATGCGCGCCTTGCCGATCTTCTGATCCAATTCGAATTCCGTTATGCCGTCGTCGCCGAAGCGTGACAGTATCCGCGTTTCGTTCATGAACTCGACGGGATAGCCAAGCGCGTCGCCGGCCGCGCCGCCGACGAGGCATCCCCGGACCTTGTCGAGACAAGCCCCTGACTCCCTGTTTTTCTCCGGCGCCTCCGCCGCGTCGCGCCTACACTGTGCATCGTTCTGCATTTCCGTAAAACCTTTCATTGGTTTGGAGCGTCATTGCGCTTGTTTCTGACAGATGTCATGGCCGCCTCAATGCTATCCATTCTTGCGGTAAAGCCTGTAGGTGTTTATCGTAACGGGTTCTGGCTTCAAGTCCGACAACTTGTTCTCGTAGCCTCCGAGGAGCGTGAATCCGGACTTTTGAATAACCCTGTTGCTTGCGATGTTCGCCTTGACTGCCTCAATCACAATCGTGTCGTAGCCTTCCTCAAAAAGCTCCCTTGTGACGGCGCCGAGCGCCTCCGTCATATAGCCGTTGCCCCAGTACGCCCTTCCAAGGCAATACTCGATCACCGGATTGCCGTGGAAGTAGCCAACAACGCCGATCATGCCGACAAGCTCGCCGTCAACCTCGATGCCGTACCGATAGCAGTCGTCCTTTTTGTATTCTTCAACCCATGCGGAAACAACGCCCTTCGTGGCCTCAACCGTCTCATGGGGATTCCAGGAAAGGTATCTGGTCACCTCCGGGTCGCTTGCCCAGCAGTCGAAAATGCGCTGGGCGTCCTCGCATTTTACATGCCGTAGAAACAAACGCTTCGTTCTCAGCTCTCTCATTCGTTGTCCTTTCGCAAATGTACGGGCGGCGTCACAACGGGTTCTGACAGATGGCCTCATATCGTTCCAGTGGCGACATCCAGACGCAGCAGGACTCGCTTCTGACAGCGGCCTTCGCAGCGTTCCGTTCCTTGAAGCGCGGATGCACCGGATTCTGGCAGAAGGTTTGCAGAATGGCAAGAAGAATCGGGGATCTTCGGTTTGAAGTTTGGAAAGCCCATGTGTCACTCGTAAAGACCTGCATTTATTCCGTGTTGGAGCGTCTCACGATCAATATACTTGGCCCCAGTGTTCCTTGCAGCCCTTTTGCTTGTCGTTACCCATTCTCCGTCAACGGTCGATTTGAACCAAGTCTGGTATGCGCATTCAGCACTCAGCTCCACCCTGTCTAGTTCAAGTTGAAGCGCCTGGTCTCGCAGGGCTTCATCCCTCCGCCGAATTTCGTTGACCTCCCGTTCGGCATCAAGGGATCGCTGCATTTCCGCCGTGATTTGGCGCTGAACCGCTAAATCGAATTCCCAAAGACTGGAAGAGCCATTGCCTGTTCCGGCGGCCGGATTGTATCCCATCGTGCGTCCTTCAGGAAGCCCAGATTGAACATGCAACCACGCCAGTTCGCTCTCCAGACTCGCGATTTCGGCGGAATGGTCCTCGCGGCGGCCCGTTTCGGCTCCGAGCCCCGTCGCGGGCGCCCCGAAGGGCGCACGCGAGGACTGCGGATCGACCGGTTGCGGTTCAACCACAGGCTGGGGACTGACGGGCTGGGGGACAACGACCGGCCGAGGCGCAACGGGTTGCGGAACGACAACGGGCTGCGGCGCGGCGGGTTCCGGCAATTTCGCTCCGCGCTCTTCCAGAACCTTCAGGAACGCGCGGGCGGAGGGGTCGTTGGCTTCCTGGGCGCACCAGTCCGCAACGGTCTTTCCGGTGTGGTCATCTCCGTTGACGTCGCACCCCTGCCTGATCGCCATGTCCAGCATCAGCGGGCTCCTCGCGATCATCGCGTCCCAGAGGCCGTTCCGGCCCGTGGAGTCGGCGGGCGGAAGAAGTGCGCCGGCCTCGACGAGAAGACGGGCGATCTTTTCCGCCTTGACGGCGTCGGAGCACCTGTAGGCGTCGCCCAGCGCGAACATCCACGGTCGCGAAACGCCGCCCCGCAGGACCTCCGCCTCGATCAGGATGTTGGGATTCGCCCCTTTTTCAAGAAGGTGCCGCACCATGAAGGTGTTCCCGATCCTGGACGCGAACATGAGCGGAGTTCCGAAAAGAACCGGCGGATTTCCACCCCATACCATTATTCTGTCAACACGGTCGACGCCGGACCAGGAAAAAGCGTAGGGAACCAATGTCGAATAGTTGCCGGCAAAGTCCTTCGATTCGCATTTGCGTTCCATTTTCTGGCCGGCCAACGGCCACACAACAACACTTTTTCCAGACAAACTACCGTTCCATTTACCATATCGATAGGGAGAAGTAAACAATGCAATTGGTTCGTTGAGACCGACCTTCCCGCCGTCCAGGACCGAGTCAACGATGTTCACGTCGCCGGACTGGATCGCCAGAAGCAGTTTCACGGCATCTGGTTCCATTTCTGTATTCCGGACGGCTGCTTCGGTGTATTGCAGCATGGTTGTGCTTCTTTCCTGCGGCGCAGCGGGGGATGCGGCCGGCGTTTCCGTACGCGACACGGGTTCGCTGTCCCCGCTCCGAGGGGCGGGAGTCAGCCCCAAACCGTCGAGAAACGATCGATCCTCTGGGGAAAGATAACTCTCTGTTGGGGCGGAAATGGATTGAGTACCGCGACCTCCCGGAATCGGCATGATCGGGGCGTCTACAATTTCGTACTGCGCCTGTGCGCACGGAATCAGGGAAAGGAGGAGCAGCAGCGTTGCGAGTCGGGTTGTCTTCTGTTTTTCGGGTGTTGGTTTCATCGTTGTCTCCTTGGGTGGTTTGTTGCCGGCCTTTCATTGGCCTTCACAACACCATGGGGAGTTGAAACGACGGTTCTGACAAAAGCGGAAACTATTTTTCGCGAGGTTCAGGGGCAACGTCTTCGAAGGCGGTCAAATACTCTTTTGAAGCATCGGCTAAAGCGTCGAGAAGGGCATTCGCCCGTTCCTCGGAACAGCCGGTTTCCATTAACCAGACGATGAAACGATTCCTTTCGTCGGTGTCTTGTGACACATTCGCAATCGAAAATCCATCAGCGCACTCGAATCGAAAGGGCTCTCTCTGACGATTCGGAGCGCATTCCCGTCAATGCGGCCCTTTTCCGGAATCCACTGAATCGTCGGGAACGGCCAGACGCGGGGCCAACGGTTCCGGACGGCGGACAAAAGACCGGCGGCCAGGGCTCCCCAGGCCGACGCGATCGACGAAGCGTGCTCGGCATCCGAAAACAAGCCGGAATCGGCAAACGAGACTTTGTCGCCGTAGCGGCCGAAAGCGGGGTGGAGCCCCCAATCCGGGGCTCCGATCTGCTCCCTTACCTTCTGCGCGAGATCGTGGAAGGCGGAAGAACGCAATGATTTTCATGTCTCCTGCACTCCGTCTCCGCAAGGACGCGCCCGCGTTCCGGGTCGCCCCTTCGCGCCGCCGTCACCATGGAAGATAGCAGAACGCCGTCCGCAGGTCAAATACGGGAACATGGCCGGATTGCGACGAGGCAACGATGCTAGCGCCCGGAGAGCCGGGAGCGGAGGAATTCGATGGAACCGGCGGCGGAGGAGAGGCCGTCACAGTGCTTTTCGCACTCGACGACGAGCCATTCGACGCCGTCTTCGGCGGCGGCGGAGAGGACGGCGTCCCAGTCAACGCCCTTCGAGGCGCCGGGTTGGCCGAGAATCGCGTCGAAGAACGGGTCGTCGTTGCGCCCGTTCTCCTTGGCGTGCAGCGTCGGGGAGCGGTGCGGATACCTGCGGAACGGCTCGACGGGATCGACGCCCGCGCAAACCGTCCAGCCGACGTCCTGCTCCATGGCAACGTCCGGATCGGTGTTCGAGAAGAAATAGTCCCAGAACGTCGAGCCGTCGGTCATTCTGACGGCGAACTCCCAGGTGTGGTTGTGGAGCCCGACGCGACAGCCGCGGCGCGCGCAGTCGGCGGCGGCGCGGTTGTAGTCGTCGCAGAGCCGCTTGACGAAGTCGTCAATCTCCGCGGAAGGCGGCGCGTCGGGATGGGACCAGTCGACGCCGGGCGGCATGTTCCCGCCGCCTGGACAGATGATCAGCGAATTGCCGTAGGCGCACTCAAAGTCGCATGTGGCGGCGACCTTCTCCGGCGCGAAGGCGTCGCGCCCGACGTGCGTGCCGCACGCAACAAGACCGTTGTCGGCGAGCATCTTCGCAAGTTCGGCCGCGGAGAAACCGTGGTAGCCCGCGAACTCGACGCCTTCATAGCCGAGCTTCGCGACCTCTTCAAGGGCGCGGAGCAGGCCGTTGGCGGCAATGTGGTCGCGAATGGAATAGAGCTGAAGGGCGGGACGGAGGATGGCCATGGGTGAGAGGGTTGAGATGGTTCGGATGGTTGAGATGGTCAAAGGGGAGGAAGGGATTTCCGCCCCGCCGTCGGCTAGCCGGGCGTCCAGCGGGCCCAGGTGCCGCTCGGGAGCGGAAGGACGCCGGGCGCGCCCTCAAGGAGCATTTCGCCCGTGGCGAACGAGCCGCCCAGCCCGGCGAGGGCCTGGCGAAGGGCGTTTTCCAGCACCTGCGGACCGCAGCCCGGCGTGTGCGCCGAAAGCAGCACGAAGAGGGGCTTCTCCGACAGCACCGAACGGCACAGGTCGAGCGTCTCCATGAGGTCGCGCTCGATGACGTAGGTCTCCCCGTTCCCGCCGCGGCCGAACGAGGGCGGGTCGAGGATGACGCCGTCGTAGCGGCGTCCGCGGCGCGCCTCGCGGCGAAGGAACTTGTGGGCGTCGTCCACGATCCAGCGGATCGTGTCGACGCCGTTGAGCTTCGCGTTCTCGGCGGCCCAGTCGACCATGCCGCGCGAGGCGTAGAGGTGCGTGACGGCGGCGCCGGCGCTGGCGCAAGCGAGGGACGAGCCGCCGGAGT
>JAEEGL017393208.1_pt1 | contig 17935 bp, 9 predicted proteins | sample 9134231 | NCBI WGS metagenome assembly JAEEGL01 (sample SAMN16246548, study PRJNA631951) | gut metagenome | biome: gut microbiome; feature: rumen; material: fiber-attached | host: Bos | place: Iran: Karaj | collected 2018-10 | reverse complement strand
TCGACGAACAACTCGAAGCGTTCGGCGCGCAACTTCGAGATGAAATCAACTTTTCAGAAGAATTCCTCGCGCTTTGCCAATCTCCCTCGGGGCGCAGCTTCGTCGCGCTCGTCCATTCGCAAGTTGACGGCAAACGCTTTCAAGTCGCGCCGAACCTCATGCCTGAACGCGCCAACATAGGGCTCTATCTCGATTCGCTCCGCAACTTAGCGCGTCAAGAACACTGGGGCGCGCTCGCAACGCAATTGCAAGCGGCGCGATCGCTCTGCGGCGCTCTCGCCTACGTCGGCGCGATAGCGAACGACGGCGCGCAAAGCGCGTCCAGAAAGATTGCCGCGCTACTTCTCTTTGAAAAAGAATCGTTCCTCGAGGCGTCAGACGTAGCCCGAACGCGCCAAGACGAGCAAGACGCGCGTCTGTCGTCTTCAGGAGTCGAACCCGTCGATGAAATTGTCGACGCGCCAAACTCCGCCCACCAAAATCACGCTCGCGATCGCCTAACGGCGTCCAATGCGAATAGCGCTAACGAACCTGACGTAAAAGTAGATCGCGACTCCCATGAATCGGTACGGAGCCGCGACGCGCGTTCACATAGTTCTGAAACGGGCGGAGACGCGCCTGACGCGCAATACGCGGGCGGAATCGCGCTGGGGGAGCAATCGGCGCCGTTGGCAAACGACGCGACCGCCTTCGACGCCGAGTTGCCGCCAACGCTACGCGTAAGATTGGAAAAATCGGAAAATTGGCGACCCGATCCGGAAACGCTTAAGAAAGCAAAGGCGTTTCGCCGAAAAGTCGTCGAAACGGACGGGCGCGACCGTCGGCATAACGATTAAACGCCGTTATGCTGGCGAGCGGAAATATTAACGATCCTTATGGCGTTTTCCCTTTTTATGGAACTTACCGCAGGATCGCCCGTCGAACGAAATGGGCGTTAGCGCATAAAGATAAATCCCACTATTTTGCCGCTTTTTGTCCGAGAAACGGTCGGTCGTACTTGACCGATCAGCAGTATTTTTTATAATGAAACCACAGTTTGGGTCGCCGACGCGGAAGCGTTGCGCGAATCGTTTTTATACTTTATTTAGTTGGGAACGTGCTTCGACCATAGGGGTGTGGGCGAACAAACGACAGTTTCCCAATCGTCTCAAAGGGTGTTAAGGAATTTCATAATGAATAACAATCTTAAACAAACTCGCGGCTTTACGCTTGTCGAGCTACTCGTCGTAATCGCTATTATCGGTATCTTGATCGGTCTGCTTCTTCCCGCCGTCCAAGCGGCTCGTGAAGCGGCGCGTCGTATGCAATGCACCAACAACCTCAAGCAACTCGCTCTCGCCGTTCAGAATTACCATGACTCGCAACGCGGTTTGCCCGCCGCGCGCGCGCTCCTCGGCGACAGCGGGTACACCCACCACCATGGCAATAACGGCGGGGCGAAGGGTCCTTTCGGAACCGTCGTCTTCCTCATGCCGTATATCGAACTCCAGCCGACCTACACGCAGTTGCTCAACATCACTTCGAGAGCGCAACACGGCGACAATCGCCTGCAACACCCGTGGATGGGATGGCTCAATGGTAGCGCCACCGGTCCCGACGGAATGGACGTCACCTGCGTCTATCAAACGATCTCCGCCTTCATCTGCCCGTCCGACGGTAATGCCAAGATGAAGTCGACCGACGGACACCAGACCGGTCGTCTCAATTACGTCTCCTGCCGCGGCGACTCCCTCTGGAACAACGAACGCCATCCTGAAGACGAAGGCAGCGCCGCCGCCAAGACCGCGCACCGCGGCGTCTTCCGCATCGGCGAGTTCCCCGAAATGTCCGTCGCTTCCGACGGAACTTCCAACACGCTCGTCTTCTCCGAAGGCCTGAGCGCCGCGCAATCCGGCGGTCGTTCCATTAAGGGACAAATCTTCACCGTCAACTCCATGTACAACGGCAACTCCCGTCCCGGTCCGTGCCTCGCTATTAAGAACGGCGAAGAAGCGACCCAAGACGCGCTAACCGCCGCGTGGCGTTGCCAGCGTTGGCTCGACGGACAAGTTCTCGTCCAAGGCTTTAATACCGTTCTTGCGCCGAATTCGCCCGTCTGCTCTTACAGCGGCGACAGCGCCTGGGGCGTCGCCTCGCCTCAATCGAACCATAGCGGCGGCGTCAATGCGGCCCGTCTCGACGGCTCCGTCTTCTTCGTCTCCGACACGATCGACTGCGGCGACTCCTACGCCAACGCCGTTACCTCCGGAAAATCTCCCTATGGCGTGTGGGGCGCGCTCGGATCCGCGCAAGGCGGCGAGTCAACTCAATCCCTCTAATCCCGCGAACCTTAAAGGTTCCTGTTAAAACGCGCAAAATAGACGAGCGAGGTTCAACGCCGCGCTCGTCTATTTTCGTTTAAGCGGCATACGATCGAAACGAACGAACGCGGACGCGATTGTAAAAATACGCGGCGTCATTAGCGATTCTTCCGCTAATTCCCTACTATTCGAGGGAACCGGCGCGCAGACCGTTCGTCCAAATCGGAGAATCGTTAGCTTGCAAAAAAATCACGCCGTTTTAGCGCTTTTTGAACGAAAAAAGATCGTGCGCGCTTGACCGGTTTGCAAGGGTTCACTATAATTGCGGCGCAGCTTGAGTCGCACGCGAGAAAGCGTCGTGCGAATCGTTTTTTTATTTGTTCTACGAATATACTTCGTGTTTGCAGCATGAGAGGATGGGAAACCCTACGGAGTTTTCCTCCACTCCAGTGATTTAAGGATTTTTGGAATGAATAACAATCTCTACTTGAGCAAGTCTCGAGGCTTTACGCTCGTCGAGTTGCTTGTCGTCATCGCTATTATCGGTATCTTGATCGGTCTGCTTCTCCCCGCCGTCCAAGCGGCTCGTGAAGCGGCTCGTCGTATGCAATGCACAAACAATCTTAAGCAGCTCGCGCTCGCCGTTCAGAATTATCATGACTCGCAACGCGGCCTGCCCGCCGCTCGCGCCATGCTCGGGGAAAGCGGGTACATTCATAACGGCTCCAAGACGGGTCCCTTTGGCACGGTCGTCTTCCTCATGCCGTACATTGAGCAAAACGCGCTCTGGACCCAACTGATCAATCTGACCTCACGCGCTAAATATGGCGATAATCGACTCCAGCACCCGTGGATCCATGCTGAATATTCGGAAGCCACCGGCGACCGAACCTGCCTCGGAACTACGATCGACGCCTTCATTTGCCCCTCTGACGGCAACGCTAAAATGAAGTCGACCGACGGACACAAGACCGGGCGCCTAAACTACATGTCCTGCCGCGGCGACTCCATGTGGAATAACAACCGTCACCCGGACGACGAAGGATCCGCCCAGGCGAAGACTGCCCACCGCGGAGTCTTCAGAATTGGCGAATTCCCCGAAATGTCAATCGCCTCCGACGGTACTTCCAATACGCTTATCTTCTCTGAATGCGTAAGCGCCGCGCAATCCGGCGGTCGTCAGATCAAGGGCCAACTCTTCCAGGAAGGCTCGATGTACAACGGCAACTCGCGTCCTGGTCCGTGCCTCGCCCTTAAGAACGGAACGGAAGCGACCAAAGACGCTCTGACCGCCGCATGGCGCGCCCAACGTTGGCTCGACGGTCAAGTCCTCGTCTCCGGCTTCAATACGGTTCTCCCGCCGAACTCCCCCAGCTGCTCCTACTCCGGCGACAACGTCTGGGGCGTCGCGTCCGCGCAATCGAACCACAGCGGCGGCGTCAATGCGGCTAGACTCGACGGCTCCGTTACGTTCATTTCCGATACGATCGACTGCGGCGACTCCTACGCCAACGCCGTCGTTACCGGCAAATCCCCCTACGGCGTATGGGGAGCGCTCGGGTCCGCGCAAGGCGGCGAGTCGACTCAATCTCTCTAGTCGCGCTCTGTGTAAAGCGCCCTGTTAAAAACGCAGGACAGACGAGCGTGGCTACTGCGCCGCGCTCGTCTGTTACTATCGTGCCGAAAAGCAATCGAAACGTACGGACTCAAACTTAACGGTAAGAATCAAGAGCGAGCGGAGGCGTTCGCCGTCCTCAAAAGCGTTTCCCGCAAATTATAGGAACTTACGACGTAATCGTTCGTCAAATGCGGAGAATCGTCAGCTTGCAAAAAATCATCCCGGAAACCAACGCTTTTTGCCTTGAATAAGCGCCAATTGAGCTTGACCGTTTTGCAAGGATTCTTATAATGAAAGGCGAGTCGTTTTTATATTTACTTGTTTTTCGGACGCGTTGCGTCCGCGCGAGGTGAGTTGCCCGTTCAATGGCGCGGCGGCTCGCCCCAGAGTGTAATTAGGGCGCTTTATTATGAAAAATGGTCTCAAAAACGCTCGAGGTTTCACGCTCGTCGGTTAATTCGCGACGCCGGAGAAATTCGGCGTTTTTTGTAGGCGCGCGTTCCTCGAAACGAACGTCGTAATCACTAAAAAGAAAGCAAAAGAAAATGAAAAAGATTCTTATCGCTATCGTCGCGTGCTTCTGCGCCGCTTCTATCGGATGCGGCGGCGCCCCCAAGCCGAAGGACCTGCCCGAGCTTTATCCCGCCACGATTAAGATCGTATACGACGACGGATCGCCCGTCGAAGGCGCTACCGTCGCGCTGCGCCTGCCGAAAGCGACCGGAGGACGCGTTTGGAACCTCACCGGCGTCACCGACGCCACCGGATCCCTCGTCTTGAAGACCGACGGACAATGGGAAGGCGCGCCCGCTGGTCAGTACCAGGTCATGGTTACTAAGGAAGTTTCCGAACTCGACCAAGGAAACGGCGAACCGGGAGCTAGCGCGACCGTAAAGAGCATCACTCGTTTCGTCAGCCAGAAGTACAACGACCCGACGACCTCGGGACTGACCGTCGACATTAAAGAAGACAAGAACGGCGGCAACGTCTTTGAGCTCAAGGTCGGCGAAAAGATCGAAGAAGACGTCAAAGTCCTCGGCTAGTCCGCTTCGAGAACTCGCTAACCGCTCCAACAGCAGACGCGTTCGTCTCGACGAACGCGTCTTTTTTTTCGGCGCTTCGACGCAATTCTGGCAAAAAACAAAATTATTTCTGTTTTGAAACGGCCGTCTTTCCGATAAATCCAATACATGTGGTTATGTCGAAACGCGTCCTTAATAGGGGACGTACTTCGACGCAATCTTTGCCAAGATTCAAAGGATTGAAGATGACACGGTACGACGACTCCATTTTGCGTCCCAACCAACAACGCTCCATAGTCGCTACGACCATCAAAACGGTTGTCGTGTGCGCTATGCTGTGCGTGTGTCCGCAGACTGTTCGCGCGCAGTTTCTGGGCCCAAGCCCGCAAACGACGCGCCAGTTCACGACGCAACAGCAGGGTCGAGCCGCTACGAACGCCGCACAGAACCAGGCGATAGCGCAAGCCGCACGACAGCGGCAGGCGCAACAGCAGGCGCAGGCTCAACAGCGGCAGCCGGCGCAAAATCAGCGTCAGACGGAGCAGCGAAAGACGATTTTCTCGGGGCTCTTCGGAGGAATGACCGGTGGCGCCGCGAGTCAACAGCGACCGAAAAATCAGCCCAATCCGAACGCGAATGCAAACGCCCAACGCCGCCCCTTGGCGCAACAACCCGCGCCGACAATGGATCGTCGCGGTACGATTCCGCAATCGTCGAACGACTTCCATCGTTCGGCTCAGCATTTGCCCGTCGGCGCTCCGCAGGCGGCGCGCGAATCAACCATGGATCCAGAAGCGCTGACGCGACCGTCCTCCGATCCGCGCGACGCGCGCGAGGCGCTCGCAAAACTGCCGCGCGACGTCATGCCGCAGGCTACCTACGAAAAGCTGCAAAGCATCGCCGCGAACGCGTCCGTATATCGTCGCCTTCCCATGGGCGGATGCCGATGTAATCCCGAACTCTTCGATTATTTCCTATCTTATCCAAACGCCGTCGTCGAACTATGGAAGCATATGGGCTATAATGAAATCGACATGCAGGCGATGGGAAACGATCGATATATCCTCAGCGAACGCAACGGGTCGCGCGGCGACGTCCAGGTAATCTATCAGGACTCGGAAACCACGATCGTATACGCAAATGGAAACTATCGCGCTCCCGCTATGTTGCGCGCCGTCGAAGGAGAAGCCTTCTTCATTCTACAGACGCGATACACAGAGGACGCCGCGCTGACGCCGATCGTTATCTGCAGACTCGACGGCTTCATTAAGATCAAAAACCCGGGCGTCGATTTCCTCGCGCGCACATTTAACGCGACCGTCGGCAAGATCGCCGACGCTAATTTCGAACAGACCCTCGCCTTTATCGACAGCGTGTCGCAAACGGTCGAGCAGAATCCAATCGAATTCCAGAACATTGCCTCGAGTCTCCGAGGATTGTCGCCGGAAGCGCGCAGCATCCTCTCGACGAAGGCATATGAAATCGGACGCCAAGCGGCGGCGCGCAGTCAAGGCCAGCTCGTCAACTACAGACTGCTCGCCAAACGCAACGCGCCCAATCCCGGCTACGCGCGCATTCTTTCGCGCGGCGACGCCAACTACGGCGAATACCTCGCTAATTCCGCGCCACGATCCAATATGACGGATCCAAACGCGTTGCCGTCGTCTCTCGCGACCATGACGACGTCGGGCGCGCCCGGCTTCGCTTCCTCGTCGCGACCGTTGCCAAACCAATCCCTCGGAGGCGGAGATTTCTCGCTCTCAAACGACGACTTTGAATCTTCGCTTGAATGGGGGGACGACGAGGAGATGATGACCGGCGAGGAATTCCTCATGTCGCAGTCCGGATCGTCGCTCGCTAAAGTCGGCGCCAAACCGTCGACAAAGCCCCTGGCAATCAACGCGCTCGAAGCGAACGAACGCGACGCGACCCCTGCGTTGCCCAAACGGGGGACCGCGCTGTCGACGGAATCCTTCCAAGTTGACGACGACGATTCCTTCAATTTCGACGACGAGCCCGTTATCGAATCCGAAGCCGCGAGCGACGCGCAAACGAACGCGTTCGCGACCTCGAAACGTCCGCCTCTCTTCCCGCCCTCCGCGCACGCGCCGCGTCTCAATTCAAACGCCGCGCAACCTAGCCAAGAGGAACCGATTGAAAGCGAGCAGGTCGCTGAAATCTCATTCGGAGAAGACGGATCGCTCGAACTCGACTTCTTCCAAAGCGACGAGGAGCCCGACGACTTAACTCAAGGCGGAGAAAACGAGGAAATCGAGCTTCAGCCGCTCGCGTTGGATTCGACCCTGCAGAAAGCGGAGCAGACGGCGCCCTATGCGGAATCTTTGCAGTCTGAGGAAATCCAAGGAGACGACGAAGCGCTGGAAGAAATCGACGCGACGCCCCAACAGCCGGTCGACTCGTGGACGCGCGCTACGCTTCCCATCTCCTTCCAGAACAATCCGCCGCTCGCCGGAAGAACTCCGTTAAAGAACGCCGCGAAGCAAGTCGAGAAGGCGGCTAAGAAGGCTGAAAAGAGCGCCAAAAAGATCGAGCGAAAGATAAAAGACGCTATCGAAGACGAAGATCGACCGCGCTTCATTACGCGGAGATACGAGCCGCTCAAGTTCAAAGCCCTCGATTCCAAGGGAAACAGTACTCAAAACAGCTCGCAACAGGGCGAGCCCGTCTCGAACTACAAACAGGTTCCGACGCAATCGAGTCCCGTCGTCGCCAAAACGGCGGCCTTAGATAATGAAAGCGAGCCAAAAACCGCTACCTTTAAGAAACCGGAAGTGAAGTAACGACGTTACCGAATACGGCGCACGGCGACCGAGATAATCCCAACTTCCTCTACCGGGACGGACTTCGTCGTGAACGCTTGCACTCCTTACCCCCGCGTTATCGAACGCGAACCCCTGTTTATAGGGTTCCGGCGATAACGCGGGATTTCTGTCGCACAAGGCTGATTCGACCGTCGACGAGGCGCCGTTGCGCATAATCCAAACAAGCGACGCGCGAATTCGCCATTTAACGAACCTCCGCAATTCGATATAATACTCCTGAGCGCAATACTGCGCCGTTACATTGGTCAAATCAGGAGTACTTTATATGAAACGCCCTACTCTATCGCAACGTCTATCCTTTGTCGCGTTCGGTCTTGCCCTCATACTGACCGCGCGCGCTTTCTCTACAGAATATTACGTCGACTCGCAGCGCGGCGACGACAAGGCGAGCGGCGCCAGTCCGCAAACCGCGTGGCGTTCACTCGACCGCGTCTCCAACGCGCAAGAGCTCCAGCCGGGAGACGTCGTTCGATTCCACGCCGGCGACGTGTGGCGCGGAGGGCTCAAACCGCGTTCCGGCGCCGAAGGGCGGCCGATTCTTTATACCAGCTATGGCGAAGGGCTCAAGCCGAGCTTCTGGCGCTCCGTTTCCCTAGCGTCGGAACGCGACTGGGTCAAAGTGGGCGACAACCTCTGGGCGACCCGACCGAACGAAACCCGCGTTCTCGCCGACGCCAAGCAAATTCTCGCCGGAAAATGGTCGCTCCATCATGAGAATGGCGCCAAGGTCAAGTACGAGACGTCGGGGGGAAAGTTCGTCCTAACGGTCGAAGCGTCCGGCTCGGCGGGAAATCATATTCAATGGTTCAATTCCCCTTTTAAAATCGAATCGGGGCATTCCTATCGAATCAGTTTCGATCTTCTGGCGACGAACGCGACGGGCGCGACGATCTCCCTCATGAGTCAGGGCGCGCCCTATTCGAATTACGGAAGCGTCGTTGGGAAATTACAGGCGAGCGAGACGCCGACGCGTCAGTCGATTATTATCACGGCCAAGCAGGACGCGGACGACGCGCGACTCACCTTCTACTTGGGAACGCTTCCGACCGGCGCGCGTCTGGAATTCTCCAATTTCAAAGCGGACGAAGTCGAACTCGACGCGCTTCAACTCGCTCCAGACGTCGGCAATATTATCCTCAACGGCGACCGCGCCGCATGGAAACGATGGACGATCGACGATCTCAAAGCGCAAGACGATTTCTGCTACGAACGCGGCGAAGGACGCGTCTGGTATTACTCGGAGACGAACCCCGCTAAGCGCTACAAGACGATGGAAGCCGCCGTTATGCGGCATATCGTCGATCTATCGGGCGTTACGGACGCGATCTTCGACGGGCTCGATCTCCGCTACGGCGCCGCGCACGGCTTCGGAGGAAGCGGAAACGCGCGCATAACGATTCGGAATTGCGATCTAGCGTGGATCGGCGGCGGCGACCAGTATCAGGGCGGCGGCGACGGACGACGCGTCCGCTTTGGCAATGCGATTGAATTCTGGGCGAACGCGCGCGATCACCTCGTCGAGAAATGCCGCATATGGGAAGTCTACGACGCCGCGCTCACCAACCAGGGTTCGGGAACGAACGTGGAGCGCAACATCGTCTATCGCAACAACGTCATTTGGAACTGCGAATATTCCTTCGAATACTGGAACCGCGACGAGACGTCCGTTACGGAGAATATTCAGTTCGTCGGCAACCTGTGCATGAACGCCGGATACGGCTGGGGACACGCCCAGCGACCCGATCCGAACGGACGATGTCTCATGTTCTACAGCAATAGCGCGCAAACGCGCAACGTCCTAATTCGCGGCAATACTTTCGCGAACGCGACGGAGTCCCTCGTACGTTCCGATATCGATTGGACCCCCGAAAATCCCAAGCTAACGGAAAACGTCTACTGGCAAGACGACCCGGACGCCGTATACGCGCTATGGCTTAAACAGTCGTACAAAGGCGGAATCGAGGCGTTCCAGAAAGAACGAGGGCAAGAGGCCGGCGGACGCGTCGAAAAGATCGACGTTACCAAGCTCATTCCCACCGACGTGAGACGATAGCGCGCGAACGTGAAAAGACTAAAAAAGGAACGCGCCGGAGGGGGCGCGTTCCCACACGTCCGCAGGAGGGGAGAAAAGACCTCGCCATAGAGAAGCCCACAGAACCGAGGAGTTCTTGAGAGGAAAGAAAGGAGACGTCAGGCGAGGCCGGGGTGGTTCCGGACGTGACACAAAACGCGCGAAAATGAGTAAAAACACGCGTCTTGTTCGGATGTTGAACCTAGTCGGCGTACCAGTTGGCGCCTTGGAATTCAACGGATGCGAATGAAAGCGACTCGTCGACCTTAACGTTCTTTTCGAGCGCTTCCCAAGGATTGACGAGAACGCCGCCCGTTACGGAGACGAGCGCGTTGGCGCCGGCCTGACGAACAAGCGAACCGCTCTGGACTGTCTCCGGAACCGCAAGCGCCGGAATAAGCGTCGCGCCGGTGAACTCGTTCAGATCGCAGTCGGCTTTCTTCTGAAGATTCTCGCGATAGATGAGCGCGGCGACGAGCGCGACGTCCATAACGTTCTTCGCTTCCGCAAAGATCGGCTCCGCGCGCGAAATTTCATCGTAGCGCTTATTGAAGTTCGTTGCGAAACGCGTCGCCACCTGATCGACTTTACCAGAAACGTTGCGATCGCCGCGCGACGTGAAGTACTCGCGCTCCGTCATAACGTTCACCGAAGAATCGGAAACCTTCCAAACGAGCGAGTCGGAATCGCGATAGATCGTCTCGTACTTCGGCTCCATCCAGAAGCGTTGCGCGTACGCGGACTTGCCCGTACGAATCATGCTGAAGTAGCTCTTGAAATTCTTAACCGACGTCTCGTCAAAGCCTAGGCTAATACGCTTCAGACGGTAGTCCGCCGCGACCAAAACGTTCGCCATGCGGCTGTCGGAAGGAACGCCCGTGAGCGTTACCGTCATGGGGCCCATCGCTTCCGCGTTCGCGTTCGCGTCGCTCAGTTGACCGAGCGCCGCGAGACGTTGAAGCGCTTCGCGCGTCGGGTCGATCGAGCAGGAAATGAGCTCGTGATTCTCGGCGGTCAGCGAACGCATCGCAATAATGAGATCTTCAAGCTGGAAGACCGGTTTCTTCGATTTCTTGCCGACGATCGCGCCCGACTCGTCGAGCGTCCACGGCTCCGCAGACCCTACGACGTAAATATCGTTCTCTTCCGGAACGGCGACGACGTAGTCGATTGACGTCAGACCGCCGAGATAACGCGCGGCGTCCGGCACGGGTTGATTCGACTCGCGGCATTCGGCAAGGAGCGCGTTGAGGCGCTTGAGGGAAATCTTACGAGAGTCGCTCGGCTGCGACAAGTCGCTCGGGATCGCTTCCATCTGCGCCATGAGCTCGGCGTTCGACGCGCGCAACTCGCGTTGCGTCGCATTGCGGAGCGCGCCGTTCGCGTCGATCATCACGCCGCCGACCGCGCTACGATAGCCCCAACCGTAGTAGCGGCTATCGTAGTTGTTGTTATTGTTGTTATTATTGTTATTGTTATTATTGTTGTTATTGTTATTGTTTCGGTTGTTATTATTGTTATTGTTGTTATTATTATTGTTGTTATTGTTTCGATTCTGACTCATGACGCTCGACGTCGCGCAGGCGAAAAATCCCAGCAGAAGGAGCGTGCATAACGCCGTCTTAACGACGCGGAACGTCGTCTTCGAGATGTGATCAACTTTCATTGTGTTTCCTCTATCAGGTTTTCTAATCGCGTCGCGCGCGAAATACAAATCTATCGTGAACGCGCCAACGCGACGCCGCGTCCGCGGACGAACGTGAACTCTACGTTTCGAAAGCTCGCGATCGAACGTCTCGCCGTCTCGACGAAAACGCCAGATTATCTAAAGAGTAATATCAACCGGCCCGCCGCGCAAGTTTTTTCTTGACTTTTTTTCGATTTTCCGCCATTTTCTACCCACACAAACCCAACTGTCCTGTTTTCTCGATTTTCTATTAACAAACCGAATAAGCAATAATTGATCGCCGCGCCAAAAAATTCTTTACACGCGACGACTCTTGTGGTAGAATACCGCGAGACGCGCGTCGCGAAGACGCGCGCGACATAAAATGTGCGAGACAATTCCTTCGCAAATATCGAGAGGGTAGCTATGAGAAATTTCCGCTCGGCGATCGCCGTTTTCCTCGCCTTACTCGTCGCGACTACCATTGCGCAAGCGCGACAGTTCCCTGGAAACGACAACGACAGACCTATCAACACCGTCGAATCCGTTCGACGCGCTATTAACGACATGATCTCCCAGTTCGGCGACGATTATCCCAACGGAGAGCAGTTCCTGAAGGAACTCGACGAACTAGAAAAAGAAGCTGATCACAACGAAGACTGGCAGAAGCGATTCGCGCAATTCCGGAGAAAGGCGCTGCTCGCGCTACCGGAACTTGACGATCTTGAACTACTCGTCGTACGATCGAACCGACTCCCCGCCGTAGGCGACGACTTCATGACTATCGACCGCGTGCCGAAAGAAGGATGGAATGTCGAAATGGGGATTCTATCCGATCTGCGCGCTGAGAATCCCGTCTTCACTCCCATATTTAAACCCGAAAACGGGCGACCGATCCTCAAGCCGGAACTCCACTGGGACGGCGAACGCATTATGTTCACGAGCGTCTCGGAAGACAACAAACGCTGGGCTATTTTCGAAATCGACCGCGAAGGCAATAATCTCAAAACCCTCTCTCCCACGGATCAGCCCGACGTCGATTTCTTCGACTCATGCTATACTCCCGAAGGAAAGGTCGTCGCATGCTCAAACGCCGGCAAACAGGGGCTGCCGTGCATTAACGGCTCCGACCCAATGGCCAATATCTACCTCATCGATCCGGAAACAAAAAAGGTCCGTCAGCTCACCTTTGAACAGGACTCCGACTGGGATCCGACCCCGCTAAAGAACGGGAGGATTATGTACCTGCGATGGGAATACAGCGACATTATGCACTACTACAGCCGCATTCTGTTCCACATGAACCCCGACGGAACCAACCAGGCGGAACTTTACGGCTCGGGCTCATTCTTCCCGACCGCGTTTAGGCACTCGCGAGAATTTCCCGATTCCTCCAAGATTGTCGGTATTGGCTCCGGCCATCACGGGCGCGGCGACGTCGGCCGTCTCCTCATTCTCGATCCGACGATCGCGCGAAAGTATCCCTTCCGATTCCATCCGACAGAGCTCGAATGGGGCCCCGAGAACACGCAATACGACGCGCACCCGGAAGTCTTGCCGGCTGAGCAGACGGGCTTCGTCGCGGAAATCCCGGGCTACGGTCGCGACGTGGTCGGCAACGTGCTCGACATGCAGTCGACGGGTCTGAAGTACAGCTTTACCTTCCCCTATCCTCTTTGCGAAAACTACGTCCTGGTGAACTGCGAAATCGACGGCGCGCCGGGCACGTTCGGTCTCTACCTAGTCGACACGTTCGACAATATGACGCCGATCAGCGTCGTTCAAGGCGAAGGCTACTTCTTCCCGACGCCCCTCGTCGAACGCGATCTGCCGCCGGTTCTCCCGAATCGCGTGATTGAGGGCGATAAAGAGGCGACCGTCTTTATTACGGACGTCTACAACGGATTTGGCACGGAAAACGTCCCGCAAGGCGAGATTGTCGGACTGAAGGTCTTTGCGTATCACTTCGCGTACCTGCATACCGGAGGACACGAGTCGGTCGGCGTGCAGAGCAGCTGGGATATCAAGCGCATTTTGGGCTACGTCCCCGTTGAAGAGGACGGATCCGCGTTCTTTAAAATTCCATCGAACACGCCCGTCGCGCTACTGCCAGTCGATAAGAACGGCGCCGCCGTCCAGCTCTTCCGGAGCTGGTTCGTCGGCATGCCGGGCGAAAACGTCAGTTGCAACGGTTGCCACGAATCGCAACTCGACGCGACGCAGTCGGTCCTCAAGCAGGCGTCCCGACGCGAGCCGAGCGAGATTCAAGAGTACCTCGGTCCGCCGCGATCGATCACCTTTGAACTCGACCTCTATCATCGCGTCGTCAAGAAATTCTGCATCGGTTGCCACGACGGATCGAAGCCGGATCGTCCGTCCTTCGCCGACGCGCAATCCGCGTACAATAATATCCATCCGTTCGTGCGTCGTCCCGGGCCGGAAACGGATATGGACGTCCTGCCGCCGTACGAATACCACGCTTCGACGAGCGAACTCGTCCAGATGCTTGAAAAGGGACATCATGGCGTCGAACTCGACGACGAAGCCTATAGACTAATTGTCAACTGGATCGACTTCAACGCCCCGTGGCGCGGCAAGTGGGGGAACGAGCCCGAAGCGAAACGACGTCTCGAGCTCTCCGAACTCTACGCCGATTCCGCCGCCGTCGACGTTGAAAACGAATACGACCGACTACTAACCGAAATGCGCGAGAAGCCCGACCCGGAATTCATTAAGCCCGAAAAGAAAGACAAGCCGACCGACGAACTCGGCGACGACTGGGCGTTCGACGAGCCGAAAGCGAAAGAACTCCAACGTCAGGCGCTCGAAAACGGCGCCGAAACCAAGACCGTTAAGCTCGCCGACGGCGTCGAAATCGAATTCGTGCGCATTCCCGCTGGAAAGTTCGTTATGGGATCACTCGACGGATACCCGGACGAAAACCCGCGCGCGGTCGTCGAAATCGACAAACCGTTCTGGATGAGTAAAACGGAGATCACCAATGCGCAATACGCCGTCTTCGATCCGGAGCACGACACGAGATATATTGAGGAGCACGGAAAGGACCACATCGTGCCCGGATATATTGCCAACCATCCGAACCAGCCGGTCGCGCGCGTGAGTTGGGACGAAGCCAGACGCTTCGTCGAGTGGCTCAACGAAAAGGGCGTCAAAGCGGAAATGCCGACCGAAGCGCAATGGGAATGGGCGGCGCGCGCTGGAAGCGCTCAGAAGTTCTACTTCGGTCCCTTTGAAGCCGACTTCTCAAAGTACGCCAACCTCGCCGACGCCGATCGTAGGCGACTCTACACCACCTGGGAAAACGGCGCTACGATCCACGTGCGGCATAATTATCCCGAAGGGAGCGTCTTCCCCTTGCGCGACGACCGATATAAGGACCACTGGTTTATCGTCGACTACGTCGCGCAAAATCTACCGAACGCGTGGGGACTCTACGATATGATCGGAAACGTCGCCGAATGGACGCGTTCCGATTATAAGCCCTACCCGTACGAGGAAAACGACGGAAGAAACGCCCTTGACGCCAAGGCGCGAAAAGTCGCGCGCGGAGGTTCTTGGGCTGATCGTCCGAAAGTCGCCGGAAGTTCCTTCCGCCAGGGCTACCTACCGTGGCAGAAGGTGCACAACGTTGGCATTCGACTCGTGATTGAAGAGTAGGCGCAACGCGAATTGACGCGGAGCGCGCGTGGTCGTCCTGCGCGCAACGCGTCCGCGTTGTTCTCCAACGTCGTCCATAAGGGAGGAGCCTAACGGCCAAAAAGCAAACGCCGCCGAAAAGACGCGTCGTTTCGAAGGAGTACCGTAAGCTCATTAAGGAATTTCGTCTGCTCGACGATATCTTTATGCGCGTCGTACTCGCCGACAATCCGGAAGGCGTGCGGGATATCCTGCGCGTCGTAACCGGGCGCGACGATCTCGTCGTTCAATCGGTCAAATTCCAGGAGGACTACGCTAACGCGCGCGGACACGGCGTGCGACTCGACGTTCTGGCGGAGGATTCGAAGGGCCGACTCTACAATATCGAAATCCAACGCGATAGTCGCGGCGCCGTTCCCAAACGCGTGCGACTCAATTTCGCCTCCGTCTACTGGAACAATTTCGACTCGGGCAAAGAATATTACGTACTCCCTGTAACGTGGGTCGTCTTCATTACGGAAGACCCAAGTCTCACGAGCGGCAAGCCGTACGCGACCGCAAGGCGTTACTTCGACGACGGCAGACTATTCGACGACGGACAAGTCGTTCGGTATGTCAACGCCGCGTACGTTGGCGACGACCTCTTTGGAAAACTCATGGCGGATTTCCGAGAAACCGATCCGGATAAAATGCATTTCGCGTCCCTCGCCAATCGCGTAAAACGAATCAAGACAACCAAAGAAGGAGTGGAAGAAATGGGCGACCTATTAGAAAAAGCATGGAAAAAGAAAATCGAAGCGGAACGAAAGGACGCTAAGGAGGAAGGACGAGAAGAAGGACGAGAAGAAGAGCGAGTGCGAACGATCGGACTTCTGCTAGCGACGCACACGCCGGACGCGTTACTGCACGATCCGATGTTCTCTCCTTTCGGCTATACCCAAGCGGACATTGACGCCGCTTTGGCCCTGTCCAAATAAGCGCGCCTCTTTCTGACGCGTTCGCAAGAATGAAAAACCGCGCCGTTGAACGCGTCCACCTAAGGGACGTCGGTTCAACGGCGCGGCTTGTTCTTTCCGCAAAGGAGGCGAACGTAACGTCGCGCTCAATCGGGCAAAATTAGAACCTTCTGTTTTCAACTCGAGATTCGCTCGAGGCGCGTCCTTCTTCGGCAAAGGGCTGGGGGGTAAACTTCAGACGGTCTGCGAGAAACTCTTCCCGCGGGACGCTCCCTGTTACAAAGGGCGCTGAAGAGTTCTCCGTTTCCGTGGGTTCGTCGTCCGTCGGTCCCGTCGCGCCGAGAAGTTCGGAAGCTATGGGGACTCCCGCGTCGACGACGATCGCCGTCTTGTTGCATTCCTCTAAATTAGGATGGTTAATTTTCACGGTCGAAAGATCGCGAGTCGGAAGAGGCGTCGGCCCTATCTCGACCTCCGTCGGATACCCCGTCCAATGCAAGACGGGCGCTTCCGCCACCCCGATCGGCGAGTCGAGGTCTTCCGTCTCGTTCGTTTCGACGAGATTCGCTTCGGCGCTGTGTTTATGCCCCCCCGTCAGCAGCTCAACGGCTCCGATTACCGCCATTGATATGACGGCCATTAGAACAATCTGATGCATGTAAAACTTAAAATCTCGCATCTTACGCCTTTCTTTACGTTTAAGAGTCTCACGCCGTTTACTACCCATTTCGATCGTCGGCTCTCGAAAAGGGCGTCGCATATGACAAGAATGTGCACTACGCATAGCAAGTCTCCTGGTAGCGAAACTCATCGTTCTATTGCGGCGCGCACAGAAACACAAAGACGCGCCGCTGAAAAAGAGAACGACGAGAATTGATGGATGGGAAGTTTTAGAGAAGTCTCATAGAAGTTTCATAATCACGACAGAACCCGCAAGGATTCCACCCCCTTGCGTCAAATGATTAATAGAGAAACGCTCCGGTTTGAAAACGCCAAACCGCTCGTCTGTGTTATGCAGTATAAACTAAGATCCTCAACGGTCAATATGCAAAATCCGGGAAGAAACGTCTTTTTCGTTAAATTGTCATTTTTCGCGCGACCCAAATTTTCGTCAACGCGTTCATAACCGCAAAAGACGAACTCAGGCCGTCGAGCGCGACGTCGGTTAGAGAGCGACGTCGCGCTCTGGGCGAACGGGGCTAGAGCGCCGCGTAGCTTCCGTTGGAATTAACCGAGCCGCGTATGGCCTCGGCGACGGACCGGCTGATTCGTCCCGTCGCCTTGCGACCGTCTTCGTCGTAGCAAACCGCCTGGACGGGCTGAGGCGAGAACGCGTCTCGATCCGCGAAAAATTGCTCTCGCGAGACGCTTCCGGTAATGAAAGGAGCGGCGGGCTCCTCTTCTTCCTCGACCTCGTCGCTAGTAAGGGGCGCCGCGTCGACAGGTTCCTCGACCTTGGGCGTCTCCTGTTCGGCGTATCCGATTGCTAACGGGATTTCAACCACGGTAGCAAGCTCGCGCGTCGGCAAAGGAGCCGGTTCCCGCTCGGTGAAAAAGTCGGCGTTTTGCCACTTGAACGACTCAGACGACCTGAGCAGATCGGCGAACAAACTCGACGATTGAGGTTCGCCCGTTTCGACAGAATTCGACTCTACGATAGAATCGCGCTCGTTCGTCAACAACGTCAAGCCCCCGAACACGGCCGACGAAATGAGCGTCGTTTGGACGATGTTAAAGACGCGCGTTTTGACCCTTCGCGCGCGTCGTTTCTCATCTCGTTTGATCGCGACGCGGCGTTCGCC
>JAEEGL011438890.1_pt1 | contig 17935 bp, 16 predicted proteins | sample 9134231 | NCBI WGS metagenome assembly JAEEGL01 (sample SAMN16246548, study PRJNA631951) | gut metagenome | biome: gut microbiome; feature: rumen; material: fiber-attached | host: Bos | place: Iran: Karaj | collected 2018-10 | reverse complement strand
TGGGAATAATGAAGTTTTTATTCAGGGGTTGGATAATAATCATTGTGACAAAAATACTACTGCTAAAAGCTTGTGTTCAGTTTATGGCAAGGATTCAAAATGTATTCCAAACTTTTGCGAGATTACCAAATTAAGTCTTTCCTGGCTTGAAGAAAAAGCTTTAATGTACCAGGAAGAGAATGATTATTACACAGGCTTTACAAATGTTTTATACAATCAATGTAATGGTTCTCCGCAAGAATTAAAACAATTTGATGAAGCGGTTGCTGTTGCTTTAACTTATACTTTGCAAAGCGATAATACAGTTCTTGTTGTTACTTCCTCTGACAGTTCTAATGGTGCTCCTGTATTTGCAGCAGGTTGTGTTGCTGCAGAAGCTGCCAGAAATATAAGTACGCTGAAAGAGTTTATTTCAAATGCAATTGAAAATGAACTGAGCGGCACAAAATCAAATGCTTTACCGGAGATGGAGTTTCCTCCTGGAACCGGCGTAAAAATCCCCTGCTGGGAAAAAAGTAAAAACGGTTATACAAAAGCTAATGGCTATGAAGATTTAGATGATTATGTTACAAATCTTTCTAACTGGAAAAGCCCGGGCGGTTCAAACAGGACTGAAAAGTTAAAGAATGCAATTCACAAAGCTGTTGAACGGGGACTTTTTAAAAACTGTTCTGCTAAGAATATAATTGTTTTGCTTGGCGATGGAATGGGTGAGAGCCACTTAAAGGCCTCAAGAAATTTCTATGGAAACTTTGTAATGGATGAAATTCCAAATTATTGTTCTGCGCTTACAGAATCTTTCGTTGAAGAAGAAGGTGATTTGCAGACTATTACAGATAGTGGTGCAGGCGGAACAGCGATTTTCTGCGGTGAAAAAACAAGGTATGCTTATATTGGTTTAGACCGAAAAGGAAACAGAGTAAAGAACCTGGCAGAAATTGCAAGGCGCAAGGGGAAGTTAGTTGGAAGCATTACAAATGACCACCTGGGAGATGCAACACCGGCTTCATTTTTAATTCACGACACAGACAGATACCATGAGCATGTAATTTATACAAAAGAGTATTTATTTGCTCCGGATATTTTAATGGGCACTGACTGTGGAATCAGGAATTTTCTGGAAAACGATTTTAACACTGCCCTTAAAAACGCTGATGAAGCTTCAAAGGAATATGCAGAAACTGAAGATGAAACTTATTTCTCTTCCGAATACTTTAAGAACCACAAAGACGAAATTATTAAAGAATGTGGTGTAAAAACAGAAGAAGATTTTAATAAATACCCGCAGATTAAAAATATAAAAGGGTACGAAACTTTTCCTGAAATGGTAGAAAATGAGTTTGAGACAGGCTGTAAAAACAGGGTAGTGAGCTTTTGGGATGGTAATGTTCCTGAATACAAGCCGGATTCTAAAGTTGGTTTTAGAATGGGTGAAAATAAAAAGGCTCCTACTTTCCCTGAAATGGTTGCCTTTACACTTTCATTTTTAGATCATAAATCAAAGGCAAATGGTGACCGCGGATTTGTCTGTATGATTGAAAATACCTGTTGTGACGGCTGGGGCCATGCACAGTTGGTAGCTCCAATAATCAATGAAGTACAGTGCTTTGATGAAGGCGTTGCAATTGCCTGCAAATTCGTTTTGGAAAATCCAGATACACTTTTAATTATAACTGCAGACCATGAAAATGCAGATTTACATTTTAGAAAGGGCTGGGAAGAAAATTATAAAAAAATCATTAGCATGAGTTCAGGCCATTCTGCACAGTTAGTTCCGGTTATTGCATTTGGCGCAAAGGCTAAAGAATATTTTCCTAAGCGCGAAGATAATGTAGTTCAGGAAGCATGTTTGACAGGCCGCAATCTTGTAAAAATTTTATCAGGGGAAGTTTAAATAAAAGTTTTACTGTAAATTTAAGTTTTTCTGTGGTAAAATATAATTCAGGTTTTAAAAATCATCTTTGTTGCTAATGAATTGATTTTTAATTAATAACAAATTTTTATTTATTTCTAAGGGGAATCTATGAAAAAATCATTTAGAAGTTTATTTCTTTCAGTTTTAACTCTCTCTGTTTTATTTGCTTTTACTGGTTGTGAAGAAAAAAAAGTAAATAAAGGTCCGGCATCACCAACTAATCTTGTAAGTACAAAACGAAATGTAATTTATACTTACACTTTGGGTGATGTTATGTATCCTGAGCAATACACTCATATTATTATTTCATTCTTTAAAGCAGACGGAAACGGTAATGTGTTTGAAAAGAGCTTTCCGCATACAGCAGATAAAATCATTTCTTTTAAACAGGAACATCCTGGCATAAAAATTTTAGGTGCTTTAGGAGGTGGTGTTTACAGTGAATTCTTAACACCATGTATGTTAAAGAAAGATGCCAGAACAAACCTTGCTAACCAGCTTGCAGCTTTTGTAAAATCACGCAAACTTGACGGAATTGATTTGGACTGGGAATACTATGATGACTATGTAAGATGTAATGCAGCATATCTTGACCTTGCTAAACAGTTAAGAAAAAAGATGCCTAGAAAATCTTTGCTTACAATGGCAGGTCAGCAGGCAAGTCAGTTCTATAGAGAAGAATCAATTGTAGAAATGATGACAGAAGTTTTGGATTTTACAAGTGTTATGACTTACGATATGGACTATGAACAGAATACAAATAACCGCATCGGTTACAACGGAAACTTTACTAAAATGAGACGCATCATGGAAGATTATGCAAAAGCTTGTAACGGCGATAAATCAAAATTGAACTCAGGACTTCCATATTATGGCCGCAACTATAAGATTAAAGATTCACAGGTTCACTATATTAATGAGCCATGCCATGTTTTCGCCGGCACTGCAAACTATACTGTAGTTACAAAAGCAATTGGAGAAGCAAGAGGTAAAAATCCTGATGCTTATGATGATGATGACGGTGTTGCAATTTCTGTAAAGAATCACGACCTGTTTGTTTATGATAATGAGACAACTCTTTCTAATAAAGTTAAGTGGTCTTGTGAAGCAGGTTTTGGCGGTGTAATGGAATGGGTTGCAAGTGATGATAATGCTTCTGCAACTTTACAGAAAGCTGTTTGTAATGCTTTGAATAATTACTAGTGGATGTCTGTCATGCTGAATTTGCAGTTCGTTATTTCGAGCTTGCTTCAGCATCTGTCACATATTTGATGTAGAATACCTGGTTTGTGTTTTGCAGGCCAGGTATTTTTTTTATGCGATTACGGCAGAAACGGCTGTTCCTAAAGTAATGTCATTTTCAATACACTTTGTTTCAAAATAAATTCCTTTAGAGCCTAAATAATTATTTAACTGTGCTTCTGTCTTTTTGGCTACACTGTCACATTTGTAATAGGTTGAACCGTTACAAACTATGCATACAGGCTTTTCTTTATCAAATCCTTTTTTGCTTTTAATTACTGATGATGCAATAATTCCTGTTGCGATATTTGCAGTGCGCTGAACAATGAAATCAAGAATTTCTTTTAATATCTGAGAATCGTCAGCTGTTCCTTTAGCTGAGAGCTCTTTTAAAACGCTTTTTTCATCACGGTAAAAATCACTTATGTCCCAGGTATAAATATTATTGATTGTTTCAACTGCTGCACAGAATTTATCTGAGAATAATTTGTCTTTGCAGGCAGTTTTTATAATGTTGTAAACAATTGGACCCATGTAGGCACCGGAACACATTTTTTCGAGTAAAGAGGTACCTGGTTCTGTAGAAGCTGAGTCTAACATTTTGTCGAAATCAGACTGTTCGAATTTGTTATACATTCCGGCTTCACATACAACAATATGCTCCTTTTGTTTTTGTGCTGTAAGTTTTGCAATAGGTTCGCTTTCAATGTATGCGTTGTTAATTCCAGTTCCAAGAATAAATCCTACATAGCTGGAGTATTCTTTATCCTTGATTGAACATGCGCCTGAAAGAAGAGCGGCTGTTGTGTCATTCAGCATTGTAATTTTTGGTGCAGTTTTCCATCCGTGGTTTAAGAGTGACTTTTTAAGATTTTCTCCTACAAAGGTTCCTACAACTTCCGGGGCTTTAACTTCTTTTGCAAAGGCTAAAACTTTTCCGTCATTGTCTTCATTCATTTCCATTGCGTATGAAAAACAAAATCCAATCTTTGTAGCACTGTCTTTTAAGTAGTCTAATTTTGCAGCTATAGCATCATAAAATTCTTCTTTAGAAAGTTCTTTGTCTATTGCAGGCATTGAAGTTTTGTTTTCTTTAGAAATTGAAACTTTACCATCTGAGTCAAAGTGAATTAAACTTGTCCTGAAATTTGTTCCACCGGCGTCTATTACAATTACATCTTCGTTTACAGGCTTTTTGACAGGCAAAAGACCATGCACTACAATCATTTTTTGATGAGCACTTACATCACCTTTTAAACCAAGCTCCATATCCTCTAACAGCATTTTAGTTAAAGTGTCTATGTCCACTTGATTACAGTTGTATTTGCTAAAAAAAGTTTTTAATTGTTCGTGCATAATCTTTTCCCTTATCAATTAGTTATAAATTAGTAGTTTTCGTAAGCATCTTTATTCTTTGATTCAATGCCTTTGAAGTATTTTACAGTTCCAACTCTTAATTCATCAGTGCAGTCTTCATCACAAACGATGATTGCTTTTTTGTGCATCTGAAGAATGCTTACAGGCCACATGTGAGAAATTGGTTCTTCAATTGCATGCTTTAAAGCCTGTGCTTTGTTGTGACCATTCATCATGATTACAACTTCTTCTGAATCTGTAATTGTACCAATACCAACTGTTAAAGCTGTTTCTGGTACCTGAGTCATATCGTTGTCAAAGAATCTTGAGTTTACGATTCTTGTATCTTCTGTGAGTGTCTTAACTCTTGTCTTAGAAGAAAGTGATGAACCTGGTTCATTGAATGCAATGTGTCCGTCTACACCTGTTCCGCCTAAGAATAATTTAATTCCGCCGGCAGCTTTGATTGCTTTTTCATAGTTGTCACATTCTTCCTGTAAGTTTTTAGCTGTACCGTCGAGAATGTGTACATTTTCTTTCTTAATATCAATGTGGCTGAAGAAATTATCCCACATAAAGAAGTGATAGCTCTGTGGATGATCTGCAGTTAATCCTGTATATTCGTCCATGTTGAAGGTGATTACATTTTTGAATGAAACTACACCCTTTTTGTTGAGTTCAATAAGTCTCTTGTAGATTCCCAAAGGAGTGCTTCCTGTTGGTAAACCTAATACGAATGGCTTTTCTTCTGTAGGACCAAAATTGTTGATTGTTTCTGCAATGTGATCTGCAGCCCACTTTGAACAAGCATCGTAATCGTTTTTGATAATTACTCTCATTGTTTTCTCCTAAAATTTATTTACTTGACGATTTTATCGCCAATAATAACCTGTTTAATATTGAAGTTCTGATCAAAGATTATAATATCACTATCATAGCCAGGTGCAATAGTACCCTTTGATTTATATTTCATAATGCGTGCCGGGTTTGCAGTTGCAAATCTTACAGCATCATGTAAAGCAAATCCAAAGTCCCTTGTGTTTTCTACAGCTTTTATAAGTGTAAGTCCTGAGCCTGCAATTACATTGTCTGCAACTCTATGGAAGCAGCCTTCTGTAAACTTTACTTCTTCACCATTTGCGAATAAGTGTTCACCGGTTTGTTCTGTTGGAGTTAAAGCATCTGTAACAAGTACAATCTGTTCAGAGCTTTTGTCCTGCTGTAAAAGTGTAAACAAATCTTTATGTACATGAACTCCGTCTGCAATAATTTCGCAGGACATTTCCGGGTGAATTAAAACAGCTCCTGTAGCATTTGGGTTTCTGTGGTGCATCTGGCTCATTGCGTTAAAGAAGTGAGTTGAGTGCAGGATTCCGATTTGAATACCTTCGAGCATATTTTTGTATTCAGCATTTGTGTGACCTGCCTGAAGAATAATTCCTTTCTCGATACAGAAAAGAGCTAATTCTCTCATTCCTTTTAATTCTGGTGCAACTGTCATGTTTACAATGTGACCTTCTGAAGCATCCCATAGTCTCTGCATAAGCGGAATGTCAGGAGCACGCACTGTTTCAGGGCGTTGAACACCGAGCTTTTGTGGTGAAATAAAAGGACCTTCCATGTGGATGCCCATAATTTTAGCACCTTCTTCATGGCCCATTGCTTTTACTATTTCCTTTATGCTGTTAATCATATTTTCTTCAGATGAAGGATAAAGTGTAGGGTTAAAAGAGGTTACTCCATAATCTGCTAAGTCCTTAGACATAGCAAGGATTCCTTCTTTTGTGCAAACGTCTGTTCCGTGTCCCTTGAATCCATGTATATGAGTGTCTATCAGGCCCGGAGTAATATAACAGCCGGCAGCATCAATAATTTGTACATCATCAGCAAAACATTTTGATTCGTATCGTGCTTCACTGAAAACGTCTTTAATTTTACCGTCTTCAACTAAGACTGCACATAAGCCTTCGTTGGAAATACCATTTAAAAGAATTCCATTATGAATACAAAGTTTCATAACTGATTCCTCCTCATTATTTTGAATGAGAAACGCTTTTCTTTTGCTTCAACTAACTCTATTCAAGTCTGCCATTGTAGTAAAGAAAATCCAAACTGGACAGGCGCTTCTTATGTTCATCCAGATTTTTTTTGAATCTTGCAAAACTTTTTTCCTTCTTTGTAAGCCACATACATTCTGAAACTGCACACAGGCGAGGGAAAATCATGTACTCTGCGAGCTTTGCTGAAGAAACATCTTCTGCCCACATATTACATTCTGCACCCATTACCAGATTTTCTTTTTCTCCTTCAAGACCTTTTGGAACCGGGCTAAATGAATATGCCTTTTTCGTAGTAATTACATCCAGCTTTCCAGGTTCATCATAGTCTGAATTATGTTTATAGTTTAAGTAAACCATGTTACAAGGTGATAGAATTGTTTTGTGATTCATTTCTGCGGCTCTTTTTCCACCGTTAGAATCTCTCCATGACTGTACAATTACGTCTTTTGGAAGAGAGTATTTTTCTGTATTGTTAATCACTTCGTCCCACGCAATTGGCGTTTTTCCTAATGAAAGAACGATATCTGACATTTTTTTTGTAACCCAGGATTGCAGCTCTTTTTCGGACTTAAGCTTTAAGTCTCTAACCCTCTGCTGACATTTCGGGCAGGTCTTCCATTTTGTAGAAGGACATTCATCTCCGCCAATGTGAATCCATTTTGAAGGGAAGAGTTTTGCGACTTTCTTAAATACTGCAGTGTATACATCAAATATTTTGTCGTTTCCAAGACAAAGTACATTATCGAAAATTCCCCAGCGGTTTTCAACTTCGTATGGACCGCCAGTACATCCAAGCTCCGGATATGAGGCTAAAAGTGCCATAACGTGTCCCGGAAGTTCAATTTCTGGAACTACTTCGATATGTCTTTCGAGAGCATACTGTACGAGGTCTTTTAATTCCTTGTCTGTATAGTAGAAAATCATTTTATCTCTAAAAGTGCCGTTCATTACATCATTGTGATCTGAAGCATAATGGCCTTTTCTTACTGAGCCGATTTTTGTAAGGTTAGGATATTCAGGAACATCAATTCGCCAGCCCTGATCATCTGTTAAGTGAATATGAAAGCGGTTCATTTTGTGCAAAGCAATCACATCTACCATCTTCTTTAAGAAGTCAAGTGAATAGAATGCACGGCTTAAATCCAGCATAAATCCACGCCATTCAAAGGCAGGCATATCGTAAATGTAAACGCAAGGCAATTCTTCTGCTCTTGTCAAAAGAAGCTGCTTTAATGTCTGTACAGCGTAAAAAGCTCCCACGGAATTTGATGCATAAATGGAAATCTTTTCTTCATCAATGATAAGGATGTAGCTTTCCTTGTTTTTTAAATCTTTTCCGTCAAGAGTAGTTTTTTTCTTTAATTCAATGCTGATGCCTGCTGCTTTAGGTTTTGAAACTGTGCAGGTTGAATTGATTGTCGTTAACTGCTTGCTTAAAAAAGCTGCATCGTTTTCAAAAAATGAATCTGTACTCAAAATAAATTTTTTTTCAGTTTTTAATGATGCATTTTTTTGTTCAATGTAACGCGGAAATGGTATAAGAGAAATGTTTGCTTTCATAAGTCAAAATTATACCATAAACATCTTTTTAGTTCTATATTCTGTTGTTGCAAACACATTTTGTTTTCATTATTATTTAAGTATATTTTATTAAGCATGAAACATCCCGTTAAAAGGGGAGCGTTTCGTTTTATTTTATTTTTAAGAGGTTTTATATGGCAAGAACTCATTATATTGCTGGAAACTGGAAAATGAATACCAGTAAAGAAGAAGCTGTTGCTTTGGCAAAGTCTTTGGTAGAAGGTTTAAAAGGAAAAACAAATAAGTTTATGATTGGCGTTCCTTTTGTTTATCTTGATGCAGTTGCACAGGTTGTTAAAGGTTCAAATATTCTTCTCGCAGCTCAGGATTGTGCTGCTACTTCAAACGGAGCTCATACAGGTGAAGTTTCAACAACAATGTTAAAGGATATTGGCTGCCAGGCTGTAATTTTGGGACACTCAGAAAGAAGACACGAAATTGGTGAATCAGATGAATTGATTAACAAAAAAGTTAGAAAGGCTTTAAATGATGGTCTTGAAGTTGATTTGTGCATCGGTGAACTTTTGAGCGAAAGAGAAGCTGGCGAAGCTGAACAGGTTTGTGCATTCCAGCTTAGTGCAGGTCTTGCAGGCGTCACAGAAGAACAGATGAAGAATGTAACAATTGCATATGAACCGGTTTGGGCTATTGGTACAGGAAAAACTGCAACTCCGGAAGATGCTCAGGCAATTCATAGCTTTATCCGCGGATATATTGCAAAATTATATAACCAGAAAGTTGCTGATGAAGTAATCATCCAGTACGGCGGTTCAATGAAAGAAAGCAATGCTAAAGAACTTTTGGCACAGCCTGATATTGACGGTGGTCTTATTGGTGGTGCTTCTCTTAAGGCAGAAACTTTCATTCCTATTTGTGAAATGTAATTGAGACTGATAAACTGATGGAGATTTATAAGAGCGTTTATAATTACTGCATGTGAACTAAATTTTTTGTCATACAGACCCTGAAATAAATTCAGGGTGACGACCCATTTGTCATTCTTCCGCTACGCCATACTTGCACGCACCTGCTACAAGTATGTGTTCCGGAATCTGTATGTGTAGTGATATTGGTTATATACGGCCTTATAATTTCTCCGTCATTTTTGTAAAATTTATCCCTAATGATTTGCGTTGAACTTTTAGATTTTAGTTAAACAGTTATGTGGAATTTTTTGTGATTTTTTGTTAAATTTGATTAGTAATTATTTTATTTGTGGGAGAAGAAATTGAAAGATTTAACTTCAAAGATTGTATGTGCAGAAAAGGCTGATGTAAAAAAAGATGCACTTCCTCCAGATCCTTTGGCAGAAAAGTTTTTAAAGACAAGACAAATTTTGTTAAGCGGCGAAGTAAATAAAGAACTTGCAGAAAAAATTTGTCGCGAGCTTTTAGTGTTGGAAGCAGACAGCAATAAACCTATATATGTTTACATTGACAGCCCTGGCGGAGATGTAGACGCTGGTTTTGCTATATTTGATACAATCCGTTTTATAAATGCACCTGTTTATACAGTTGGAATGGGACTCGTTGCAAGTGCAGGCGCCCTGATTCTTTTAGCATCTCCAAAAGAAAGAAGACTGGGCTTCCCTCATTCGCATTATCTTATTCACCAGCCAATGAGCGGAATGCAGGGTGTTGCAACAGATATCGAAATTCACGCTATTGAAATGGCAAAAACTAAAGCTCAAATCAACCAGATTATTTCAGAAGAAACAGGAGTTGACCTGGAAAAAGTTGCAGCAGACACAGACCGTGATTACTGGCTTAATCCACAGGAAGCTCTTTCTTACGGTTTAATCAGTAAAGTTGTAACTAAGCGTGAGGACTTAAAATAGTTAAATGGAATTTGAGTTAACTGATTCCGTGTACTCTAAAATTCTCTTTGCTATGGAAGATCAGACTCAAGTTCACGTTCTTAACACAGAGACTTTAGAATTAGAAGATTTTAATTGCATTGAAAAAGAAAAAGCTTCTAAAAAATATGTTGAACTTCCTGAGTGGACAAGCGCAGATGGTTTTTCACTTCTGGAAGATTTCACAAGTGCTTTACATTCTCCTGTTGCAAGGATGGAATTGAAGCAGGCAATAAATAGTGGAAGGGGGGTGTTCAGAAATTATAAAAATGTTTTAAAAGCTTATCCTGATATTGAAAGGCGTTTTAATCTTTTTAAAAAGAAAAGGATGAACGACAAAATTCTTGAATGGTATAATTCCTTAAGAGAAGTCTGGGGACTTGAAAAGATATATTCATTAGATGAAACGGAAGATTTAGATACCGAAGAACTTGTTGTAAACGATTTTCAATTTAGAAATTATGATTTTACTTTAGATGAAAAAATTATTGATGAAGAAAGAAAGTCTATTGTAAATGAAATAGAAAATCAGGAAGTGGGGGGACTTGGAAAAACTCTGGCGACTTTAGGGTTGCATTTATCTTCTTTTTCCGAGATGAAAAATAAAATTGGAATTATGTGTTATTCCCATGAGGAAGAATTTGCAGGTTGCGTTTTATTTTCGTTTTGTCCAAATGATTCGAAACGTTCTGTTTTAGTTACAGATTTTTTTGTTTCAAGAAATTATCGTGGTCTTGGAATAGGCAAAGAACTTTTATTGAAAGGCCTTGAAGAATTAAAAAAGCACGATATTCAATGGGTGGTATTAACAAATACTAATGTACCCGTATTTATGGAATCTACGCTGTTACAATTTGGTTTTGAAAAGCGGGATTCATGTTTTGTAATTGATTTATTTATGTAGGAGTTTGATTATGTCTTATACATCAGATTATGTTTTAAATGAAGAAAATATTGCTTCTTTCTTAAAGGATGCAGTATCAAAAGTAGAAAGTGCAAATGATTCAGAGATAAAAGCTCTGGAGCAAATTAAAAAGCTTATAAAGAAAAACATTCCATTTACCAGAAGAAAGTATGTATTTGCTTATCTTATTAAACAGTCTTCAGCATTTTATAGAGGAAACAAAAACTCAAGATTTGCAAAAAAGCCTTTTGAAAAGAAAAGCCTTCGCTCAGAAAGTGCTGCAGAAAGAAAGGAAAAATTGCCAAGAGTACATATTGATGCTTCTGTTTCTGATACACTTTTTATTGGAATCGGAAAAAATCGTTCTGTTTTCCCAAGAGATATTGTAGGCCTTTTAACAAGTGTATGTTCATTAGATCCTTCAAGAATCGGTGAAATCAGAATTCTCTCAAATTATTCTTTTGTTCAGTTATTCAAAGAAGATTGCGATAAAGTAATTGCTGCCCTCAACGGATATGAATTCAGAGGCAGAAAATTGACTGTTAACCTTTCAAAGAAGAAGGAAGATTTTGCTTCATCAAAGAAAGAATTTAGTGAAGATGCTTCAGTTGAAAAGAATGAAGCTCCTGTAACAGAAGAAGTTTCTTATTCAGAAGAAATTCCTGCAAATGTTACAAATGAAGCTCATGCTGATACATCTGTAAATGTAGAAGAAGAAAACATTGTTCGCGAGCAGGCATTCTTTGCACAGTCTCAGTCGTCATCTTCTGCTGATGTAAAAACTGAAGAAGTTTCTCCATTCTCTGAAACTACAGATGATGGTCAGGTAAAGTCACATTTCGGTGATGGTGCTGCATATTGATTAAAGTAATTCCTTCAGGACCTTTTAGTGTTAACACACTGATTGTTTCACTGGAAGGTTCTGACGTATTCGTAGTAGATCCTGCAGGCTGCTCATATACCGGTGATGAAAAAACTGTTGATGAATATTTGACGGATTTAAATTTAAATCTAAGGGCAATAGTTTTAACTCACGGGCATTTTGATCACACCTGCGGGCTCAAAGATTTAAAAAATAAATATCCTTCTGTTCCTGTTTTAATCCATAAAAATGATTCAGCTTACTTAGGCAGTGAAAGTGAAATCGAACAGTCAAAAACTTTATCTGCTTTAGGAATGTATGATTTTATACCTTTTGTTTCCAATCTTCCTTTCGCAGATTATTTTCTGGAAGACGGAAAAACTCTTTCGCAATGCATGAACGTTGAAGATTCAGCCTTTTCTAAATGGCGTGTCATTCATACTCCGGGGCACACTAAAGGCAGCGTCTGTATTTATAATGAAGAAGAAAAAGTTTTAATCTCTGGCGATACAGTTTTTTACCATAGTTACGGGCGTACAGATTTTGAAGGCGGCAGTGAAAGGGTAATGCAAAAGACCTTGGAAAATATTTACACTTTCATTCCAAAAGACACACGTCTTTATCCCGGCCACGACACTTACGGCTTTATGTTAAAAGATAATTTAATAGGTTAATACATTGCCGGTATGAAGGGCGTGGATTTGTTTCCTGAAAGACTATAGAAAGTTGAGTCGATGTCATTCCTGCCTTTTTTAATTTCTGCAACAACATAAGAAGCAGACGAGCCTCCCCTGGGTAAAGTAATGCTTCCCGGATTTATAATTGTCAAATCAGGATAAACTTTTCTTTGCAAAGGAAAGTGGGTGTGTCCAAATACTGCAATCCTATTGTCTGCCAGTCTTGCTGTTTCTTCAATTGAACCTGTTCCGTTATATAAACTGTAGTGATGTCCGTGTGTCATAAAAATTGAATGGCCGCAGATTTTAATACATTGATTTGCAGGAACTTTTATCTGAGAGAAATAGGGTTCATCATTTGTTCCGTTTGCTTTTACATTTACAATCGGGTACATATCGTAATCGTTGTTGCCCTGCACAAATGCGATTACAGAAGGAATGATTTTCAGAAGCTCTTTATCCTGTAAAGCATTTTCTGCTAAGCGTGTTATTTCTGTAATGCCGTCTCCGCAAAACAAAAGCGCGTCGCAGTCCGGGTTTTGAATAATTGTCTGTTCAAATGCATAGTAATTTCTGTGGCTGTCTGAGACTATAAGAACTTTAGCCGTTTCTTTATTCTCAAGCTCTTCAATGCAGCTTCTGCTTCCTAATAAGAGGGTTGAATCCTGCGTAAATGACTGCAACTTTATTTACCACCATTAATTATAAAGTGATTTATAGAAGTTAAATTTGATTCAGCATCGGTATAGTGTTTAAGTGTGTTTGTATTCAGCATTTGTTTTACGTGTTCATAAAGTTCTGTGTTCTTTTCAAAAACTCCCGGCGCGTAAATCATATATTCGATTGTAGAAAGGAGCATTGAATAAAAGGATGAATCAATTTTTAAAACTTCTTCTTCCAGATTATGATTGTCACTTGTAATGTGTCTTTCGTAATCAATTAAGGCCGTGCAGTTTGCTTCCTGTCCTAAAGTTTCTTCCTGCGGGAAAAATGAAAAAATATTCTGTTCTGTATATTCATCCCATTCATCTAAAACTTTTTCCAGCATAAAATTTGTTCTTTCTGGAGCGCCCAGTAAAATTATGCCGTACGAATCCTTGCCCTTCACTATGTCGTAAAAATTCATTATGCGCGAATGAAGGTTGTCAGGAAAAATTACAGGAACTATGAGGCCGCCGTTTTCATCCAGGCCAAAATTTTCATCTAAGAGCGAGAGAATTGTTTTTTGATTTTCTGCTGTATTAAAGCCGTAGCCCAAAAGTATGTAGAGCTTTTTTGTGCTGTCAGGAGCTTTGTGTATTTTTGTTTTTAGATTTTCTATATTTTCTTCAGATTCATTTATTTGCAGTGTCATTAAATCGTCTGAAACTTGTATTTCTGGCTTTTTACATCCAAAAGTAAACAGTAAAAGTGTCAGCGAAGTTATAAAAATTAAGTTTTTCATCATTCAAAATCTTACTATAAAATCGATTTTTATTAAATGGCTGTAAAATAAAGATTTTTGTAAAAAAAAAGCAGCCAGAGTAGAAGAGAGGTTTTACTTCTATCTGACCGCTTATGGTATTCCTTTATTCTTAATCCTGGAATGTAATATTGATATTCAAGTTTCCGTAAGCTTCATTTGATGCTGCTGAAGAAGCTGCTGTATTAACTGTTGTCTGGGCAGCAAGTGTTTTTGCTTCCTGCTCGGAATTAGTTTTACAGGTAGAAGTTGTAACAATAGACTTTTCAATTTTTTGTTCAATAGGAGGTTTTTGTTTTCCTGTAACTAAATCAACCTTTGTCTTTTGTCCTTTAGAAACCAGAAGCTTACCCATTAACTCTTTTACACCTGTAGGGAATGTATCTTCGAGGTTCGAATTACTTTCTTCTTTTGTAGCAACCTTTGCCTCTGCTACATCAGTTGCTTCAACTGCGATTGAGCCGTGAGTAACTGCAGCTTCACCGATACTGTTTACTTTTAAGCCTGTACCACGAACAGAAGCCGTTGCAACCGGTGAGCGAACCTTAAAGCCTACTTTTTTGCCGGGTTCAGAATTTACTTCTGCGCTGATTGAACCTGAATCAATAAAGATCTGTGTATTGTCTTTTTTTGATGAAGAAACTAAATCTTCTACTGTCATTCTTGTTAAAGGGCCAAGCTTTAATTCAGAGCTTTTTATTTTAATTACTGCTTCTGATTTATAGCCTGTAGAAATAATGTCTCCCTTTTCAACTGTATCACCGACTTTAAGTGCAATCCATGAAGAACCGTCTTTAATTTCAACCTTGCCTGTTGTAGAAAGAATTGTTGCCATTTGAGCGTTTGCAGTCATAACCGATGTTAATAATACTGCTACTGTTGTAATAACTTTTACAATAGATTTCATATCTTTCCTCCTTATTATTAGAATGCAATTGTAAATGCAAATGCAATATCTGTTTTATTTGTAGAAGCATCTGAACCAAGGAATGTAGATGCTTTAAGTGATAACTGTAAATCTGAGAATACCTGATACTGAATTGTTCCTAAAGCTTCAAATCCGTAGTAAGAAATATTGTCTTTTGGTGCTTTGAAAAGAACATCTGTAGTTAAAGCAAGGTAAAGCTTTGAAACAGGAATAATTGAAGCGGTAAGTCCAAGCTTTAAGAGTTCAGAATATGTGTCTGTAACTGCTGCACTTGAAGCTGTAATTTTTGTAAATTGTGTAAAGTCAGGACTTGCATACGATGCACTGAAATTAACGCTTGATGATAAGAAGTCAAAGAAGTAAGAAAGGTTAAGCTGTGTAAAGTTTGCTAAATCTCTTCCCTCGCAAATTTCAAAGGTTGTAGAAAGATTGTAGAACAATGAGTTGTGAAGTGGACCAGAAACATTTCCTGTAAACCAGTAGCGTGATTCATCATTGTTTTGTGTGTTTATTGCAACAATTGCTTCTGCTGAAATTGACTGTTTGAAAATAAAGTAAGGAAGTGTTACAGAACCGATTGCTGTAAAGTAAGGAGCTGCAAGTGTATAAAGTCCTTCGTCTGATGTATATACAGCATTGGAACTGTTTATCATTTCAACATTCTGTGAGTTTAATAAGCCTGTCCAGCCGCCTGTTGCTGAAAGTACAAAATATGGTGAATTGAACTGCACTAATATATTGTCATTTGCCTGATTAAACACAATACCTGTAGAATCACTTACAGCGAAACGACCGATTTCTGCAGAAATACTTGTTCTGTGTGTAAATCTGTGAGTTGCAGAAAATTTAAGAAGCGGTAAATCAAGTACAAATTTGTTTGTTGTATTGTCCTTAAAATCACTGTTGAGCTTGTGCTTAATGCTTGCTTCCGTAATAAAGTAAATTGGATCTTTTGTATTAAACGGAACTTTCAATGATGGAGTGATTATTTCGCTCTGGTCTAAAGCAAAGTCATTTTCACCAACCTTATAGAAATCTGTATTGTCAGTAACTAAAACTCCAAAATCAAGAGAAAAGGCACTTGCTGAAACTAAAAATGCACAAAGCAATATCTGTATAATTTTCTTCATATTATTTCTCCACTTTTGCTGTATCGTTTTTTAATTTATATACTTCCTGGCACTTGGTAAGAATGTTAAGGAATTCATGGCCTGTCAGTTTTCTTTTTGTATCAAAGTTAGATGGAATAACACCATCTGCCTTTAACTGTTTGTATGCGTAGCGTGGAGATGGAACTATCAGATACATAAGTGAACCTTTTACATCCCATGTGTTGGAAACAATCCATGCAATTTGGTCGCAGGTAATAACTTCACTTTCACTTGAAGCTTTGAGTTTCAGTGTTTCCTTTAATGTATTAAAAGCAGTTTGTTCTGAAGCAGTGTCTTTTATTGTTCCTGCTGCAGTGCATGCAAAATATGCTGCTTGTCCTGCTGTAACTTCTTTTGTTTCAATTACTTTTGTAACTTCATCTGCTGACTGGGCAAATACTGGAGTCAAAAGAAAACAAGTAATTAAAGTAAATAAGTAAAACTTTCTCATAGATTCCTCTCTTATATATAATAAGAAAATTATAACACTAAAATGTTGATTTGTCTTAAAAATAGATTATTTTGGAAATAAAAAAAAAGACGCCCATTCAAAAAAAGGAGTCACTTCCGAGTCTTTTGAATGAACGCCATTGCTCATTTTTATATAATAAATTTGTTTGTTTTTATAATTAGTTTTTACTGTTCTAAGATTACATTGCTGTGTAGCCGCCGTCTACAGGAAGATTTACTCCTGTAACATAGCTTGAAGCAGGACTTGCAAGGAATATTGTTGCTGTATCAAGTTCTCCTTCTTCACCATAGCGCTCTTCAGGAATCATTGTTTTTGCATTTGCCTGGAAGAACTCTGAGTTTAAGGTGTCGCGGGTTAAATCTGTGTAAAAGTATCCCGGGCAAATTGAGTTTACAGTAATGTTGTATTTTCCCCATTCGCTTGCCAGTGCGCGTGTCATGTTAACTACACCGCCTTTTGCTGCGTGGTAAGGAGCTGAACCTGCGATTTTGTTTCCTACAAGGCCATACATAGAAGCGATGTTTATAACGCGTCCGTATTTTGCAGGAATCATTGCTTTTTTTGCAGCAGCACGAGCTACACGGAAAGAACCGAAAAGGTCAATGTTCATTTCGTTATAGAACTGTTCGTCTGTAATGTCTTCTGCAGGAGCAACTGCACCAGTTCCGGCGTTGTTGATTACAATGTCAATGCGTCCGAATTTTGCAAGAACTTCATCGATTGCAGCATCTACTCTTGCAGTGTCTGTAATGTCGCACTGAATTGCAAGTGTTTCAACTTTGTAAGTTTCTGCAATTTCTTTTGCTACTGCATCGATTAATTCCTTTCTTCGTGCAAGAGCAACAATTTTAGCACCCTGGTTTGCAAGTGCTTTTGCCATCTGAACTCCAAGTCCTGTTGAACATCCTGTTACTACAGCAACCTGACCTGTTAAATCGAAATATGCTTTCATAATATAACCTCTGCTAATAAGTTTCCTTAATATAGATTAAATGCGGATATTATAACATACATTTATTTTTTGTTATAGTTTTATTTCGGTTTTGCAAAATAATGGCCCGACAGTTAATCTAAAAAAAGAGGATGCCTGCAAAGAAAGAAGTGCAGAGGTTGAGCTTCGATAAACTCAGGAGCCGTTTGTCGAAAACCACATTTTTGGTTCTGATATTCAGACCACGCACCCTAAACTATTAAGGCATCCTCCTAGAAAAGAAATGGTATTTTTTTGTCCTATAAATCTTAAGGGTTTCCAATGTTAAAGATATTCCTTTAATATCGTAACCGCCTGTTGATACTTTTTTTCGATAAATAGAACCTTGGTTGTAAGTAATTTACTATAGTTAGCATAATATAATTTCTAGTGAGTGTCAAGTGTGCTTGTATTACCGCTTTATTATTTAACTTGCACAGACTTTTGAAAAAAAATATAATCGCGCTTATGAGTAGATATTTTCCTTTAACACACGCCGA
>JAEEGL010412822.1_pt1 | contig 17935 bp, 14 predicted proteins | sample 9134231 | NCBI WGS metagenome assembly JAEEGL01 (sample SAMN16246548, study PRJNA631951) | gut metagenome | biome: gut microbiome; feature: rumen; material: fiber-attached | host: Bos | place: Iran: Karaj | collected 2018-10 | reverse complement strand
CATCCCCGTATATGAGCATATTCTGATCCGCATATTTTTTCAGTTCATCCTCGGTTATGGTAAAATCCTCGCCAAACATGACTATATCGATATCCGAATCCGACGCAAACAGGCTGTCAAGGTATTCGTTACTTTTACGCTGTCTGATAGTTACGGTCTCTATATTTATTCCTGTTTTCTCTTCAAGCCACCCGGTATAATATGCATCAGACGGTTCCAGCACATTGTCCGAATATGGCATGGCTATCCTTACGGTCTCTCTGGCATCTTTGCTTCCACATCCCAAAAGTGTGAGCATACCAAGCAGGACAGCAACTGATAATGCTTTTTTTCTGTTCACTTGTCCGTTCCGTTCCTGAATTCTCCCGCCGACATTCCATGGCAGGATTTGAATACTCTGTAGAAATAGGTCATATTGGTATAACCGCAGCTTATTGCGATATCCTTTATGGTCTTATTACTGTCTCTTAAAAGTTCAGCCGCATGTCTCATCCTGACATCCGCGATATACTGTGTAAGCGACGTATTATAGCGTTTTGAAAAGAGATCACATATATAATTTCTTGAAAAACCGAAGCGTTTTGACAGCTCGTCCAAAGTGATCTTTTCCGAATAATTGGCATCCACATAAGCCACCATTTTTTCAAAGCTGTCACTGTCTAAAGTCCCCTCATCCAAAGACAGGGATCCGGCCTTTTCGGCCAACTTACCGGACAGTCCCTTCAGTACATCCAGCACTTCATCCATATTAACAGGCTTAAGTATATAATCATAGCCTGAGGACATGTAGAAGGCCCTGACATCCTCATATGCATCATAAGCAGACAGCATTACGAAAAAAGCATCACAGCCTTCATCCTTAAGCTTTTTGATCAATTCAATGCCGCTTAACCCCGGCATCTTAAGATCACAGAATACGACATTCGGCTTATCCTTTATGATCTCTGCACAAGCCTTAATCGGATCCGAGCTGCTGCCCGTTACTATATAGCCATTTTCCGACCACGGAATGATATTTATCATCTCTTCCGTAATAAGAATATCATCATCTACAAGATACACACTGTACATATGCTCACCCGATCTTTCCTGTATTCTGTAATTATATTCCATATACTCCCAAAAATAAACCACGGCGCAGTATAAGAGACAAAAACGTTAAATATTTGCAAAATATTGAGTTTGTGATATAGTAGACGATTGGTAAAAGAAAAGAGGAAGAAAAATGACATTACAGGAATATCTGGATCACTATATCGTGGCATCCAAGATGCTTAAGTTTTTGGGGCTGGCACTTGTATGCACTATCATATCCGTATTGATAATAATACTTGCATCATCCCTTACGACAAGCGGTAAAAGCAAGGCATCAAAGCGCCGCAGTTTTATTGCAAGAGCAAATAACCTGACCGAAAGATATTATGAAATGATATTTTCGGCCACATCGATCCTTTCATTTTTGTCGGCATATTATCTGATAGAGAGATTCGTAACGGAAGGCAGATTTCATGAATTCTGGGAAGCTCATTCAGATATGCTCCTGCTTGCGATGATCATATTCTCGTGTGTGATCAATTCCGCATTCGACAGAGTGTATGTACCGCTTAAGAATGTATCCACAGAGCAGAAAGGTTCGGTGCGTCTGATCGGTATGCTTTATATCATACTGATATTCGTATACATCAAATTCATCTATGAGAACAATAATTACGACGGGTTCATAATCTATTTCCTTGGACTTATGGTCGGACGATATGCATACTTTGATTCATCATGGAAGGATTTCGTAAGTTCCGTCAAAAATGCCTCCCATAACATACCGCTTTTGATCCTCGGCCTTGCCAACACATCGATTATGTGCCTGTATGGATTTTCAACCAAATATCTGCTTAAAAGTAACGGCGTGCTTGTAAGTACATTCTTCGCACATATCTTCCTTGTAACAGCCATATTTATCGTCTACCATACAAGGTTCATACGTCTGTTTGTCAAAAGAAATGTACCTGAATCCTCATCCGCTCATGATTACCGTAAAGACCCGATCGACCGTACGGATGACGAAGCTTATGACTATTATGACGAAGACTATGAAAAAGAATATGATTATGACGATTATGAAGAATATGACAATTATGACGAATATGAGGGAGTCGATTGACTCCCTCATTTCTTATACTCATATCTGATGACGCACTACAGCGTATTCATCTCCGTTACGATAGAATGGGCATTCTTTATAGCCTCCGGATACGAACCGGCCAAAATCATCTTCATCCATATCTACCGAGCAATACCACTCTTCATCTTCTTCATCATACTCAATAAACGCACATGTATCGCAATTAGCCATCATTAAGCCTCACATTTTCCATCCGATTAATTCTCAAAAAACAGTTTCTTCTTTCGATCGATCATCTCTGTAATCTTTTCCGTATACAGATTGATATCTTTTACATCATCACATCTGTCGATCTTTACATTACCATCCGGCATAAGTGTGACTTTTTTTGACACCGTTCCGGCACCGCAGGCCACAATATCCTGCACCTCTTCCATCATCAGGATATTGTATATTCCTTCCTTGCCCTCCCCGGCAAATCCGGTATTTTCAAGGTTGCCGCTGATATTCTTCTGCCTGTACAGATAATATGGCTTAAGCCCTATCCTGTCCGCTGTTTCCTCTGTAAGGTGCATGGCCTTAGCATAATCGATACGGGTGTTTATAAGCTCCATATCCGTATCTTTCGTCATAAGCAACTCGGCAAGCTTACTGCCTCTTTTTACGGACAGCGAATGAACAGTAAGATCATCCGGTCTTAACTCTTCTATTCCTTTAAGAGTATACTCAATATCTTTAAGTGTCTCTCCGGGAAGGCCTAAGATAATATCCATATTGATATTATCAAACCCAACCTTACGGGCAAGCTTATAGGCTTCTACAGTCTGAGCTGCAGTTGCTTTTCTTCCGATAAGCTTAAGTGTATTCTCGTTAAGAGTCTGCGGATTGACGCTTATTCTGTCAACTCCCATCTCCTTAAGAACCCTTAGTTTTTCTTCATCTATAGAATCTGCTCTGCCTGCCTCTACCGTAAATTCCCTGATGGTATCTGTATCTACCCTGTCCTTAACATATCCGATAAGATCATATAACTGTCCGGCAGACAAAGATGTCGGTGTTCCACCGCCTATATATATGCTGTCAAGCCTTCGTCCCGGGAAAGAATCCGCGACAAAGTCTATCTCTTTTTTAAGTGAATCCAGATACCCGGAAACAGCATCCTTATATTTCGCTATTGGATAAGAAGCAAACGAACAATACAGACAAGTGCTCGGACAGAACGGTATGCCAATATACAGACTGTAACCGTCCGCAAGAATCTCTTTATAAGTCTTTCCGTCTCCTGCTGATGCTATGTCACATAAGACCTTTCTCTCACGTAAAGCTATATCAACAGCCAGATATGCTTTCTCTTCGGTCGCAAGATACATATTCTTATACATATCCGCAACCTTTTGCCGCAACCCGGCTTCATCATCATACTGATCGATAAAGCCCATCGCAAGCTTTGTCGGCCTAATACCTGTAAGCGTTCCCCAAGGCAGTTTTCTGCCGGTAGTTTTACTTAAAGCACTGTACAGCAACCTCTTAAGCTCACTCTTATACTCCGGTCTGTCAGCTGTATCCGCTTTTACCTGCCCGCTTACGGATTCACCGTTACATTTTATCTCTATACTGTCATCACACAGGATAACCGCATATTCCGGCTTCCCCGGATCTGAATGCAGATCATAGTCATCATCTGCAACTTTTACATCCTCTGCCGGATAAAATGCCTTTATTAACGAATGAATATCATATGAAAAACTCTCGTCATTACACTTAACTGCGATCATTTATCTTGCCGTCCGGAATGAATCTGTAAGTGGTATCAGGACCAGAACGGATTATAGGCACGTTCATGTCCTATGGTAGTCTGATCTCCATGCCCGGGATAGACCTTTACTTCATCAGGAAGAGGCGAAAGCTTATCATTAATGGAATGTTTAAGTTCACTCATGCTTCCCGTCGGCAGATCAGTACGTCCCACGCTCTCCAAAAAGAGGGTATCTCCGCTTATGAGCGTGGCATCATCCTCAAAGTAAAAACAACACGAACCATGTGTATGTCCCGGAGTCGCAAGCACTTTTATCTTAAAACCGTCAAGTTCCAGTATATCGCCATCCTTAACGTAATTATTTACTTTTACGGTGCAGGCTCTTCCCGCATCCTCAGATACATTCAGCCTTGCACTTTCAAATATATCCTGCTCTTTATCAAGCGCATATACCTGTGCGCTGGTAAGACTCCTAAGCTTGGAGCATCCCCATATATGATCAAAATGACCATGCGTAATAAGGATGTGCGTCACCTTAAATCCCTTGCTCTTAAGTGCTTCGAATATGTAATCTCCGCGATCTGCAGGATCTATGACTATACAGTCGCTTTTTCCTTCATGATATACAAAATAGCAATTGGTCGCGCATGGACTGAGCACGATCCTTCCGATCTTTAAATCTGACATATCAACCGATCCTTCTCTCTATATCTATCACTCCGTCAACCGCATTGAGTTTTTCTATTATACGGTTGAGCTGCTCTATTCCCGTCGTCTCAAAAGAAAGCATCATTGTACACACACCCTGCTTGCTCACTCTCGTATTGACCGACATGATATTAATGTTCTTCTCAGTAAGTGTCCTCGATACATCCACCAATAATCCCGTTCTGTTATTGGCATAGATCACTATCTCAGCCTGATAGATGCCACCGACTTCTTCACCGTCATCCTGCCACTCGGCATCTATAAGCCTTGCCCTCTCTGTGTCTGAAAGACTTAAGATATTGATACAGTCATTACGATGAATGGATATTCCTCTGCCTCTTGTGACAAAGCCTACTATCTCATCTCCCGGCAAAGGATTACAGCACTTTGAGAATCTGACAGATACGTCATGTACTCCCTTTACAATGATACCGCTGTGTGATCTGTCCTGATTTTTGGCAGATCTTGCAGAAGCTTCGGCGATCTCGGAAGCGATCTCCTCATCAGTGATATCCTTCTTATGGTCTTCATCATACATCTCGACCATACGATTGGCTATCTGTCCTTCCTTTAATGCGCCATGTCCGATAGCCGCGAGCACACTCTCCCAATCATGGAATCCATACTTTCGTATGATCCTGTTCATATATTCGGGAGTACGTATATTGGCGACCTCTATTCCGTGGGCCTTGCAATATGAAAGGAGCAGTTCCTTGCCTTTTACGATATTGTCATCTTTAAGTTCGGCTTTGAACCACTGGTTGATCTTATTCTTGGCCTGAGTCGACTTGCAGATATTGAGCCAGTCACGGCTCGGTCCCTTGGAATTCTGGGATGTGATTATCTCCAACTTATCGCCGTTCTTGATCTCATAATCTATATTGACCAGTCTGCCGTTGGCCCTGGCACCAACCATCTTATTGCCTACCGCACTGTGGATCGCATAGGCAAAATCTATGGGTGTACTGCCCGCCGGAAGATTTTTTACTTCTCCTCTCGGAGTAAAGCAGTATACACTGTCAGAGAAAAGATCCAGATCACTTTTAAGAAGCTGCATGAACTCCTTATTATCCGACATATCCTTCTGCCACTCCAAGATCTGACGAAGCCACGTAAGCTTCTCCTCTTCTCCGAAGTTATCTTTCTTTCCGTCTGAAGCTTCTTTATACTTCCAGTGTGCTGCAATACCGTACTCGGCTGCTTTATGCATCTCCCATGTACGTATCTGTATCTCAAAAGGCTGACCCGACTCTCCTATAAGTGTCGTATGTATGGACTGATACATATTGGCCTTTGGCATGGCTATATAGTCCTTGAATCTTCCCGGTATGGGAGTATACAGCTCATGTATCACACCCAGGGCAGCATAGCAGTCCTTAACGGAATCCACAATTATACGGACCGCGAAGAGATCATATATCTCTTCGAGATTCTTATTCTGGTTCTTCATCTTCTTGTAGATCGAGAAGAAATGCTTTATACGGCCGTCAACTTCAGCCTTGATGCCCGCATCATCGATATGCTGCTTGACCTGCAATACAATATTCTCAATGTATTTTTCACGCTCACTCTTACGTATCGCGATCTTATCCACCAGATCATAATAGATATCAGGCTGAAGATACTTAAGGCTTAAGTCATCGAGTTCAACCTTGATCTTGGATATACCGAGTCTCTGAGCAATAGGACTGTAGATATCAAGCGTCTCCCTTGCTATACGCTGCTGCTTCTCAACAGGCATGTGCTTAAGCGTACGCATATTATGGAGTCTGTCTGCAAGCTTAATGATAATGACTCTTATATCCTTGGCCATGGCAAGGAACATCTTACGCAGATTCTCCGCCTGCATCTCTGCCCTGTCGGACGCCTTGTCAGCTCCCACACTCTCTGCAAGCTGCAGATTGTTAAGTTTTGTCACTCCATCTACAAGATGGGCCACATCCTCGCCGAATTCTCTTTCAAGATCCGCTATGGTCCATTCGGTGTCTTCTGCAACGTCATGGAGCAGACCTGCGGCGATAGTCTCCTTATCCATCTCAAGATCCGCCAAGATGGTAGCAACATGTAACGGATGGATGATATACGGTTCACCTGATTTGCGAACCTGTCCCTGATGCGCGGTAAACGCAAGATTGTAAGCCTTTTCTATCAGACTGATATCATCCGACGGATGATACTTGCGCACCCTGTCGATCATATCCTGATACAGCTGTTCAGGCGATAAGAACTCACCAATGGACTCTATACGTCCATCGTCGAGCACTAAGACGTGATCTTCTGTTGTAGATGTAACGAGTCTTTTATCCTCCATACATCCACTATCCTTTCATAATCTCCTCAACGCTCCGTTCGCGATCAAATTCTATACGGAGCAACTCCTCAAAAACAGACCTGCCTGCCTGTCTGTATTACTTACCCTCATACGAAATGGCCGAATATAACGGGCATTTGATCTTGTCTCTGCCCTTAAGTCCCCTAAGTTCCATAAGAACAAGTACTCCGACCACTTCACCACCAAGCTGCTCTATAAGCTTAATTGTAGCCTCTATGGTACCTCCGGTGGCAATAAGATCATCAACAACGAGGACCTTCTGTCCCGGACGTATGCTGTCTTTATGCATCTCTATGGTCGCCGAACCGTATTCAAGTTCATAGGATATCTCAACCGTCTCTCTGGGCAGCTTACCCTTCTTACGGACCAGTGCAAACGGCTTATGCATATTATAGGCTATCGGTGTTCCGAAAATGAATCCCCTTGACTCTGCTCCCGCAACAACGTCAAAATCGACATCCTTTACCAGTTCCTGCATCTTATCAATAGCCATATGCAGTCCGTCTTCATCCTGCAATATGCTGGTAACATCTCTGAATATTATTCCCGGCTCCGGAAAATCCGGTATACTTAATACATAATCTTCGAGTTTTTCTTTAATCATGTTATTCTGAATCCTCCCAAATCAAATATTTATTATATCACATTTTCGATCATTGTGCGAACTGGGCCTCGTACAATTCGCTGTAAAAGCCGTGTCTTCCAAGCAGAGTCGCATGATCACCCTGTTCTACTATATGTCCGTCCTTCATGACGACTATTATGTCTGCATCCATTATCGTGGAAAGCCTGTGGGCAACGATAAAGCTTGTCCTTCCTTCCATCATCTTATGAAAGGCTTTCTGAATACGTATCTCAGTGCGCGTATCTATGCTGGAAGTCGCTTCATCAAGGATAAGTATAGGAGGAAGCGCAAGCATTACCCTCGTTATACACAAAAGCTGTCTCTGGCCGACGCTCAAATCGTCCCCTTCCTCTGATAAGACAGTGTCATATCCGTTCGGAAGTCTCTTTATAAAACTGTGCGCATGCGCTTCTTTGGCTGCCGCTATGCACTCTTCTTTAGTCGCATCAGGCTTGCCGATCCTGATATTATCCAGTACGGTACCGTGTTTGATCCAGGTATCCTGTAATACCATTCCGAACCGCATTCTGTGCTTCTGTCTGGTGATATCTGTAATATCCCTGTTATCCACATCTATGCTTCCGCCTTTTAAGTCATAAAAGCGCATAAGGAGATTGATAAATGTCGTCTTACCGCATCCTGTCGGGCCAACTATCGCAACTGTCTGTCCCGGCTTAACACTCATTGAAAAGTCCTCGATAAGCGGTCTGTCTTCCGTGTATGAAAAATCAAGGGATCTGATATTCACTTCGCCCCTTACATCTTCTCCGGCTTCTTTACGATCACATACCTCGTATATGTCTATATCCGTCTCATCATCCTCTTCGATCAGTGCGAACACTCTTGAAGCACATGCAAATGCGTTCTGAAGTTCTGTGATGACTCCGGATATCTCATTAAACGGCTTTGTATACTGTGTTGCATAGGTGAGCAATGCAGTCAGGCTACCGACAGTAATATGTCCGCCGAGCACTCTTATCGCTCCCACCAAAGCAACAAGTGCATACACCGTCGAATTCACAAATCTTGTCGCGGGATTGACCGTAGAGGAATAGAACAAAGCCTTCAGTGAACATACGGCAAGTCTGTCATTGACTTCATTGAATCTCTCCAGTGCCTCTGCTTCATACCCAAAGGACTTAACAACCTTCTCATTACCGATCATCTCATCAATTAGAGCCGTCTGCTTACCTCTGGTCACTGACTGTTCTATGAACATATCATGTGTGTGTTTTGCTATAAAATTGGCCACAAACAGCGACAGTGGCGTCACACATACAACCACTACCGTCGTAACGAAACTTAATGACCACATATAGCATATGGTGCCCACTATGGTCACGATCCCGGAAAAAGCCTGTGTAAATCCCATCAAAAGGCCGTCAGCGAAAGTGTCTACATCGGCCACCATGCGGCTTACAAGTTCTCCCACCGGATGAGCGTCTATATATGAGAGCGGAAGCTTTTGCAACTTCTCAAATGCATCATTTCTTATATCCTGCGATACCTCATAGGTAATCTTATTATTCACGATCCCCATGATCCACTGCATGATCGCCGTAAACGCCACCACAACAAGTACCGTGACAAGACATTCTATCAGCCTATGGGCCTCCATATCTTTTATACAGTCTATGGCCTGTCCAAAGACAACCGGGACATACAGGGCACTGAGGCTGGACAATAAAGCAGCGATTATCGAAAGAGCCACTAACAGTCCATGCTTTTTAAGGTAGGAAAGAACTCTTAATGCCGTGTCTTTTTTGCTCATACTCATATCTTTCATACGGCATCCTCCGTCCTATGCAACTGACTGTCATGTATCTCTCTGTATATGTCGCAGTCTGCAAGCAGATCCTCGTGTCTGCCAAGGCCGACCATCTTACCGTCATCAAGTACGATTATCTGATCTGCATGCTTAATGGATGATGTGCGCTGCGAAATGATAAATGTAGTCGTATCCTTGGGAAGCTCCTTTAACGCTCTTCGAAGCTTAAGATCCGTAGCATAATCAAGTGCGGATGATGAATCATCCAGTATCAGTATCTTAGCCCCGCCGGAAAGTGTTCTGGCAATTGACAGGCGCTGTCTCTGTCCACCCGAGAAGTTGCGTCCGCCCTGCTCGACTGTGGCTTTTATTCCACCCTTGGAATCAACCACCTCTGTTGCCTGAGCAATATCGATCGCAGTCTTTAGCCTCTTATCGTCCGCATCAAACTCAGCCATCTTAAGATTATCTTCTATCGTTCCGGCAAAAAGGACCGCTTTCTGCATGACCACACCTACAAGCGAATGCAGCTGATCATAACTGTAATCTCTGATATCGTGTCCGAACAGATAGACATCCCCGCCTGTAGTGTCATAGAATCTGGCGATCAGTGATACAAGGGTACTCTTGCCGCTTCCGGTACCTCCGATCACACCTATTGTCTGCCCCTTAAATGCTTCAAAGCTTATATTACTTAAAGATTCTTCCATCGAACCCGGATAGGCAAAAGACACATCCCTGAAGCTTACGGCTATCTTACCGGCTTCTTCCGGCTTCTGCAGTTCATCATCTTCTTCATCATCATACAGATCCACTCCCCGGCCTTCTTTCATTGAAGGTGAGATATCAAACACATCAGATATACGATTACCGCTTGCAAGTGCCTTATTAAGCGTCACCACAAGATTGGCCAGCTTAACAAGTTCCACGAGGATCTGCGACATATAGTTATACAGAGCCACGACCTGACCCTGAGACAACGTTCCTTTTGATACTTTTAGTCCGCCTGCATATATGACTATCACTATACCAAGATTGATGAGCACATAGGTGAGCGGATTCATCAGCGAAGATATATGCCCCGCCTTCTTAAGCCTTCCCGTGAGCGTTCCGTTCACTTCATGAAATGAATCGATCGACTTGGATTCAAGTCCGAACGCTCTTACGACTCTTACACCGCTTAAACCCTCTCTTGTTGCACGGGTCACATTATCAAGCCCTTCCTGGGCCTTCTTAAGCGCCGGTATGTTCCCGGACATGATAAGACCCACCACCGCAAAAAGCACGATGATGGTAACAACAAATATTAAAGCGATCTGTGTATCTATGGTAAATGCCATGATCATGGCACCGAACACGACAAACGGACTTCGAAGGAAAAGACGCAGAAACATGTTGACACCGTTCTGTGCCTGATTGACGTCACTTGTCATACGTGTGATCATCGTGGATGTGCCGATAGTATCGACTTCGGCAAAAGATAATGACATAAGATGCTTAAAGAGCTCACTCCTTAATCTCGTTGCGAACCCGATAGCCGCTTTTGCAGCAAAAAACTGTGCGATTATGGATACCGTAAGCCCGACCAAAGCCAAAACCGCCAGCGCGACCACACACAGATATATCTGTCCCTTATCATTGCCGGCTATACCGTTATCAATAAGTGCGGCGATCACAAGAGGCACAATAAGTTCAAAGCTTGCCTCGAGCATCTTAAACGCCGGAGCAAGCACACACTGCAATCTGTATTCTTTTAAGTAGACTAACAACTTCTTCATAACCCTTGTATTTTAGCATATCCGCATCAAAAAAGCGAATGAAACAAAGTTCATTCGCTTTTTATTCTTATCGCATGATACTCGTGCCGTTTCGCCCACGGCCACTTACTCGTGGCATTTCCACTGCTACGCTGTGGAAATGCAGGGATCAGCTCCGCTGATCCTAGTACATTCCACCACCCATGCCGCCGCCGGCAGGCATAGCAGGTGTCTCCTCCTTAATGTTGGCCACTACAGACTCTGTTGTGAGCAATGTAGCCGCTACGCTGGTTGCATTCTGAAGAGCTGAACGTGTAACCTTGGCAGGATCAAGGATACCTGCCTTAACCATATCAACGTATTCTTCCTTAAGTGCATCGAAGCCGATGCCAACCTTAGACTCATATACCTTATTGATTATTACAGAGCCTTCAAGACCTGCATTGGAAGCTATATGATACAGAGGAGCCTCAAGTGCCTTAAGAACAACATTGGCACCTGTCTTCTCATCGCCTTCAAGCGAATCAGCAAGCTTCTGCACTTCCTTGGAAGCGTGGATGTAAGCAGATCCGCCACCTGCTATGATACCTTCCTCAACTGCTGCTCTTGTAGCTGCAAGCGCATCTTCAAGACGAAGCTTTGCTTCCTTCATCTCTACTTCAGTAGCTGCACCGACTCTGATAACGGCTACGCCGCCTGCGAGCTTGGCAAGTCTCTCCTGAAGCTTTTCCTTATCGAAGTCAGAGGTCGTTGTCTCGATCTGCTGCTTGATCTGGCCGATCCTGCCTTCAATAGCCTTCTTGTCTCCGGCACCTTCAACGATGACTGTGTTCTCCTTCTGAACCTTAACGCTCTTAGCCTTACCGAGCTGATCGATCGTTGCGCTCTTAAGATCAAGACCCAATTCCTCACTTATTACCTGACCACCTGTAAGGATAGCGATATCCTCAAGCATAGCCTTACGTCTGTCACCATATCCGGGAGCCTTAACTGCTACTACATTGAAGGTTCCGCGAAGCTTATTGACAATAAGAGTTGTAAGGGCCTCACCCTCAACATCCTCAGCAATGATAAGAAGCTTAGAGCCTGACTGTACGATCTGCTCAAGAAGGGGAAGGATCTCCTGAATGTTACTTATCTTCTTGTCTGTGATAAGGATATAAGGATTATCCAGAACAGCTTCCATCTTCTCCATATCAGTAGCCATATAAGCTGAGATATATCCTCTGTCGAACTGCATACCTTCAACAAGGTCAAGTTCGGTCTGCATTGTCTTTGACTCTTCTATAGTGATGACACCGTCTCCCGATACCTTCTCCATAGCATCGGCAACAAGCTGTCCAACCTCTTCATCACCTGCAGAAATGGCTGCAACTCTGGCGATATGCTCTTTACCGTTTACCTTAGAGCTCATCTTGGCTATTGCATCAACAGCACACTGTGTAGCCTTCTTCATACCCTTTCTTAATATGATCGGGTTAGCTCCTGCTGCGAGGTTCTTGATTCCCTCATGAACCATTGCCTGTGCAAGTACTGTAGCGGTTGTAGTACCGTCACCTGCAACATCATTGGTCTTTGTAGCAACTTCCTTAACAAGCTGTGCACCCATATTCTCAAATGCATCTTCAAGCTCGATCTCTTTAGCGATGGTCACACCATCGTTAGTGATCTGAGGTGCACCATACGACTTATCGAGTACAACATTACGGCCCTTAGGTCCGAGCGTAACTCTGACTGTATCCGCTAACTTATTAACGCCGCTTTCAAGTGCTGCTCTGGCGTCAGCACCGTATTTGATCTCCTTAGCCATTATCTTATCCTCCTGTTATTACTTATATTACTTAATTATCGCAAGAATGTCGGACTGCTTAACGATGATATACTCTTCCTCATCGATCTTAACATCCGTTCCTGAATACTTGGAATAAATTACATTATCCCCAGCCTTAACCTGCATCGCTACTTCCTTGCCGTCTACCATTCCACCGGGGCCGACTGCAACAACCTCTGCCTGCTGCGGCTTCTCTTTATTCTGTCCGGGTAATACGATACCTGACTTAGTTGTCTCTTCTGCAACCAACTGTTTTAATACGACTCTGTCGCCTAATGGAACAAGCTTCATATCAATGCCTCCTATCAATAATATATTCGTTATCACTCGATTATCACTCAATGCATACGAGTGCTAACAATCTCTGCACAATTATTTATTTTAGTCACTTTTTTATATTTTGCAAGTAAAAAAACGTGATTTTATAATTTGTTTAGAAATAAAAGAAGACGGTCGTCGGACCATGCCGACAACCGCCTCCGTAAATCGTTCCATATCATTACTGGAAGTCACTTATGAAGTCTCTCATAATACCCCGGTGCATTCTTAACTTCTATCTTATTCTCAAACATTGCGTATTCAGCATCTGCAAGCATGTCATCGACAGACATCTCCACATTCTCCTTCATCGCATAACCGATGGCTACGGAAGGTGAAAGATGCGGATCCTCATACTCATCACAGGCCTTTCTTATCGCCTCGCAGAAAGCATCACATTCGCCTTCCTCAGGCATGGGAATAATGGCATTAAATACATCTCCATCTACTCTTCCTATGACATAATCAGGCTTTGCCTTATCAAGAATGATCTGTGCTATGGTTCTTATAAGTCTGTCACTCTCTTCATCGCCGAACTTATCATTGACATACTTCCAGTCATTGATATTGATACATACTCCGGCTACCGGCACCACCTGTGATCTGTCTATGATCTTTAGGCGACTGTCAAAATATGTATGATTGAGCATTCCGGTAAGCTCGTCATTCTTCTCACCGGTCTTGGCCTGGTAAGTCTCTTTCTCAAGCTTCTGTTCAATCTCATCTACATATATCTCAAGTTCTCTTGCCTTATATGACTTCTCCCCAAGCTTCTCAAAGCTCTCCATGATCCGCTCAATTATAAGCTTGACCTGAGGGATCTTATCATATTCAACCGCATCATATTTTATATATACATGCGCAATGGTCCTGTCACATATATGTAACTTATCGCCCTTGCCAAGTTCTTCTTCCGGATTGAATCCCGTCCAGTCACCTACAGCCAGTACCTTCTCTGCCTGTCTGTCGGTGATCATAACCGCAACGCCCGTAAGCTTGTTGACTGATTTAAGCAATTCAAGCAGGCACTCCGCATCAAAAAGAGTGTCAAACTTATAATTCCTTATATTGTCCTTAAAACGCTTATCAAGCGGTATTGATCCGTATGCCATATATAATCCCCATCCATTCTGTAATTCTCAGAATATTTAACTGTAACTGCAGATATTTTAACACAAATGCCTCTGCAAGACAATCAAAACAACGGATATCGGCCTGCCCCTATGCTTTCCTAAATCATAAGGTCATCAAGTATCGATGCCGTCTCAGACATCTTGGCAGCCTCACTTATCAAAAAGGCTTTGGACTGAACCTTTGCCGGATTAAGATCCGCTATCATATCCTTTATGGCAGCCTTATCGGGACTTACAACGGACAGATATATCTGCAGATGATCCGTCCCGTTTACCTCGTTTTCCTTTAATGCGATCCACGCCCATGGACTCACGGTGCCATATGCACGTTCTTTAAGATATGCCCGTATCTTTGTCTCGCTTTCCTCGCTTAAGTGTTCATTATGGATAAGTCTTAAATAACAGAGGGTACACTTGCCTGTTGCTATCCTTTTTACATATTCATTGGTCTCTCCGGACATCTCACCATCTACGGAGCCGATACCGTCATTCGAGATATCCTCCTCCCCGCCAAGCGGTATATTTTTGCTGCTTACACCGTCGTCGGCACCAAGCAGCGCAAAAAGCGAGATATCCCATTTCTCATACCAGAATCTCTGTCCGAGATCATCGCTCCTTAGCAGGTGATCATTGGACATATGTGCTACCGACGCTGCCAAAAGAACCGCCAAGTCGGGCGAGGAATCCGTAAAGACCACTTCCTTAAGTCTTGTGCATCCGTCAAACACTCCGCGGGAAAAGATCCTGCCGTCTGCTAAAGCCTTAACGGAAAAGTATTCGAGATTGTCACACTTGGAAAAACACCAGTCACCTATGAACCGGATGCTCTCCGGAAGATATACCTTGCGTATGGATCTGCAGCAGAAAAAGACCTTCTTGTCTATCCCGGTTATCCTTTGATCAGACGAAATATCAAGCACCGCACCGCTGCCCTCGTAATCTGATATTATCAGTCCCTCCGGTGACTCCGTGCATATTAAATTGTATCCGCCGGCTTCAATTATCATTGCATTATGTCCAGTATCTCTCTTCTTAGTTCTTCTTTTCTGTCTCCAACCATCAGCAAAGACTTATACTTTTCATAGGTATCCGAGCCGTAGCTGGCAAAAAAGTCCGCACTGTGATCATTAAGCGTAAGCTCCGTGGCAAGTACTAACATCTCATTGGATTCTTCTCCGAATATATCAGCCATGGATGAAAAGAGATTATCTATACGCTTCTGTTCAGCCGAAACTGTTTCTTTCAGTTTTGTTACTTCACCGTTATAAAACTGCTTTATCGAATCCGCATCCTTGCAGTGCCCGATCATGTCACCATACAGAGCAAGCATTCTCTTCCCGGCTGTCTTTTCCTGTGGTGTCAGCGAACCTGCTCTTCGTTTTTCTGACAGATTCTTTTCTTTTATCTGTATCAGTCTGCGAATATATGACTCTATATCGTCCTCCTGACCTGAAACAATACGTTTTACGCTTCCCCTTATCTCTCCTAAGAGCTTTGACCTGCCCATTATGTCCTTTGCCTCTGCCTTGATAACATCAGCAAGCAAGCCCGTAAGTGCCAATCTCTCATCCGTACGTGCACCCTGCAGTTCATTCTTCATCTTATCATCCGGCGAGCCTTTAAATATGACGTCAATGTCATATTTTCTCTTGTATTTATTATACAGATCATAATATGCGCAGAATTCCTTGACCACGGTCTCATTCTTAATATACTGTCCCACCAGACTGTCGCTTATTCTTTTACCCTCCTCCTCATATAAGAATATGATCTCGGATAAGTCTTCCCAGCCTCTGGCAGTCACATAGTTCTTGCCATACGCCGTAGTCTCCACACCATAGAAATAATCTCTGTTGGATTCCAGAAAATTAAGGATCGCTCCATGCAGACCCGCATCAGACGCATATTTTTTCCAAGCGGGATAATCCGCTTCCACCTCTAATACTTTAAGTCTGTCAAGTGTAACAACATCAAATTCCCTTACGGCCTTATTAAATTCCGCCGGATTGCCGGCAGTCACGATCACCCAGCCTTCCGGAACAGTATGTTTGCCAAATACTTTGTATTGTAAGAATTGCAGCATAGAAGGATAAAGGGTCTCCGATACACAGTTGATCTCATCCAAAAAGAGTATGCCCTCTCTTACATTACTCTCCTTCATTGTCTCATAGACAGCGGAAATGATCTCACTCATGGTATATTCAGATACGCTGTACTTTAAGCCATCATATTCTTCTTCTTTTATAAAAGGCAATCCAAGTGCGGACTGTCTTGTATGATGCGTCATGGAATAACTTACCAGCGCAATGTTGAGCTCTGAAGCCACCTGACTCATGATAGCCGTCTTGCCTATACCCGGAGCGCCCAATAAGAACAGCGGCCTCTGTCTCACCACAGGAATGCGGTAATCCCCGAATTCATCTTTTTTTAAGTAAAGCTGTACCGTATCTTTTATATATTCTTTTGCTTCTGCTATATTCATTTAATCTCCTATCACCGCTTTTATCGCCCATGGCGGCACCGGCATCCTGTACTCGTCATCACTGTCAAACACGAACAGCGTCTCATAATCCGGCGCTGTCTCGGGATATATCCCGTATCCGTCCGTAAAATATATAAGCCCCTTAAGATCTCGCAGTTTATCTGACGATCTCAACTGCTCTACATATTCAAATACCGGTCTGAAATCTGTAGCACCGAACCCCTTGACCGTAAAATTCTCTGCCGCCTGCTTAAGTTCATTTTTTGACTGTATGAGCGTATCGGAGGTGATCCTTGCGTCACACTGGACTATATGAACGTTAAGTTTTTCCGATAAAGACACCGATCCGGAAAGTATATCATATGTCCGGTTCAAAAATGATTCAACCTTGCTTCCCCGCACTGATGCGGAAGTATCCACGGCAATAACAAAATCCCTGATACGTTTCTCTTCCGTATACTCAAGCGGTTCAATAAGAGGCATATTACCGTAACTGTTCAGTCCGTAGGTATAATATATATAATCGAATTCATCCGGGTTGACCTTGATCTCCTCACTCATATGTGCAAAGTGACGCAAAATATCATCGTAATCATATCTGCGTTTCGTACTCTCGCTTAAGTTCGTAAGCAAGGTTTCAGCTCCCGTTATATCCTTGGAGAAAGACTTAAGTTCCGCTTTCACTCTCTCGGCGATCTTCTCCCAATCTTCTTTTGTGAGTATCTCACGGGGTTCATCCTTATATGTCGCCCTTACCCTGTGCTTATCAAAGGCAAAAAGCTTCGCATATTTCTCTTCCGAGTCCTTGGATATACCGCCAACCATAAATTCGCGGTACAGGGCATCGGCGGTAAGATTCGGAGTCCATTTTGCAAGTCGGTTAAGGATTATACGCTCTTCCGAATCCCTTAACAGAGATGCTTCCGGGATCTCCATATCGAGTATTATATGTTCCACTGCAATGTCGGTCGCGATGTTCCAGTACTTTTCCTCAGTCTTATCAAATCTGTATGGGTGTTTTAATATCGCGTGCAATATGACATGAAGAAGCAGTCTGAGAACATATCCCGGTTCTTCCTTATAGTCATTTAAAAGCACATAGGGAT
>JAEEGL017196222.1_pt1 | contig 17936 bp, 15 predicted proteins | sample 9134231 | NCBI WGS metagenome assembly JAEEGL01 (sample SAMN16246548, study PRJNA631951) | gut metagenome | biome: gut microbiome; feature: rumen; material: fiber-attached | host: Bos | place: Iran: Karaj | collected 2018-10 | reverse complement strand
TGCCTGTTCCGTTTCCGTTCTGCCGGGGTCAGTTGTCAGCACGGCTGTAGCCGTTCTTCATATGCACACTGGCTTCTCCGAGCACCTTGCCGAGCGCTGATACCGTTTCTTTTTTCGCCATGCCGCAGAGCTTCTCGTTCGCTTCCGACACGAGGCTGAAGTCCCCTGTTTCCGCCATTTTCCGGTCGTATTCCAGGACGATCTCACGCCCTTTGACGAGCATCGCGTTATGATACCGCTCGATCTGCTGGATGCAGTACGGATAGACCGGATCCGCAAGAGCCCCGATCATGCGGCTCGCCCAGTAGAAATTCTCCGTCGAAGGATCGAGCGTGACGTCCGAAAGGTATGCCGGCATCTTCGGCGCGGAAGGATAGACCGGCAGAAACGCCGAGAACGTCGTGGATCCGAAGCAGATCCATTCCAGTCCCTTGATCGGGTCCGGCACGCCGGTCCGGATCTGGCAGATCGAGGTCACGCCGGTCCGGTTGATGCCAATTGGGCGGTAGATGCCGCGCTTTCCGGTATCCTTGGAAGTATACGGATCATACGGCGTTCCCTGGAAATGCGACGACAGAAGATACTTGACGTCCTCCACTGCCACCTTCCGGTCCGGCACGAAGGACCACGGGATGCGGTCGCTTTCCGGTGTGAATTCCGCGTTCTCCCCGTCCCAGGTATGCGAATCTGGGGTCAGGTACCTTCCCATGAACCACGCGCGAGGCGTGTTGTAGATATGGTCCATGTCCGTCCGGGATCCGAAAATATCCCGCGGATTGAACGTTCCGTTCTGATTCAAATCGAGCCTGTTTTCCCGGATGAAATCCCGGAGATCCTTCGAGCAGAGACTCTCCTTCTTCTCTCCGAACGCATCGTCAAGATCGAACGCATCCATTCCGAACTGGTTCGGCGCGATGACGCACACGTCATCCGGCACACGCCGTGCGATCCAGTGATGGCCGCCGATCGTCTCCATCCACCAGACCTCGTTCTCATCGTTGAACGCAATCCCGTTGGATTCGTACGTCCCGTACGTTTCCAGAAGCTCTGCGAGCCGGAGAACGCCCTCCCGGGCGCTGCGGATATACGGAAGGACCAATACCACGATATCTTCTTCGCCGATCCCGCCGGGAACGTCCTTTTCCTTTCTGGACGCGGCCTTTTTGTAGGACACCAGCGGATCCGCGGACAGTACGCGCGGATTCGAGGTGATCGTTTCCGTCGCCGTCATCCCGACGTTCGCCGCGTTGATGCCGGTCGCCGCCCAGATCCCTCCCGATTTATCGACACTCGGGCATGCCGTGTACCGCATTGGATTGTCCGGAAGCTCGATGCTGACATGTGAGATCACGCTTTTATAGATCTTTTTCCGCTGATCCGGGTTCACCGTGATCAGTTTTTTGACATCGAAATGTCCGTCGTCGGTCCGCGCGATCATAGTGGACCGGTCGTTTGATGCGTTTTTTCCAACAAGAATGGTCGTACAGGACATTGTTTTCTCCTTGCTTTTTTGTTTTGATTATGCGCCGGTTCCGGCCGTATTTCCCTCTGGTACAGGTTCCGTCCCCCCTGTGGTGGGATACGATGCTGCCCGGTTCTCCAGCCAGAAAGATACGATCTCCTCAACGGCCGGTGCGTTCGAGCTTCCCGACAGTCCGTTCGGAATATAGACCACGATCGCGATCTCCGGATTCTCCCGCGGGGTCACCGCGATGAACCAGGCGGTGTTCTCGATATCGATATTGCTCGACGATGTGGTGGACGTCTGCGCCGTTCCGGTCTTGCCGATGATCCGATCGAGATATCCCTTGTTCTTGAATGAATCCGAAAACGAGGACGCAGCGGTTCCTCCGTCCTCCGGCGACACCACGCCTTCCATCCCGCTGATAATTGCGTTCCAGAAGGAATCCGGAGCGTAGATGCTGTCCTCGATGACAGGTTCGTTCTGTAAAAACACGTTTCCGTCCTTGTCCATGACTTTGTCGAGGATCGTTGCCTTATAGACGGTTCCCCGGTTCGCGATCGTCGCAGCGTACCGGGTCAGAGAGATCGGCGTGACAAGCATGACGCCCTGCCCGATCCCGGTCTGAATCGTGTATGTCGGCTTCCAGCGGAGCTCCTCAAGCCAAGTGGAGATTGAAACGACCCAGTTCGTATGCACATACGAGATTCCGACCGGAATGTTCAGTTCCTGATACAGAATCTGGCGGATCTCCGTGCCGCGCTCGCGCTGCTCACCGTCCATCAGCTGAAGCAGTCTGCCGGCACAGCGGGCTTTCTGCTCGTTCGTCACGTTGATCCCGCTCTGTTCCACGATCGTCTGGATCAGGCCGTAGATCCGATTGTAGATCAGACGCGGCAGAGCGGAGGTCTGTTCACTGAGAGTCTTCGTATAATCGTATCTTGCCTTCTGACCGCCGATCTGCACGGCCAGTTCGCCAGGCAGTTCAACGCCCGTGGTGTCCTTCAGGCCGAGCTTTCCCGCCCAGTATACGAGGCGTTCGATCCCGACGCGGTCCGCTACGGTATAGAAATAATAGTTACATGAAACAGTCAGCGCCCGGGACAGGTTCAGGTTCGCGTGACTGTTGATGTTCTTGACCCAGCAGCTCGGCGCGTTTTGCTCGACCTTGGTCAAAGGATCGTCCACAAAGTAGTAATACGGGGATCGGTCGGAGATGCGCTCCTCTGTCGTGATCTTTCCTTCCATCAAACCCGCGAATGCGGTCGCCATCTTGAATACGGAACCTGTCATGGTACGGATACCGACTGCCCGGTTGAGCGTCGGCTGGTTGCTTCCCTCCCCATACAGGAGAACGTATTCGTCGCTGTTCACACCGTCCGTGAATAGGTTCGGATCGTAATCCGGATAGGACGCCATCGCGAGAATCTTCCCGGAATGGATGTCCATGACAACGATCGCTCCGCTCTCTGCCTTTTTAATCGAATCGAGATCTCTGACGCGCTTGAGATAATCGTAGGCGTTTTCCCGGATCTTCGTTTCCTGCTTGATCTTTGTCGCCTCGATATTATCGATCAGAGCCTGTTCCACGACCTTCTGCAGTTCGAAATCGATCGTCAGCTGCACGTCCATGCCGTTTTCCGCTTGAGTGGATTCGAGTATCTCCAGAATCGCCCCGCGGCGGTTTTTCAGGATCCTTGTCGTTCCGAGCCGTCCGTAAAGATGCGGTGTCAGATAGGGTTCCATCGTCTTCTCGACACCGGCAACGCCGATCAGGTCGCTGTAAGAGTAGCCGAGGCGGAGCATGTTATCGGTCAGCTCCCTGTCCACGAGACCCTCGTACTGGGACTTGTCATAATTGATCGTCGTCATGTCCGTCGTGACCTGTTTGCTGAGATAGCCGAGGATATGCGACGCGGAGTTTCCGTACGGATAGACCCGGATGCTCGCACGCTCTGTCTGAATACCGACCAGTTCCCCAGCCCGCATGTCAAGCTCCGTCACAACAGCAAGGGACACATTGTACGCGATCGTAACGCCTTCGAACGCACGATAACTGTTCAGGACCGCTTCCTGGCGGATCGACATAAGTTTTCTGGCTTCGGAGAACGGCATGTTGTCCGGGATTCTCCAGGATTCCCTGAGGATCAGGTATGCCTCTTCCGCGGAAAGGTCCGGATTTGTGAAGTTGCATGCGTCTACGAAATTCTTTTTGCGGACAGCGGCAGCACTCTCGCTTTGGGTCCCGAAATCATAGTAGTAGTTCCCGTACGAATCCATCTGGATATAGAACGTGTCGATGATCGTTCCGCCGCCCGCCTCGATGATCTTGATCGCTTCCATCAGCGACTGTGTGTAGCGCATGCTATCCACCGGCGTGGTGTTGTTCGGATCGCGGTAGAAGCGGACATTGTAGGTGATTTCATCATAAGCGAGGACCAGACCATTGCAGTCTAGGATCCTTCCCCGCGTGCCGGACTGATAGGTCGTCGCCTCGGTCGACTGCGAAACGGCCGCCGTATAGGCTTCCACTTCCGTGATCGTCAGCTTACGGAGAAACAAAACGAGCACAGCAAGCATCGCGGTCAGTGCCGCGATCAGAAGCCATACCCTCAGATTCAGTTTTCCCTTCGCTCCGCGTTTCACTAGATCTTGTCCCGATGGCTCTTTTTCGCATTCTCCAGCAGTGCCACACCCGGCAGGACAAGCAGCCCCGTCAGCACAGCAGAAGGCAGCGCTTTTGTCAGGATCGCGCCGACTGCCCCGAAGTGCGCGCCGGCAAGATAAGAATAGAACCACTCGATCGGGATCCACAGTGCGGCTGTCAGTGCGCCGTAGATCCACAGGATCAGCGGTTTCGGATGGTTTTTCCGGATCAGAAGCCAGAGTGCGCCGACCGAAATCAGATAGCACGCGGCTGTCAGCCCGACATAAAAATTGGAAACGGCGTCAATGATCAGCCCGCCGAACAGGGCAGTCAGGATCCCGCTCTGCGGGTTCAGGGCTGCGCACGCCGCGAGCGATACGGAAAGAAGCAGCCACGGCCGGATTCCGGAAAGATTCCACTCGGCCAGCACGGTGCAGTCGAGGATCACCGCTGCGGCCGCCGTTATAAACAGGACTGCGTATTTTTTCATGACCCGCCACCGTCCGTGGAAAGCACGAGCACTTCCTCGAGATGCGAGAAATCCGCGTCCCATTTTACGAGCGCGTCATACGCACCTGTCCCTTCGTCCAAAGCCGCAACAGTTCCGATCAGAAGCCCCTTCGGAAACACCTCGTCAAGTCCGGAAGTGACAATCACGTCACCGATCCGGATATCTGCCTCATCCGGCAGATAATAAAGCTTCGCGCCGACCGTGCCGTCCGGGAGCATATGCAGCCCGCCGTACATGCCCTCGTCGCGCGTTCTCTGCACGGTAACGGAGATCCGCATATCGTCGTTGGCGAGCGTTCTGACGCGGCACCAGGTCGGTCCGATCTCCGAGACCCGCCCGATGACGCCTTCCGACGTGATCACAGCCATCTGGGGAGAGATCCCGTGACGCGTTCCGACGTTCAGCGTCAGTGTATCGATGTATGGATTGGTTCCCCGCCCGATGACCGAAGCAGTCAGAAACCGAATCGACGGATTTGCTTCATGAAAATTCAAAAGTTCCGTGAGCCGCGCGTTCTCTCTCGCAGTATCCTCAAAAAAGGCGAGCTTCGCGGCCTGGCGGTTCAGCTGCTCTTTCAGGCGTGCGTTCTCCTCCTCCAGTTCGGAAGGATTGAAAACGCGGATAAAGAATTCCCGGACAGCGTTCTGGGCAGAGTACAGTTTTTCCTGTACCGGCAGAGCCGCGGAACGGAAGAGTCCGTCGGTATACGAAATACGCCGGTCCCCGATCGTCGCTGCCGCCAGCAGAACGCATAGAACCAGAAAGAGCGCTGCGAACCACAGCGGCCGGTTTCTCCAGAATTTCCGCATTCCGTTCCGTCCTTCCTGAAAGATTCGGATAGCAAGGCTATACCGATACGAATACAGTATAGCACAATCTGTTTCCTCTCAGCATGAACTTTCGGTGAACTTGCGCCCCGGAACGGCGCGTAATGTCTGTGAAACCGTATATCTTTCCCGTTTCGGATATGATACAATGCTGATATCGACATTGCGGAAAGCGAGGATACAACATGAGTCATATCACTCCCGAATCACTCAGCGGGATGGAACAGGGATTTGCCGCGTTTCCGGCTGCCGCCGTCGCGTCCAACGCCGTCATGAACCAGGGCGTCAACGCTGTGGCGAAGGATCCGAAGGTGGAACGTTCCCTGCCGCACGATTTCTCGATCCGGCTGGAGCAGGGCGAGATCACGAACCAGAAGCGAAGCGGTCGCTGCTGGATGTTCGCCGCACTCAACACCATGCGGTTCAGGATCATGAAGGACCTGGATCTCGACACGTTCGAGCTGTCGCAGAGCTATACCCTGTTTTTTGACAAGCTGGAGAAGGCGAATTATTTCCTGGAGAGCATTCTCGTCACGCTGGACGAGCCCACGGACGGACGTCTGATCGCCCACCTGCTGCGCGCGCCGGTCGGCGACGGCGGTCAGTGGGACATGTTCTGCAGCCTGATCGATAAATACGGGATCGTTCCGAAAAGCGTGTTTCCGGAAAGCGTTCCCTCCTCCGCGACCGCGGAGATGAACGCGTATCTCACGGAAAAACTCCGCGGCTATGCCTGCACCCTCCGGACCGCGTACAAAGACGGCGCTTCCTTGGAGGAACTTCAGAAGCAGAAGGAGAAAATGATGGACGAGATCTACCGGATGCTCGCCGTATGTCTCGGCGTGCCTCCGAAGACCTTCACGTTCTCATACCGGGATAAGAACAAGGTGTTCCACCGCGAAGACGGTCTGACGCCGAAGGAATTCTACAAAAAATACGTCGGTATGGATCTGAGCGAATACATCAGCCTGATCAACGCGCCGACAGCCGACAAGCCGTATTACCGCAGCTACACGGTGCAGTTTCTCGGCAACGTGATCGAGGGGCGTCAGGTCAAATACGTGAACCTTCCTTCCGAAGAGCTCAAAAAGGCCGCGATCGCGCAGCTGTCCGACGGAGAGCCGGTCTGGTTCGGATGCGACGTTGGAAAACGCTCGAACCGGGATCTCGGCGTGATGGATCCGGACATCTATGACCTGCCTTCCCTGTTCGGGACCGGATTCCCGATGACGAAGGCACAGCGCCTCGACTACGGTCAGAGCGTCATGACGCATGCGATGGTCTTCCAGGGCGTCAACCTCAACGCAGAAGGAAAACCGGACCGCTGGTGCGTGGAGAACAGCTGGGGCGAGGATGCCGGAAAGAAGGGCTATTACGTGATGAGTGACCGCTGGTTCGACGAGTACAACTATCAGGTCGTCGTGAACCGGAAATACCTTTCGAAAGAGATCCTGGACGCGTACGATTCCGACCCGATCGAACTGAAGCCCTGGGATCCGTGCGGTTCGCTCGCGTTATGACGGATCTCAAAAAGTATGATGAGAAGCACGTCCGGATTACGGACGTCTTCGGGGAAACGCACACCGGCGTAGCGGATTATTTTGGTGCCGATTACTGCCTGCACGAGTTCGGAAGGAACGAGGATTCCGTCATTGTGAATGATTTTCTTCTCTCCGGGTCGGAGATCGCTTCGATCGAGGAGATCGAGGTGCACGGCACGGCGGAGCTGAGGACGGAACGGCTGATTCTCCGGAGATACCGTCCGGAGGACGCGGACGATCTGTATCAGGATCTCGGAACGGATCCGGATATCGCCCGCTACTCCGGCTGGAATCCCTATGCGACCCCCGAAATGGCCAGAGAGACCGTGCTCCGGTTCATCGACAGCTACCGGAAAGAACACTTCTACGGCTGGGCGATCGATTGTGAGGATGTCATGTACGGAACGATCGGCGCATATGACTACAGCGGCGGCGAGATCGAAGTCGGGTTCAGCATCGTGAAAACCTGCCGCGGGCAGGGCTATGCGACCGAAGCACTGAGAGAGGTCCTGCGTTATCTGACGGAGAACGAGGGGATCTCCCGCGTGACCGCGTGGTGCGCCGCGGAAAACACCGCTTCGAGAAAAGTGATGGAAAAAGCGGGAATGCGGTTTGTCTGCTCCAAAAAAAACGGCCTTACGGTCGGTGAGAACACATACGAGAAACTGATCTTCGAATACAGAAATACCAAAAACTGAGGTGATATCATGGGAAAGACGATCATATCCGTCAACGCCGGCCCGAGGAAGGGCTGGAACACGGACACGCTGCTCCGCGAAGCGGAGCGCGGCGCAGAGTCCAAAGGCGCCGTAATCGAGCGGTATGACCTGTTCCGGCTGGAAAAGTATACCGGCTGCATCTCCTGCTTCGGCTGCAAAAAGGAAAAGAACAAAAGCCGCTGTATCTGCAATGACGGCCTAACGCCAGTGCTGGACGCGATCCGCGGATCGGACGGTCTAATCATCGGGTCTCCGAATTATCTCAGCGAGATGACCGCTTCCTTCCGCGCTCTGTATGAGCGGCTGATCTTTCAGAATCTGACCTATAACGTGGAATCGCCATGCTGCAATCCGCGCTCCATTCCCGTTCTTCTGATCATGACCAGCAACGCGCCGGATACAGCCTACCTGAACCTCGTGCGAAACTATCAGCAGACGCTCAGCCGGTTCATCGGCCCGACGGAGATCCTGATCTCGGGAAACACCCTGCAGCTTCGGGACTATAGCAAAACGGACTGGCCATGGTCGCTGTTCGACCCGGAGGAAAAGCAGAAGCGTCATGAGACGGTCTTCCCGGAGGAATGCAAAAAGGCGTTCCATATGGGAGAAAGCCTTTTCGTCTGACCGGATCCTGATTCTATCAGCCCCGCACGGCGGTGAAAAATATGAGTGACCTGCAGTTTATCTTTGTACACGGATTGTCCGGCTGGGGCAGCTATGACCCGGCTTATCAGAGAATGCCCTACTGGGGAATGCGGGGTGGAGATCTGATGCCTTTTCTTCGTGAAAAGGGCTTTCCTTGCTTTGCTGCCTCCGTTGCCCCTACCGGAAGCGCCTGGGATCGCGCGTGCGAACTGTACGCGCAGCTTGCCGGCACGCGGGTTGATTACGGAAAGGCGCACAGCGCCGCATGCCGGCATGAGCGCTACGGACGGGATTTTTCCGGTACCGCGCTGATTCCGGAATGGGACAGCGATACGCGTCTGGTGCTTCTCGGACATTCCTTCGGCGGAGCGACGGTGCGCATGCTTTCGGAACTTTTGGCAAACGGTGATCCGGAAGAACGGAAAGCCTCAGCGTCGGAAGACCTGTCTCCCCTTTTTCGGGGCGGCATGGGAGACCGTATTTTCAGCGTGGTAACGCTTGCCTCGCCGATGAACGGCACAACAGCATACGATCTTTTCCTGGATCCGGATTTTGATCCGAAAAGCATAAAAGTACCATGGTGGAGCAGAGTGCTCGCCTGGATGATGTCCAAAGGTACAAAGGAAAAATCGGATGGTCGGGATGAGCATGACAACGCAAATTATGATATGCATCTCGACCGTGCCGCGGAAATCAACAGACGAATCTCCACTTTGGCACATGTTTTCTATTTCTCAGTACCGTGCAGCGCATCAAAAAAACAGCCGGACGGCACCTATCTGCCGGCGCGCGGAATTGAACCGCTGTTTGTGGCGCGCGGGCGGCAGATCGGCGCCTATGCCGGCAGGACAAAGGGCGGCATGATCATTGACAAAAGCTGGCGGGAAAACGACGGACTGGTTAATACCGTATCCGCAGCGGTTCCAGCAGGAGCGCCGTCAAAACCGCTGGACAGAAAGCACATAGAGCCCGGCAGGTGGAACGTGTTCCCCGTTGTGGATGGAGACCACATGTGGCTGCAGGGCGGTCTGCTGCACAAGCACGACATCCGTGACTTCTATTTGAATCTTTTGAGTTTGATCTCAAGCCTGCCTGACAAAGCAGTTCTTTGATTTCTATAGAAGCAAGCCATGAAAAAAAGTTAAGAAGGGGTCTCACTTTTATGATGGTAAAAAAACTCGCAATCTTAATTGCGGTTCTATTCCTGATAAGCGCATGTAAAATCACTCAACCTGCAGAACAGGCTGCGGAACTAACTACTGTTGAAAATGCAGTGCATGCAGAGGCTTCTTCCGCTCAGGATAAGCAGATCATGCAGCAAACAGAAGCACCGAGTCCCGCTCCCACTTTGTCCCCGGCACCGGAAGCACTTGTTCCCGTATCGGCTACGCCTTCGGCACGGGAAACTTTTACTTCCGTACCATCTGTATCGTCAACACCGGAGCAGACTGTCGTACCTATTTCGGAAGAGGAACTGAACAGTGGCGCACTGGATTCATTTTTCGATGATTCGGTATTGATCGGTGACTCAATGACTGACGGATTCTCGCACTTTGTCATGTCGAAACGCGAAAAAGAAGGTGTATGTCTCGGCACCATGAAATGTATCGGACAGAACGGGCTCTTCCTCAAAAACGCCTATAATACTGAACTTGGAAAACGTGACCCGGTACTGTCGTATCGCGGACATTATTACAGCGTTTCTGATCTGGTCCAGGCGGTCGGAGCAAAAGTGTTCTACCTGTTGCTCGGTGTAAACGATATTTACGCGAATAGCAGCACCGTTGAGGATTATCTCTCCTATTTTGATGAGATCTTCCGTAATACACAGGAGAAATCACCCGAGGTACAGATTGTGCTCATCACGATTCCTCCAGTTATGAAAGCGTATGCGAGGGAATATGGCCATAGACCTGCAGACAATCTCGATGTCAATAAAGCCTTATATCAGTATTGTGAAGAAAATGGATTCGGTATTGTGCAGCTTGCAGATCGTGTGCGAGGGGAAGACGGATATTTGGACCGAATTTATTGCAGCGATAAAAAGTTTCATCTGAATAAAGAAGGTAATGAGCAATGGCTGGCTGCTATGCGTGAATATGCGAGGATGCAATATGAAGCCGGGAAGTGGAAGCCGTAAACCGATACGGACTTCTGATCAAAGCTGAATTACCGTTTACTGTTCGGCGTACTGCTATTTACAGGGAACATTTCACATTGCTTCAAATGTAGGACGAAATGTCGGTTATAGTTCAGAAAAGCGGCTGTGGGGTCATCTGTTGCACGAGTACGACTTTCGGGAATTCTATTTTGGCCTTCTGAACTAAAAACACTCTCCCTTCTTTTTAAATTGTTTTATTATCGCAGGAAAACCTGTGTAGACGTGTATTCAAAAAAATCCTATAACTCCGCCAAGCGGATTATAGGAACTAGGGTATGATGAATGATCCGTCTTCTCCGGTGCTTCCGCATCGGAGAAGACTTTTTCTGTTCTGAACCGACATTCACTTCCGAAGGAACCGTTCGTCCGCTCCGAAGTCGTCGCCGATAAACCGTTCCGCTCTCATATGCAGATCGTATTTTTCCCGGAGAGACGCCAGTTTCGCCATCATCGGGCTTGCGTGGTGCGCGTCGATGGCATCCTGGTCCTTCCAGCTGTCGATCAGGAGAACGGTCTCCGGATCATCCAGCGGCTGAAAATACTGATAGCGGAGGTTTCCTTCTTCGTTCCGGATGGCGTCCGCGATCCCGGAAGATTCCATCTCCTCCGCGAACCGTCTCGCGTTTCCGTTTGCTCCCGTATAATACAGATTGACTGTGATCATCGCATACACCTTGCGCCACTACGCCTTATTGAACTTTTCCTTGCCCTGCTTGCAGCGGGGGCACTTCCAGTCTTCCGGCAGATCTTCAAAAGCCACACCGTCATGTTCGGCAGGATCGTATACATAGCCGCAGATCGAGCAGACATATTTTCCGGAGGCCTGTCGGGCGGAAAAATCGACTTCCGCGTAGACGGTCGGAACAGGATGGTCCAGATCCATAACGCGCCTGGCTTCCAGATTCTCATACCCCTGGGGTGTATGGGTTCCCAGATACACCGTCGGATGATTGCGGATAAACTCCCTTACACGGTCCATTGTCTCGCGGGCTGCCGCAAGATCGTCAAAGACCACGGAAAGCTTGTCTTCATAGAGGGCTTCGTCCACATACGTGATGTCCCCGTGAATCATGTAGAACAGGCCTTCATTTTCCACGACAACGATGCTGTTTCCATTGGTGTGCCCCTTTGCCCGGATATAGTAAATTCCGTCACGGATCTTCTGGCACGCGGGGAAATTGTAATACGCTCCGTCGGTAAACTTCACCGGAACGATATTTGAGATTCCCTGCAGTTCCGCGGCGCTCAGTTCATCCTCATTCACATAGATCGCGGCGTTCGGAAAGGATCTCAGTTCTCCGGAATGATCCCCGTGTCTATGCGTGAGCAGGATCTTCGTTACCTGCTCAGGCCGGTACCCCAGAGCGGCAAATGCTTCCATATAGCTGCAGATATCTTTCCCCGTGTACGCAGGACTGTTTTCATCCGGTACCTCTTCAGGCGTTCCCGCGGGCAGTCCGGTATCTACCAGAATGACCTCGTCACCCGTATCGATCAGATAATTCTGCAGGCTTCCGCGATAACGTACCTTTGGATCGAATTTACCCGGTCCTTCTTCTCCTCCGAAAGCAAACGGCTGTGAATAGAACCCGTCTTTCCTGAATTTAACCGCTTTGATTTCCATGATCGTCCTCCTGAACAAATATAGCTTTTCTTTTCGCAAATGACGTATCCGGTATCTTCGTGAATTCATCTCACCGTCTAAGACACGGGAGTGTTCTTCCTGAAACGGTGATAAAACTCTTTTTTATAATTCCCTTCCTTTTGACCTTCTTTTCCCAGATACTATTCTAATCTGGTTTTTCAGGCTGTCAAGGAGCGGTATACGGCTTATGGTGCATCAAACTGTGCGGAATACAGCTGATAATACGTTCCTCTTTCTTCCAGAAGCGTATCATGTGTCCCGCGCTCAACGATCTCTCCCTTATCCATGACGAGGATCTCGTCCGCATTTCGGATCGTGGAGAGCCGGTGCGCGATCACAAAGCAGGTCCTCCCCTGCATCAGATGCAGGATCGCGGCCTGCGTTCTCCGCTCCGTCTGCGTATCGACGTTGGACGTCGCCTCGTCCAGGATCAGCATCGGAGAATCCATCAGGATCGCGCGGGCGATCGTAAGGAGCTGCTTCTGCCCCTTGGACAGATTGACCGCGTTGTCGGAAAGCAGCGTGTCGTATCCGTTCGGAAGAGATTCGATAAATCCGTGGATCATGGCGGCCTTCGCCGCGTTCTCCGCCTCCTCCCGCGTCGCTTCCGGGCGTCCGTACACGATGTTTTCCAGGATCGTTCCGTGGAACAGCCAGGCATCCTGCAGCACCATCGTATAGGCACGGCGGAGATTCTTGCGGACAAGCCCCCGGATCGGATGCCCGTCGAGAAGGATCGTACCGCTGTCCGCGTCGTAGAAACGCATCAGAAGATTGATCAGGGTCGTCTTGCCGCATCCGGTCTCTCCTACGATTGCGACCATCTTTCCTGCTTCGGCGGAGAATCCGACGCCATGCAGAATCTCGTTCCCCGGCTCATAACTGAACCGGATGTCCTCCGCGCGGATATCGCCTCTGACCGAATCGAGCTTTTCCGCGTCCGGCGCGTCCGGAGCTTCCGGCTGTTCGTCGATCAGGCGCAGAACGCGTTCCGCGGCCGCCAGAGCGGACTGCAGATCCGAAATGATGTTCGCGAATTCATTGATAGGACCCGAAAACTTTCTCGAATATAGAATGAAGGAGGAAATGTTTCCGAGCGTGATGGTCCCGCGCATGAACAGAAGGACTCCGAACACGGAGATCAGTCCGAGCGAAAGATTGTTGATAAAGGTCACAAGAGGTCCGTTGATGCACGCGAAACGGTCTGCCTGGTAAAACGCGTCCACCGCTTCCTCATTCTTCTCATCGAACCGCTCCGCGAACGCGTCCTCCCGCCCGTAGGCGCGGATCGTGTTCAGGCCGGAGGCGATCTCTTCCACATACCCGTTCATCGCGCCGAGTTTCTGGGACCGTTTCCGGTAAAGCGGGCGGACCTTCTTTGCCCGGTATCTTGTCACAAAGATGGAAATCGGAATCGTTACGACGAACACCAGAACCAGCAGCGGAGAGATCGAGATCATCATGGCGAGCGATCCGATAACGACGATCAGGCTGGATGCCATCAGAACAAGATCGTGCGTCAGGGACGCATTGATCGTATCCACGTCGTAGGAGATCATGCTGATGACGTCGCCCGGCTGATGGACGTCGTGATAGGAGACCGGCAGAGAGACCAGCTTCTCGAACGCGTCCTTTCGCATCGCGAACACGGCTTCCCGGCTGATTCTGATCATCAGGACGGAGAGCGCGTAGCTCATGCCGCCTGAAAGCAGATAGCATCCGACCATCAGAGCGGCGTACCGGAAAACGTTCGGGAAATCGACGCCTCCGGAAGATGCGATCGCGTCGATCGCCTTTCCGGAAAGCCTCGGCCCAATCAGGGAGATCAGGTTTCCCGCGATGCTGAGCCCTGCCGCAAGGGCCAGTCCCAGCCAGTGCGGTTTCAGATACTTCGCGATTCTTTTGAGAACGACGCCCGCCGGCTGGACAGGCCGTTCGAAAGCTCCCCGCTGGGGACCTCTTCGGAAGGATACGGTTTTGGCTTCCGGTTTGCTCATGCCGCTTCCTCCCCCATCTGGATCTGGTACAGTTCCCGGTAGACCGGGCAGGTCTCCATCAGCTCGCTGTGCGTACCGTACCCGATGGCGTTCCCGTCGTCCAGAACCAGTATTTTGTCCGCGTGCCGGATCGAACTGATCCGCTGCGCGATTATGACCGTCGTCGTATCCGAAAAGTGTCTGCGGAGATCGCGCCTGAGCGCAGCGTCGGTCCGGTAATCCAGTGCGCTCGAACAGTCGTCGAGCAGAAGGATCTCCGGGTTTGCCGCAAGCGCGCGCATAATGAGAAGGCGCTGCCGCTGCCCGCCGGAAAGATTCATCCCCTTTTCGGACAGAGTCAGCCCGTCTCCCTGCGGGATCAGATCCAGGAATGACGCCTGCGCGGTCTGTTTCGCGACAGCGCGGTCTTCGTCCCGAATCTCCCTGGAAAAGTCCACGTTCTCGCGGATCGTATCCGCGTACAGGAAATCGTTCTGGAACACGACGCCGAATTTTGTATGCAGGATCTCCTTGGGGTAACTGTTCAGCGGTTTCCCGTCCAGATAGATCGTTCCGCTGTCAGGGAGATAGAAACGCAGCAGGAGCTGGAGCACGGTGCTCTTCCCGCTTCCGGTCGCGCCGATGATTCCGAGCGTCTGCCCTTTTCCGAGCGAGAAGGAAATATGCGACAGGTTCTCGCGAACCTTATTGTAGGAGAACGAAACGTCCGAGAACTCGATATGCGCGTTTCCAGGTTTTTCCGCCTCCCCGGATGGGTACTCCGGATCGGGCGTATCGAGCACTTCCGCGATACGGTTCCCGCTCGCGATGCCCTTGCTGCAGATCGTAAAGATCCGCGTGATCCCCAGAAGTCCGTTCACCAGGATCGTAAAGTAGTTCAGAAACGCGATGATCTTGCCCGGTTCCGTCACGCCGCGGCTGACCCGGAACGACCCCGCCACGATGACCGCGGCCATGCCGACATTCAGAAGCACCGTCATCATGGGATTCGCGGCCGCCATCGTGATCTCCGCCCGCTGCTCCGTTCGTACGACCTCTCGGTTTGTTTTCCGGAACCGCTCCTTCTCCTCTTCCTCGCGCGACAGCGCCTTGATGATCCTTACGCCCGTCATGTTCTCCTGGATCCTCCGGACGAGCTGTTCGCTTGCCTCCTGCGCCTTTGTATAGAGCGGGATGCTCTTTCTGGAGATCAGAATCAGAAGTCCTCCGATGATCGGAAGGGCGGCGACCAGGATCAGGGTCAGCACCGGCTCCATCAGCGCGCTGACAAGCAACCCTCCCAGAAGAAGGATCGGAGCCCGGACTCCGAGACGGAGCATCCTGTCGACCATGTCGTTGACGTGATAAGTATCGGTTGAAATCCTTGAGATCAGGGACGGCACCGTAAAACCGTCCACGGCGCTGCTCTGCAGCCGCTCCGTTTTCCGGAACAGGTCTTTCCTTAGCTCCCGGATGAATCTCGCGGCGATCCCCGCCGCCATGCGGTTCGCGGTCGCCGCGCCAAGAAACGCCAAGCCTGCGCAGACCAGCATTCCGGTTCCCCAGAGCGCGACCTGTACGGTGTCTTTCGTCGGCGCTACGACGTCTATGATATGCTCCAGGATCCACGGAAGGAACAGCTCGATCAGCGTCGCGGTGAACTTCAGAAGGATCTGGCATGCTGTCCGGAAAGCCTGCGGACGGAGATAGGAAAGCACTTTCTTCATGCCTGTTCCTCCGTCACGATCCGGTTGCAGCGCGATGCCGCTTTCTTTGCCAGTTTGTCCGCGATCTCCGAAAGCGTCTTCTGTTCCTCTTCCGTCAGGGTTTCATTCAGAAACTCCCTCCAGGAGCGGAATCCTTCCCGGACGGCCGGCAGCTGCTGTTCCGCCTTTTCCGTCGGGAAAACACGGACCTGACGCCGGTCGCTCTCATCCGGACAGCGGGTGATATATCCAGCCTCCTCCAGCAGGTTCATCTGCCTTGTGACATTGCTCTTATCGATGAACAGAGTCTTGCTGAGAGTATCCTGCGTGATCCCCGGCTGCCTGCAGATATGCAGAAGACAGACGCACTGCCTTCCGTTCAACCCGGTATTCCGGAAGTAATCGTCACGGTACATATCCGTGCACCGCGCGATGATCCCGATGTTTTTCAGATAGTAATACATAGAATCTCCCGCTTGGAACTTCTAATCGTTGCGTTCGCAACGACTACAGTATATTCTTTCTTCTCTGCAATGTCAACGAGCCGAAAGGGCTCCTTGTATCCGGACTCGTTTTCTGCTATCATACGGGCAGAAGAAGAAGGGTCTGTTTGGAGGAAAAAGACATGCCGTACCGCGTCTTTCTGAAAAAGCATGAGGAGCGCCGCATCCTGGACGGACACGCCTGGGTATACGCCAACGAGGTCGATCACATCGACGGCACCGGTCACAACGGGGATCTTGCTTCCGTATATGACGTGGCCGGAAGATTTCTCGGAAGAGGGTTCATCAACCATCTCAGCAAGATCCTGGTCCGGATCTTTCTCCGCAACGATACCGAGACCGTGGACAAGGATTTCTTCGTCCGGCGCATCCGGGAGGCGAACGAGAGCCGTGTTTTGCTCGGCTATTCCGACTGCTACCGCGCGGTCTTTGCCGAATCGGACGATCTTCCCGCGCTGATCGTCGACAAGTACCATGACCTGCTCTGCGTCCAGATCCTCTCGCTCGGCATGGATCTGCACAAGCAGGAGATCGTCGACGCTTTGATCGAAGTCTTTTCCCCGCGCGGCATCTATGAGCGCAGCAGCGCGGAAGTACGGAAAAAGGAAGGTCTGGAGCTTTCCACGGGTCCGCTGTACGGTGATTTCGACCCTCGGGTCGTGATCGAGGAGAACGGACTGAAAATGATCGCGGATCTGGAGAATGGCCAGAAGACCGGTTACTTTCTCGATCAGAAGGAGAACCGTTTCGCGATTCGAAGATACTGTAAAGGCGCCGAGGTTCTCGACTGCTTCTGCAACGTCGGAGGATTTTCTCTCAATGCCGCAGCCGGAGGCGCGGCGCATGTGACCGCTCTGGACATCTCCGAGCGCGCGCTCGCCGATGTCCGGGAGAATGCGCTGCTCAACGGAATGTCAGACCGCATCGAAACCGTATGCGGGGACGTGTTCAGCGTATTGCGGGAGTACCGGGCAGAAAAGAAACAGTTCGACCTGATCGTTCTGGATCCTCCGGCTTTTGCGAAGACCGCGAACGACGTCAAAAACGCCTATAAGGGATATAAGGACATCAATATTCTCGGCATGAAGCTGGTCCGAAAAGGCGGATTTCTTGTCACCGCTTCCTGTTCGCATTATATGGGCGTAACGCTTTTCGAGAAGATGCTGAAGGAAGCTGCGCATGAATGCGGAAAGAGGATCCGGATCTTCGAAGCCCGCACCCAGGCGCCGGATCATCCCGCCCTGCTTTCCGCGGCGGAAACGTCCTATCTCAAGTTCTATATCCTGCAGGTGCTCTGATCCTGTCCGGCGTGTCTCCTGTACAGGCGGCACGCCGTGTGATATAATAATGACAGCAAATACAAACGGAGGTTTTTTCAATGGAAATGAAATTCTATCGCTGCGAACACTGCGGCAATATCATCGCTATGGTCGAAGACAAGGGAGTTCCGGTATTCTGCTGCGGGCAGAAAATGACCGAGATCGTGCCGGGCACCGTTGACGCTTCCCGCGAAAAACACGTTCCCGTATACACGGTAGAGAACAACAAGGTGCAGGTGACCGTCGGCGCCGCCGAGCATCCCATGATCCCCGA
>JAEEGL016493170.1_pt1 | contig 17936 bp, 16 predicted proteins | sample 9134231 | NCBI WGS metagenome assembly JAEEGL01 (sample SAMN16246548, study PRJNA631951) | gut metagenome | biome: gut microbiome; feature: rumen; material: fiber-attached | host: Bos | place: Iran: Karaj | collected 2018-10 | reverse complement strand
CGTGTCAGAGATTTAAAAATCTATGCCGAAATTCTTCCTTATACGGTGCCGCTGGAGCAAATCAAAGCCGGCAACTATAAAGGAATCATTTTCACCGGCGGTCCCAACAGTATCTATGAAACCACATCTCCGCATTATACACCGGATATCCTGAAACTGGGCATTCCGATTCTCGGAATCTGTTACGGTGCTCAGCTGGTAGCATGGATGAATGACGGGAAAATCGAACATGCAGAAAAGCCGGAATTTGGTCAGACTGAAGTCACGGTCAACCCTTCCAGCCTCCTGTTCAAAGATGTTCCTGCCAAAGCCCTTTACTGGATGAGTCACAACGACTATATCTCCCGGGCGCCGAAGAATTATCAGATCAGTGCCTGGTCTGCTAAATGTCCTGTCGCTGCAATGGAATATCCGAAAAGACGAGTTTATGCCGTTCAGTTCCATCCGGAAGTTACGCATACCGAATACGGCCAGCTTATCCTCCACAATTTCCTTTACCGCATCTGCGGATGCAAAGGCGACTGGGAAATGGGAGACTTCATCAACCGGACAGTTCAGGAGCTTCGGGATCAGATTGGAAACCGCGGTGTCATTCTCGGCCTTTCCGGCGGCGTTGACAGCTCAGTAGCTGCCGCGCTTTTATCCCGTGCCGTTGGCAAACAGCTGACCTGTGTCTTTGTGGATCAGGGACTGATGCGTAAAAATGAAGGTGACATGGTTGAGAAGGCCTTCAAAGACCTCTTCCCGATGAATTTTGTGCGTGTCGAATGCCAGGAAGAATTCCTGTCTCACCTGAAAGGCGTGACTGATCCCGAAGAAAAAAGAAACATCATCGGCGTCCAGTTTTATGAAGTCTTTTGGAAAAACGTCCGCGAACTTTATAACGGCGGCTTCTTCGCTCAAGGAACAATCTATCCCGACCGGATCGAAAGCGGCAAAGGTGATGCAGCCAAGATCAAGACTCATCATAATCAGGTCCGGATGCCCGAAGATATTCAGTTTGATGGGGTTATTGAGCCGCTGAAAGATCTGTTCAAGGATGAAGTCCGAAAAGTTGGCGAAAGCCTGGGACTGCCCCACGAACTTGTCTGGCGGCAGCCATTCCCTGGACCCGGATTAGGAGTTCGCATCATCGGTGAAGTCACGGCAGAACGTGTCCGTATCCTGCAGGAAGCCGATGCTGTTCTGCGCGATGAAATTGAAAAAAGCGGATATGACAGTTATCTTTCTCAGTATTTCGCAGTCCTTCCCGGTGTTCGTACGGTCGGTGTCATGGGTGATGCCCGAACTTATTCAGAACTGATTGCAATTCGGGCTGTTACAACCGATGATTTTATGACCGCTGACTGGGCTAAGATTCCCTATGATCTTCTTGGCCGTATCTCTACCCGTATTATTGGCGAAGTCGAAGGTGTCAATCGTGTGGTTTACGATATCAGCCAGAAACCTCCGGCAACAGTCGAATGGGAGTAAGTCTTTCCGAATGAATTAAGAGAGCTGTGGCAGACATCTGCCGCAGCTCTCTTCATATATTTTTTCTATAGTTTATGCTTCTGCATCCGCCTCGATACAGGCGTTTTTCATTTTTCTGACAAATTCTCCGACATATTTCGGAGACTGCCTGCCATATTTCTCTATGATCCGGATAATGGCAGAGCCAACGATCGCTCCATCAGAAAGAGCCGCCATTCCCTTTGCCTGCTCCGGATTTGAAATGCCAAAGCCGATCGCACAGGGGATCTTTGTATTTTCCCTGACGATCGAAATAATGGATGAAAGATCTGTTGTGATCCTGCTGCGCATCCCTGTCACCCCCAGGCTGGAGATGATGTATAAAAATCCCTCAGCCTCCCTGGCGATCATTCCGATACGCTGATTGGATGTCGGGGCAATGAGCGAAATCAGGTCAATGCCATGTTCATGACAAATGTCCAGAAATTCTTCTTTCTCTTCAAACGGAAGATCCGGCAGAATCAATCCATCGATGCCAATGTCACGGCAGGAGGCGATAAACCGCTCCGATCCGTAAGAAAAAACAACGTTTGAATAGGTCATAAAGACCATAGGGACCTTCACATCTTTCCTGATTTTCCGTACAAAATCAAAAATCCGGTCAGTCGTGATACCACCGCTTAATGCCCGGATATTCGCATTTTGGATCACCGGTCCTTCGGCTGTCGGATCTGAAAAAGGAATTCCAAGTTCGATCAGATCTGCACCATTTTCTGCAGCGGCACGAACTACTGCAGCTGTTGTCTCAAGATCCGGGTCACCGCATGTAATAAACGGAATAAAAGCCTTCCCGTTCTCAAATGCTTTATGGATATTACTCATGGATATCCTCCCCCCGGTACCGGGCAATAGCCGCACAATCCTTGTCTCCCCGTCCTGATATAGTGATGACCACCGTCTGATCCTTCCTCATTTCCGGTGCGATCTTCATCACATGAGCTACTGCATGGGCTGACTCGATAGCAGGAATGATCCCTTCGGTTTTCGCCAGGTATTCAAAAGCACAGACAGCTTCTTCATCCGTCACAGGCACATACTCAGCCCTGCCTGTATCATGCAGATGTGCGTGTTCCGGCCCTATTCCCGGATAGTCCAGCCCTGCAGAAATGGAATAAACCGGAGCAATCTGCCCATATTCATCCTGGCAGAAATAGGACTTCATTCCATGAAAGATTCCGAGTTTTCCTGTTGCAATGGTTGCTGCCGTTTCAGGGGTTTCAACGCCTCTTCCGGCAGCTTCACAGCCAATGAGGCGAACACTTTCATCTTCAATAAAATGATAAAAAGAACCGATGGCGTTGGAGCCTCCGCCGACACAGGCAACGACCGCATCCGGAAGCTTTCCCTCCTTCTGCATCATCTGTTCCTTGATTTCTTTGGAGATAACCGACTGGAAATCCCGGACAATGGTAGGAAAAGGATGCGGCCCCATGACTGATCCGAGACAATAATGTGTATCGCTGATCCTGGATGTCCATTCTCTCATAGCTTCCGATACTGCATCCTTCAAAGTAGCAGTCCCTGTCCTGACCGGAATCACTTCCGCGCCCAGAAGCCGCATGCGGTACACATTCAGAGCCTGCCGGACAGTATCTTCTTCTCCCATAAAGACCACGCATTCCATTCCGAAAAGCGCTGCAGCCGTAGCGGTAGCCACGCCGTGCTGTCCGGCCCCGGTCTCTGCAATAAGCCTCGTCTTGCCCATTTTCTTTGCCAGAAGTGCCTGTCCCAGGACATTATTGATTTTATGTGCCCCTGTGTGATTCAGGTCTTCCCTTTTCAGATAAATCTTCGCACCGCCAAGATCTGCTGTCATCTTCTCTGCATAATACAGCCTTGACGGCCTGCCGGCATATTCATTGAACAGAGAAGTCAATTCCCGATTAAATTCTGCATCGTTTTTATAATGTTGATAAGCTTCTTCCAGCTCGATGACGGCATTCATCAATGTCTCAGGAACATACTGCCCTCCATGAATGCCAAAACGTCCTCTACTCATCTGTATTCCTCTTCGCATGAGCTGCCTTAACAGCAGCTTTGATCTTTTGCGGATCCTTCTGTTTATTTGTTTCCACCCCGGAAGAAATATCCACAACCGACGGGGCCATCTGCCTGATCGCCTGTTCAATATTCTCCGGATTAAGCCCCCCTGCCAGAATGAAAGATCTGGAGAGTGATTCCGTCAGTGTCCAGTCAAAAACTTCACCGCTTCCATAACCATTATCCAACAGGATCTCGTCAGCCGGGCTGCTTTCTGCCCGAACCAGATCCTCGGGAGATCTTACCCGAAAAGCTTTCCAGACTGGAAGACCGGTTCTCTTCTTCAGATCTTTGATGTAATCCGAATCCTCATGCCCGTGAAGCTGTATCACATCCAGACCAACTTGTCCGGCTATTTTGGCAACCGTGCCGGAAGGCTGATCGACAAAAACTCCAACTGCCCTGATGGAAGACTCCAGTTTTCTTCGAAGTTTAGCTGCCTCCTCTGCTGTCACATTCCTGTGGCTTTTTGGAAAATTCAGAATAAAGCCGATATAATCCGGTCCGGCTTCATTGACTGCCTGGATATCTTCCTCCCGAAAAAGACCGCATATCTTGATTTTTGTCATCGGGCTGCCTCTCTTAATTTCTGCAGGGCTTCTTTCTTGTTTCCGGCTCTCATCATGGCTTCTCCAATCAGGATTGCATCCGCACCATCTCTTTCATGCGCCTGGCGTCTTCAGGGGTTTTTACACCGCTTTCACACACATACAAGCATGACGAAGGAATCAGGTCTCTTAAGCGTGATGCATTTTCCAGATCCACAGAAAAATCCTTCAGGTTTCGATTGTTCACACCGATCATCCGGGCCCCGGCCTCTACAGCTGAGCTGATCTCGATCTCATCATGGGTTTCTACCAGGGCTGCCAGGTGAATCTCCCTGCATATCCCAAGATATTCATAAATCGTTTTTGTATCGAGAAGACTGCTGATGAGAAGCACACAATCGGCTCCCATTGTTTTTGCCTGATAGATCTGGTATTCATCGACAACAAAATCCTTCCGAAGCATCGGAATGCGGATCTTTTTGCGGATATTGCGGAAAATATCATCGGATCCTTTGAACCATTCAGGTTCCGTCAGACAGGAGATGCATTCAGCACCCGCTTCTTCATAATCAGAAGCGATCTGAAGATAATCGAAAACAGGATCGATGATTCCTTTGGAGGGAGATGCTTTCTTTACTTCACAGATAAAACTCATTCCGTCTTGTTCTATCGCTTCGTAAAAACAGTTTTCTTCCCCTTTCATCTGTGCAGCTGCCAAACGTTTCATCTCTTCCGGCGGGATCAGGCCTTTGTCCTTTTCTACCCGGATCCGGGCAAAGGATGCGATCTCATCCAGAATCGTCATTATTCTTCCTCCGGAAGGTTGCTGATCTCTATGAATTTCTCCAGTGTCTCCAACGCTTTGCCGGAATCGATGATCTCGGCTGCAAGACGAACTCCATCTTTCAGAGTCTCCGCTTTTCCCCCGATATAAAGAGCAGCCCCTGCATTGAGAAGAACAGTATTTCGTTTATGCCCTTTTTCTCCGCCAAGGATCGCTCTGGTGATGGCAGCGTTCTCCTCCGGAGTGCCGCCCTTCAGATCTTCCTTGCTGCAGCTTTCAAAGCCAAAATCTTCCGGACGAATGACATAGGATTTGAACCATCCGTTGTTGATCTCACAGATAGAAGTTGGTGCACTCAGAGAAATCTCGTCCAGCTTGTCCTGTCCGTAAACAACCATGCCCCTCTTCACGCCAAGGCTGATCAGAACCTGAGCCAGAGGTCCTGCCAGGTATTCATCATATACACCGAGGATCTGCATGGAGGGTGAGCCGGGGTTTGTCAGCGGTCCAAGAATATTAAAAACAGTCCGGAAGCCAAGCTCTCTTCGGATAGATCCCACATATTTCATCGATGTATGATATTTCTGGGCGAAGAAAAAACAGATCCCTACCTTTTCCAGCAGTTCAATGCATTTGGCCGGACTCTGCTGAATGTTCACGCCCAAAGCTTCCAGGCAGTCGGCAGTCCCGCTCAGAGAAGAAGCCGCTCTGTTGCCATGTTTGGCTACCTTAATGCCGCCAGCCGCTGCCACGAGTGCAGAAGTCGTGGAAATATTAAAGCTTTGTGCATTATCTCCGCCTGTGCCGACAATTTCCAAAAGATCCCATGATGTTTCAACTTTGGTCGCATGATCTCTCATAGCTGCAGCACAGCCTGCAATTTCGTCTGTTGTCTCAGCCCTGGCACTTTTGGTAGATAGAGCTGCCAGAAAAGCTGCATTTTGTGTTGGTGTTGTTTCTCCGCTCATAATTTCATTCATGACAGCGTAGGCTTCTTCATAGGTAAGATCACCCTTTCCTACGATTTTTACGATAGCTTCCTTAATCATTTTTTCTTTTTCCTCCTTCGGTCTCCGAATAAACAAAATCCTTGACATAACGGAGCCCTTTGCTATGGACCGTACATTTGACATGATATTGGCCCTTCATCACTTTATCGATTTAATCCGCTAAAGTCACGGAGTATTATATCATCTTCTGAAGTAAATGTCGATACTTTTTTTCACAACTTGAATTTTCACGATCCTATCCCTTACTTCAATGCCTTTTATTGACATGGAAAACTGCTCAGAGTATACTCGATGTATCCTCAGAAAAGATCTGTAGTAAGGAGGTATTTATGGCACAAGTTCAGAATGTTATTAGCTATTTGGGAAGTTTTTCGACAGTCACGATTCTGCTGCGTCTTCTGTTTGCATCGGTTGCAGGCGGCGTGATCGGCATCGAACGCGGAAGGCATGGCAGAGCAGCGGGACTTCGGACTCACATCCTGGTATGTCTTGGCGGTGCGATGACTTCGCTCTGCAGTCTGTTTGTCTCTCAGACCATGGGGCTGACAGGAGATATATTCCGGATCTCTGCCTCGGTGGTTTCAGGAATCGGCTTTTTAGGTGCCGGCATCATTCTGGTAAAAAACAACACTTCCGTGGCAGGTCTGACAACGGCTGCCGGCATGTGGGTCACAGCAACGATTGGTGTAGCATTCGGCTATGGATTCTATGAAGGTGCAGTTATCACCACCATCCTTTGTGTTGTCAATGCCGCACTGCTCACACGAATCGAGCGCAGGCGCAGGCATTCGCTTCATTTTTATATCGAAATCTGTGATATAGAGAAAATTCAGGGGTTTCTGGATGAGATCGCCATGATCTTTGAGAAAGATATGTTCATCGAAGCAACCCCGGCAAAAAGCGGAATATCCGGACATGTCGGCTTCGATGTAACTGCTTCTTATGTGCGTGATTTTGAAAGCGTACGGGAAAAACTGGACAAAATCGATGGAATTAGTTTTATCGTTCATGGATAATCCTGGACACAGCAAAGAGATCTTATGAAATACATCTATCAATCCTGCTATATCTTTTTGTTCACATTTCTCGGCGAGACACTGGCTCGTCTGATCCCTGTTCCTGTTCCTGCCGCTATCTGGGGATTGATCCTCATGTTTCTCGCTCTTTGTACGAAAATTCTCAAGGAAGAACAGATCCGCGAGAGCGCTCATTGGCTGGTGACTATCCTGCCGCTTCTTTTTGTTGCTCCGACAGTCAATCTGATGGATTCTGCCGGTCTCCTCTTACCGAATCTTCTGCCGGTGCTTGTGATTATTCCCATCACTACTCTGCTCACCTTTTTCGTTTCCGGGAAAACAACTCAGCGCTTGTTGGAAAAAAATGAGGCGAAACGGGACCATGAGTAACTTTTTCTCTGCAAGCACTTTCTTTGCCATTGGACTGACGCTCCTGATCTGGTATCTCGCCTGTACTTTACAGAAAAAAACGAAATCTGTCCTTTTGCATCCGATCCTGGTTTCTGTTATAGCGATCATTTTGATTCTGCTCGTGCTGAAAATACCTAATGAATCCTATCAAAAAGGAATGAGCGCCTTATCCTATCTGATCACACCTGCTACTGTTTGTCTTGCTCTTCCGCTGTATGAACAGGTAAAAGTCCTTAAGAAGAATCTTCCTGCAATCCTCATTGGTGTTCTGGCCGGGACGCTGACCAGTCTCGTCAGCGTATTTCTTCTAGGTAAACTGTTCCAGATCGATCAGACACTCCTGATATCCCTTCTTCCGAAAAGTATAACGACAGCCATCGGAGCTCCTGTCAGCGAGGCTCTTGGTGGGAATGGCGCGATCACTGTGGCTGCTATTATTGCTACCGGTATTTTGGGCAGTGTTTTTGGTCCTTTACTTTGCAAGCTGTTAAAACTTGCTGATCCGATCTCTCAGGGTACAGCGATTGGAACTTCTGCGCATGTGATCGGAACTTCCAAAGCCAATGAAATGGGCGCACTTCAGGGAGCGGTTGGTTCTTTGTCCCTGGTCGTTGCCGGATTGATGACCGCGTTTCTGCTGCCGATCCTCGTGAACGCCCTTATGTAAAACGCCAAAAGCGCCGCCCTTATGTGGGAGGCGCTTTTCATTTGCTTGTATTTTCATGAGAACAACATTACTCTTCCTGTTCTTTTGCTTTGCTGCCAAAAAGAGCCAGCGGAATAGCGGACAAAGTGACGATACCCGCTGTCACAAAACTGAATGGATAGCCAAAATGCTCTGAGGTGACACCGAAGAGTGCTGCACCGGCACCTCCTCCAATGTCCTGAAACAGCATCATCGTGGAGTTGGCTACGCCCCGCCGGCGACTGGGTGCTATTGTCAGGATATCAGCCTGCAGATATTGCGAATACAGGGTTCCTCCCATTGCCATGATCACGGAAGCAAGCATCATCATCCAGAAATTCCCTGCGAAGGCCGTCAGGATCGTACCGCCGCCGATGATAGCCAATCCGAAAACGATGATCGTCTTGGAAGACAGGATATTTTTCAAGCGATTTGCGAACAGTCGGGTGATGATAATGGCAATATTATGGACTGTAAAGAACCAGCTCATACCCACGATTGCCCGACTCTCTCCGAATGGGATCACAAAATTGTTCACTACACTGAATCCAAAGATGGCCAACAAAAATACCAGACAGGGAATCAGTACAGAAAACTCCAACACGTTCCCAAGGGAAAAACGGCGCCTCGCCGTTTCTTCTGCCGGCTGCGGAACATATTCTTCCTTATAGAGAAAACCAAATACAACAGAGATACATGACATGACCAGGGTCACCGTAAAAAAGGAATTCGGGCTGACATGCTCATACAAAAACAAACCCACTGGCGAAGAGAACATGGCAGGCAGCGATGAGGCAATGCCAAAGTACCCAAGTGCATCCACCAGTTTCTCCTTCGGAGAGATATCTGAAATGATCGTAGGGGGAACCGGAAAGAGAATTCCCTGAGAAAAACCGCTGATGCAGCGCATCAGAATGACTCCCCAGACCAGATCCTTCAGTAAGAGATACCCCAGAGAATTAAGGGCAAAAAGGATTCCACCGAGCACCAGCATGGGCTTGCGTCCCCAGCGATCGATCAGCGGGGACAAAGTAAGACGCGTTATCAGTCCAACAATGGTCAGGGCTGCACCCATGAGACCTACATTGGTAGCACTGCCGCCAATTCGAAGCATGTGTACCGGCAGGACATAGATATAGGCAAAGTTGGTGAAGGATGCAAAGATCACACACAGGTTAATATAGAAGAAATTCCGGCTCCACAGTTTTTTCGTTTCCATAGCTTATTCCCTTTCTCAGCGATATATTGATTATATCTTCTCGCAGGAAACTTTACAAATAGTTATAATTTATATCATGATATGCTTTTTAAGCATAGTAAAAAACAAAAAAAACCTTTTGACGTTAATTCAATCAAAAGGTTTTTATTTCATAACAGGCTAATGATTAATTGATATTACTCCCGAAGCAGCTGTTCTGCCTGCGCAGAGGCATCGGCCATTTCGACAACCGGAGCATCCGGATAATCTGTTGTCACCGGAAGGGGCAGACTTTGCATGTATTCATCCATTGCTTCTGCAACCCGCTTGCTGTTGGCTACCGCTTCTACCACCGTGCGTGCTCCGCTTGCAGCATCTCCTGCTGCGAATACACCCGGTCTGCTGGTATGCCCATCCTCATCCACGGTCAGAAGGCCGCTTCGAACAGTATCGATTCCCTTGGTCGTCGTTACCAGGTTGCTTTCCGCTCCCTGACTTACCGCAATGATCACGCCTGTGCAGGGATACAGTTTCTCCGTTCCGGGAACCGGTGTGATCTTTCCGTCTTCACCTACTTGGCTGTCTGCCAGGATCACCCCGTCCTCACGGATCTCCAATGTACACTTATTATAGATAAAATCTACTCCTTCCAGTTTCGCATAACTGCTTTCATACTGGCTGGCCGTCAAAGTATCGGTCAGGTTTACGCAGCTGACAAAGCGCGCACCATGCCGAATTGCCGTGCGGGCGCAGTCCATGGCACTATTGCCGGTTCCGATCACAATGATCCTCTCTCCCAGCCGGAAGGCACCAGGACTTGCCAGATAATTGATCGCATACGTCACATGCCCCAGGCTCTCGCCGCGAATATTCAGTTTTCGCGGCCTCCATAGGCCTGCTCCGACAAATATACTCTGGTAGCCATCCCGAAAAAGATCGTCTATGGTGATGGCGCTGCCAATATACGTATTTGGTCGGAATTGGATCCCTTTCAGTTCCAGATGCCGGTACGCCATATCATCGAGCACTGCATCCGGCAGACGAAAATCCGGAATACCATAGCGCATCACGCCGCCGATCTTATCCCGGCTGTCGAAAATCGTGATCTGATACCCCTTGCGTGCCAGGACGATCGCAACTGTAAGTCCAGCCGGTCCGGCGCCAATGACTGCAGCCTTGCGTCCGTTCGGTTCAGCAGGACCTTTTACCATCTGGTTTGCATAAGTGGTAGAAATATAGCTTTCAATCACAGAGAAATGCACAGGCGCATCCTTGATTCCCCGCACACAATGACCTTCACACTGATTTTCATGATTGCATACCAGTGAACAGACTGTTGTCAATGGGTTGTTTTCGAAAAGCATCCATCCCGCATCGTTCAGTCGCCCTTCCTTCAACAGGCGGATAACTTCAGGAATATTGGTATGAATCGGACAGCCCTGTTGACAACGAGGCTTTTTACATTGCAGACAGCGATTGGCTTCCTCCATTACATGCAGTGCCATATGTCGTTTCCTCCTTGAAATGTTACAGCTTCGATCGAATCAGTGCAATCAGTTCCTCATACTGCTCCGGGGATAGTGTTTTTCTGCCGGGATTCATGGCAAATACACCGCCCCATTCAAATTCATCCTGATACTTGGGAACCAGGTGAAAGTGCAGGTGATGCATGGTATCCCCATAAGCACCGAAATTGATTTTATCCGGATGAAACAACTCATGGAGAATCTCCGCCGTATGGTTCACATCTTCCATGAACTGTGCCCTTTCTTCCCGGGAAAGCTCGGTAATATCATCCACATGCTTTTTGCAGGCAACGATCACCCGTCCGTGGTGGCTTTGTTCCTTGAACAGGATCACCTTGGACATGGGGAGTTCTCCAATCTTGATTCCAAAGGCATCCAGCAGCTCCCCTTCTGAACAATAAGAGCAATTTTTTATTTCATCTGTCATATTGATCCCTACCTTCCTGAATAAAAATGTTACATTCTTGTTCCTTATTTTACCCGATTTCCGGGGAACAATCAACATTGACTGAAGGGAGTGTTTTATAAGTTTGATGTTACCATACGATCTTCACCACTGCGCATAAAGCTGAGCAGCTTCATCAGGTCTCTTCTGCGCTCATCCAGTTCTTGTCCCCGATCCGTCTCCAGAACCACTCTTCTTTTTTCATAGGTAAAAAACTCATAAGCCTTGGAATGAATGTCCTGCCCTGATTCCTGCGCATCACGAAGCGATGTAAAAGGCTGGTGAGACATCAGTCTTAGTCCGTGACTATTGCTGATGAGGGTGTAACCGGCGATACCTGTGGTCTTCTGGTACGCCCGACAAAATCCGCCATCGATCACGATCAATCGTCCGCCAGCCTTGAGTGGGCTCTCTCCGTTCTTTACTTTTACCGGAGTATGACCATTGATGATTCGGGAATTCTCATTTGTCAGACCAAAGACTTCCAGCATTTTCCGACACTGTTCCGGTGAATTATAAAGTTCGTAATATGGATTTCTCGGCTCTTCCCAGGTAGATTCATCCGTGATATATGTCCGTGCAAAAGTCGTAACCTTTCTCCCGCAAAGAGGAGAGTTCGCACTGCACCACAGATACCACATGAAATCAACTGCCTCCGGATCGCTCTCGTAGAAGGCCTTGCGTGCCATCGTATCTTCATAATCCATCAGATCCCTGCCGGCCAAAGCTTTTCCTTCAAAGGTCTGATAAAGCAGCGATCCATCCTCTCTCATTGGAATACAACCATGAAACAGCAGATTTCCATTATAGATCCGATACATGGAACCGTTCTGATAGAGAAAACGAATATGGTCCCGCAATCGGATGCTATGGCGGAAGGTATGAGAAAGCTGACTGATCAGTTTTCTCTCATCATCTGTCAGATCATAGGGATGCTCCGAATCAAAGGTCGCGAATGGAATCTCTTTCACCGAGAAGATCCTGTCATCGATCTTTATTGTCCGATTATCAGGATCCAAATGTTCCAATAACAGCCGGTCATCCATGCCATATTCCGGATGTCGTCTGATCAGCTGGCCTTCCAGTTTGAACATAATGACATTAACGATTTGCAGCATAGCATCCTTTAAGGCAAGCTGTGGATACAATTTTTCTGCAAGCAGAGTCAGACTTCTGAGCGGAATACCATAGCCACGCTCAAGAATATCAGTATTGCCATAGGCCAGGCTGTTTCGCAGCACCATGGTAATACAGACTTCATTACCCGCACAGGCACCCATCCAAAGAACATCATGATTACCCCATTCAATATCAATGGATGTATGCTGTTTAAGTACATCCAGAATACTGTCTGCTCTGGGTCCTCTGTCATAGATATCCCCAACGATATGCAGTCGGGCAACCGCCAGATTCTTTACAAGGGTAGAAAGTGCCTCGATCAGGCTGTCACAGCTTCTGGTCGAGATCAGAGCATCGATGATCGTATCATGATACTTCTTTGCAATCGTTTCCTGTTCAGCCAATGTATCAATATCGTCACCCTGATAATGCATCAATTCATCCAGCAGAAAAGCCCAGCTTTCCGGCATCGCCTGTCGGACTTTTTCCCGGGTATATTTTGCTGAGAGTTTAATTGATAAATGCAGCAGATAAGCGATCCTGGTCTGATACCACTCACGAGTGATCTGGTGATTCTGATGAAGCTGTTTCAGGATTACATCCGGATAATAGATGAGCGTACAGAACTCGTCCATTTGTGCCGGACTCATTTGTGAGCTAAGAAAATTATTGACTTTTTCACGAATCACCCCTGAGCAGTTATTCATGATATGGTAGAAGGCTTCATATTCTCCATGAATATCACTCATAAAGTGTTCGGTCTCCTTCGGCAGGGACAGTTCCGCGCTGATCCGTCCTATTTCGGAGCACAACGCTTCCACTGTAGGAAATTGTTCCTGCAGCAACTTGAAATATTTATTTCGGTCTGTAGACATGATCTTTCCATGCACCTTTCCTGATAATCTCTATCGGATAGGAAAAGTATACGCGTCTTTATATCAACGTGTCAACCCAGTGATCAGGAAATAAAACTATGGTTTCGAGCCAGGTCCCAACCCGTTGCACAAAGGATATTCTGTCAGAAGGTATTTTTTCAGATTAACCAAACTTTAACAAAACTCTGACATTACAACAATAAACTCCTGTTATGATAGGCTTGTCAGTTGGAAAACAAATGAAAAAAATCAAAATAAAATGGAGGTTATTGAATATGAACAGCAATATCAAATATCTTGTGACCGGTGCGGCAGGTTTTCTTGGAGGCACCATCTGCCGTCAGCTGATTGAAAGAGGGGAAAGCGTTCGTGCTTTTGTTCTGCCAGGAGACCCGGCAATGAAATTTGTTCCTCAGGAGGCAGAGATCGTAGAAGGAGATCTGACCGATATGGATTCTCTGGAAAGGCTTTTCGCAGTAGAGAAAGGCACCGAGACCATTGTGCTGCACATTGCCAGTATCGTCTCTGTAAGCCCGGATTATTCTTCCAAGGTGATGGAAGTCAACGTGGATGGCACCAAGAATATCATCAGGCTGTGTCTCTCTCATCCTGAGTGCAGGAAACTGGTCTACTGCTCCTCCACCGGAGCCATCCCGGAAGCAGGTATGGGACAGGCTATCCGGGAAGTGAAACGCTTCGATCCCGATGAAGTGGTGGGCTGCTACAGCCGAAGCAAAGCCATGGCAAGCCAGGAAGTGCTGGATGCAGTTCATGATCTCGGCCTGAATGCCTGCATCGTTCATCCCAGCGGGATCATGGGACCGGAAGATTATGCGATTGGTGAAACTACCGGAACCCTGATCAAGATCATTAATGGTGAAATGCCTGCTGGCATCGACGGCTCCTTCAATCTGTGTGATGTCAGAGACCTTGCTGCCGGTACGATCGCTGCTGCAGACAAAGGAAAAACCGGTGAATGCTATATTCTGGCCAATGAACCTGTATCCTTCAGAGATTTCTCTCATATGGTCACCGAAGAGGCTGGATGTAAAAAGGTCGGTATGTTCCTTCCCATCTGGGCTGCAAATATGATGGGCGGTATGATGGAGAAGCAGGCTAAAAAGAAGGGTACCAAGCCTTTGATGACCAGATTCTCTGTCTACAACCTTGCCCGCAACAACCGGTTCGATTCTTCCAAAGCAGTCCGTGAACTGGGCTATTCTACCCGAACCTATCAGGAAACGATTCATGATGAGATCCAGTGGCTCAAATCCATGGGGAAGATCGCATAAAAAGACATTTTCGAAATCACACGCAAGGAGACCGCAGTTTATCGCTGCGGTCTCTTTTCCGTATTATAGGAATTTCACGTTTTACTCATATTCTTCTCTGATGGTCAATTCATCGGGCAGATGAAAGATCTCCTTTTTCAGGAAGATCGGATAGAAATATTCATCCTTCAGCCGATCAAAATCGAGCCACTCGAAGGTCAGAACATGTTCATTCTCTGAGAGTATGAACCGATCCCCTCTTTCCAGAAGATCTGTGTCTGAAATATCGATCAGAAAGTATAAACAGAGTTCATGATAATTGAGATGATCGACATCTTCTGTAAAGAATCCCTGATTGAGCCACAGGGGACGGATGATGCGCCCTTTGATATCCAGCTCTTCCTCCAGTTCCCGGATGACGGCATGCTCTGCCGTCTCTCCCATGCAGACTCTTCCGCCAGGCAGATAAAAGTAGGGAGAACGTTCATCATGCATGGCCAGGATCTTATTGTCTTTAAGAATGATCGCGCAGACACGGTAGTTAAACTTATGAGATCCTTTAATAAAGAAAATATCATGCACCATATCCGGCGCAATATCGCTTTCCGCCGCTCTTCTTCCTTCATCCCGAAGGATCGAATGCATGACCAGATCACAAATACCGGTATTATTCTTTCCAGCTCCTCTGAGAATACCCTCTTCCTTCATACCGGCTTTCTCCATCACCCGGCCGGATCTGGGATTTGCAATATCATGGGAGGCAGCTATACGCCGGTAACCTTCAGAATCAAACAGAAAAGCTATAACAGCCTTCAGGGCCTCCGGCATGATGTCCTGGCCCCAGAAAGACCGGGACAGACAGTATCCGATATCCGCAGAATCGGTTCCATCGCTGCTTTGACCTACAACACTGATATTACCGATCACCATCCCTGTTTTTTTCCAAATGATTGCCCAGTTGTAATAACCAGGTTCCTCATAATGAGGGATCCAATCCATCAATACTCTTTCCGTCACATCTGGTCCGGTATGTGTCGGCCAGGTAAGATATTTCGTCACTTCGGGATCGGATGCCCAGTTGGCATACATGTCCTGAGCGTCCTCGATCCGGAATTTTCTTAAGATGAGACGGGCCGTTTCCAATGTCTGTGTACCGGTTTGATTCATGGAAGCATTGTCCTTTCCTGAGGTTGATCCTGGTGGCATCCCATCGGATAGAAAAAGTATACTATCTGCTGCATTCCGTGTCAATAAAAGGAATTGTGAATCAGACAGCTTGTTAGTATAATAGGAATATCCAAAACAAGAAAGGTAATGATCCATGATTATCAACACAGGGCAGCGGACAGATATTCCTGCCTTCTACGCCGAATGGTTCGCCAATCGGCTGAAAGAAGGCTTTGTTTGTGTGCGCAATCCTTATAATCCCCAGCAGGTTAACCGCTACAAACTGGATCCGTCCGTGGTCGATGTGATTGGCTTTTGTACAAAGAATCCTGCGCCTATGTTTGCCCATATGGATCTATTGAAAGACTTTGGTCAGTACTGGTTTGTGACCATCACCTCCTACGGGCGTGATATTGAACCGCAGGTCCCGGATAAACATCAGCTGATGGATGATTTCATAAAGCTTTCTGAAATAGTTGGAACAAACGCGATCGGCTGGCGATACGATCCGATCTTCCTTTCCAACCGTTATACAGCAGAATATCATCTGCGTGCCTTTGAGCAGATCGCAGAAAAACTGGATGGCTATACAAAAACTGTGGTGATCAGCTTCATTGATCTTTATCCGAAAGTGAGAAGGAATTTTCCTGAAGCGCGGGAAGTCAGCAAAGAAGACAGATTGATGCTGGGAAAAGAGATGATCCGTATTGCCAAAGCACATGACATGATCGTCAAACCCTGTGCTGAAGGCGATGAATTAGCAGTTTATGGTGCAGACTGTGGTGGCTGTATGCGGATCAGTGACTACGAGAAAGCGATCGGTCATCATCTGGACGCGCCAAAGATAAAGGGCGCCAGAGAAGGGTGCAGCTGTTATCTATCCTGTGATATCGGAGCCTATAATACCTGCAGGCATCTTTGCCGGTACTGCTATGCCAATGCAGAACCTGCCCGGGTTCTGGCCAACAGTAAGCTTCATGATCCTATGTCACCGTTTCTCATTGGCAACTACGAGTCATATGACAAGATCCATGATGCCGAGCAGGTATCATGGATCAGTGAACAGACAAGTCTTTTACTCTAATTTTTTCAAAGCTTCTTCTACTTCTTTTCTGGTCGGGATCGAACCTGCCGCTCCTGGTCTGGTGACACTGATGGCGGCTGCCATACTGGCGCGCAGCATACATTCTTCCAAAGTCAGTCCTTCACAGAGTCCCGCAACAAAATATCCGGTATAGGTATCTCCTGCTGCAGTAGTGTCCACTGCGTTTACAGGAATGGCTTTCTGATATTTTCTCTGCTTCGCTGTATAAACCAGGCTTCCTTCAGCTCCCAGAGTCAGAAGCAGCTTCATATCCGGGTACTTTTCACTAAGAATATGCCAGGCCTCTTCCGGCTGCTCTCTGCCGGTAAGCTGCATCATTTCGATTTCATTGATCAGCAGCCAGCTGATCTTCCTAAGATCGATTTCTTTGATTTTTTCATTACAGGGCGATGGGTTAAGAATGATCACCATACCTGTTTCATATGCTTTCTCAACGATCAGCGGAAGGTAGTTGATCTCATTTTGCAGAACCAGATAATCCCCTGCTGTAAAATGAGACAGCGTCCTAATGATCTGTGTTTCGGTAATGCACTGATTGGATCCTCCAAAAAGCAGGATCGAGTTTTGTCCTTTCGGATCCACCTGAATGACGGCATTGCCCTGAATCTCATCAGAAGGATAAAGATACTCTGCCTTCACTCCGCTCTTTTCAAGCAGATCCTTCAGCATCTGTCCGCCCTTTCCGACACATCCGGCATGATATACATCGATGCCGGCCTTTTTCAGTGCGATCGACTGGTTCAGACCTTTTCCGCCCGGATTGACCGTTTGGGAAAGTGCACTCTGTGTTTCACCTGGCTTAGTAAAATGATCGACCTGATAGACATAGTCCAGATTGAGTGAACCGAAATTCAAGACTTTCATTACATTGCTCCTTGCTGGCTTTTTGAGCATTGTACCTGAAAAAGCAAATGTGGTCAAGGCAAGTGTGAATTGTATTGAATCCTGCTGTAAAATCAAGTACAATGAACAAAAATAGTTTTAATTCTCAAATACAAGGGAGGATACGCTGTGATTCAGGATATTGCCCCTTCAAAACTTAACAATACTTATCATGCCTATATGCCTGGGGCCGATGATTTTCTGATGATCTTTGACTCGGATGGAAAACTGCTTGTCTCTTCAGAAAAGGACCATCTTGGTTTTCCGACCTTTGCCTGCATCTCTTCTGAAAAAACCGTATATCTCTTTTCGATCGATCAGGATCGGTTCTTTCTTTCCCTG
>JAEEGL012431171.1_pt1 | contig 17936 bp, 17 predicted proteins | sample 9134231 | NCBI WGS metagenome assembly JAEEGL01 (sample SAMN16246548, study PRJNA631951) | gut metagenome | biome: gut microbiome; feature: rumen; material: fiber-attached | host: Bos | place: Iran: Karaj | collected 2018-10 | reverse complement strand
TCAGCACGCGTACGACGGTAAACGATATGCACGCTTTCAGCGCCCAGACGCAATGCGGTGCGCGCCGCGTCCATGGCCACGTTGCCAGCGCCAAACACAGTGACATGCTTTCCGAGGGCGACCGGTGTGTCATAGTCTGGGAAGGAATGGGCCCTGCCAAGGTTCACGCGGGTGAGGTATTCGTTGGCGGAAAAGACGCCGATGCAATTCTCATTCGGCACATTAAGGAAATGCGGCAATCCGGCGCCTACGCCAAGGAACACAGCGTCATAGCCGCTGTCCAGCAATCTCTGTACCGTGACGGTGCGTCCGCCCACATGGTTGAGTCTGATGTCAACGCCCATTTCGGACAGGCTGTCCAATTCGCGATGCACCACGTCCTTGGGAAGTCGGAAGGCAGGTATGCCATAGATCAGCACGCCACCGGCCTCATGCAATCCCTCAAACACTGTCACATCGACGCCGTTCTGTGCCAATAGTCCTGCGCAGGTCAGCGAAGCCGGCCCCGAGCCGATGCAGGCGACGCGTTTTCCGCACTTAGCGATTTCCTTCATCGGGGTGGCGGCGGCGTGATCAGCGACAAATCTCTCCAGACGTCCGATGGCCACAGGCTGACCTTTTTTGCCGAGGATGCACTTGCCCTCGCACTGTTTTTCCTGCGGGCATACACGCCCACAAACGGCAGGCAGGCTGCTTGTTTCATGGATGATGCGGCTGGCCTCGTCGATCTCGCCCAGCACGACCTGATGGATGAATTCCGGGATGGCAATATCAACAGGGCAACCTGTACGGCAAAGGGGATTTTTGCACTGCAGACAGCGCGAAGCTTCCTCAGTGGCCATTGCAGCCGTATAGCCAAGGGCGACTTCGGAAAAATTCTTAATGCGTTCGTCAGGAGCCTGACACGGCATCTCGTGGCGGGGTATCTTTGCCCCTTTAATGACATTCTGGCTCATGTCACGCCTCCTTCTTTTCAAAGCAATGGCAGCGGTGCTGCTCTTTGGCGACCTGTTCCTGCGCGCGGAAGGATCCCAGGCGCATGCGAAGCTCGGCGAAATCCACCTCATGACCATTGAATTCTGGCCCGTCAACACAGGTAAACTTCATCTTGCCGCCGACAGTAACTCGGCATGCCCCGCACATCCCCAGCCCGTCGACCATCAGGGAATTGAGGCTCACTGTCGTAGGAGTGCCATAGCCGCGTGTCAGATCAGCGACAGCCTGCATCATGGGCACTGGACCAACGGCAACGACTTCAGCGATATTATCGCCCTCAGCATCAAGCCGGTCACGAACAAGATCCGTGACAATGCCTTTTAAGCCCATGGACCCGTCATCCGTAGAGACGAGGACTTCATCGGAAAACAGTGAAAGCTCTTTGTGGAACAGCAGCAGATCCTTGCTCCTCGCGCCTATGCAGGATATGACATAGTTGCCCGCCTCATGGTGTCCCTTGGCAATATGATGCATGGCGGCGACCCCAGTGCCACCACCCACGCATATGACTTTCTTGGGTGCATCAAAACGTTCAATGTTCGTTGCGCGGCCAAGGGGACCGCAGACATCCATGATTTCCTGCCCTTCGTTCAGCTCTTCCAGCATTTGCGTGGAACGCCCCAGCACCAGGTAAACGATGGTGATGGTTCCCTTCTCCTTGTCTGTGTCAGCTATCGTGAGAGGAAAACGTTCTCCATGCGCGTCGACGCGCAAAATGACGAAATGCCCCGGCTTGGCGACGGCGGCAATCTGCGGCGCATCAAGCACAAGCTTGCTGGTGCGCCCAGGAATCAGCCGTTCCTTGTACAAAATCTTTGTTGGCATGACATCTCCAGTTCTGGTGAGGTGTTTGACAAAAAAAAACTGCGCCTTCTGACCTGGCGCTTTCAGCTTAGGGAATTGCATATGCTATTATGCTCGGTTTTGCATAGTAAAATCATTTACTATGTGGCGTCAAATGCTTTTTTATACGCCCTATGCGTATTGGTTTATGGGTACGCCTCAATATCGCAATATGTATTCGGCCAAACAAAAAGCCACGGGAAAAATTTCCGGGGCATAAAGGCATAGAAGGCAATCAGTTTTCCCATTTGCCCTTGTAATAGCGTGGCAGTTCTGTCAGCTTGCGGGAACGAACCACCTTATAAGGTCCCTTAAGGGCTTCCTTCTGAGTCTTGGCAACACATTCGTACGTGCATTCAATATAATACATGCGTGCCGTATAGTCGAAATGCTTGCTCAGGCTCTTGCGCATCTCAGAACGCACAGAGTTGGGATCAATCTCGGAAAACTGCGCGACGTGCATTTTGCCCCGCGTGAAGACCCTCGGCTTTGAACGCGAACCGTTCATGCTTTTGTTGGCCTTTTGCACGTAAGAGACGAGAAAGTCGTCAAGCTCGGCTTTGGCTTGCTCTTCAGAAGGAGGACCGGCCTTTACAGCCTGCTTCTTCCCTTTTGGGGCAGGTTTCGCTTTGGAGGAAGCCTTGGACTGGGCCGTCGGCTGCTTTTTCACTGACGAAGCAGGAGCTGGAGCGACTGCGTGGTCAGTGGCAGGCTCCGTAGCGACGACGGGCTCCGCCTGAGCCGCATCACTGGACTTTGACGAAAATGGGAAGCAGGACGTCAAGACCAGCGTCGCCGCGCAAAGTCCCGCGCACATTATATGCTTGTACATCTATACTCCAAGGCTAAAGAAAAGCCCGGCGAACCGGGCTTTGTAATCAATTAAGACCTAAGGTCTACTTGAACAGGATTTCCACGCGGCGGTTCAGGTAACGACCTTCCTCGTTGGCGTTGTCGTACTTGAAGGACTTTCCGCGGCCCTGGGTCGCGAGAGAAGCGGCGGGCACGCCCTTCTTCACGAGGTAGGACTTCACGGAGTTGGCGCGGTTCTGAGAGAGACGCTGGTTGTAGGCGTTGGAGCCGATGGAGTCGGTCCAGCCTTCAAGCACAACCTTACCACCCTTGTCCTTAAGGACAGCGGCGGCTTCGTCGAGGATGCCCTGGGCCTTGGCGTCGAGGGCATAGGAATCAAAGGCAAAGTTCACGCCATGGAGCACGAGGGCTTCTTCACCGCCATAGAACACGTCGGCAACGAACTTGTCAACGGCTTCCTGGCTGGCGAGCAGGTCAGCGCCCTTGACGGCGACGGAGCAGTTGTTAAGAGCGGCAATCTTGTCGAGGGTGGCCTGACCTTCAACGGTGTCGGCGAAGGAAATCACATGGAAGCAGATGCCCGGCTGAGCCTGGTACACGGCGGCGGCTTCGGCAACGGGGTCAACGCCCTGGTTGTTGGCGCCATCGGAGGCGATGATCACAGCGGTGGGACGAGCCATGTTGGCATAGTCGCTGGAAACGGCGGCAATGCCGTCGCCCATCGGAGTCATTTTGCCAAAGATTGGGCCAGCGGCAGGCAGGGCATCAATGCCAGCCTGCATTCCGGCGCGATCCCAGGGGCCGTAGGGCACAAAGGTCTTGACGCCGGCAAAGGAATGCATGGAGCCCTGGTAGCCCAGATCCGGGATGGCCTGGTTGACAGAGGTGAGGACCTTCTTGGCATTGGCAGCCTTGGTGATGCCGTTGATGCCATTACCCATCATCATGGATCCGGACTGGTCGACAAGGAAGTCAAAGCTGTCAACTTTGCGAACCATGTTTTCAGCCTGGGAAGCGGAAACGAGGCCCATCACAAGGGCGGCTGCAAGCAGCGCCGTACGGAACGTTTTCATGAAATCCTCCAAATTTAAAAAAGTATGAACAAGGTCGGTTACCTTTTCACTATCAAAGGGAAGGCAGACTGGCAAGAGAAAAAAAGGCGAATGAGAAAAACTCTCCGCCTTTTTTTCACAAAACTTTAATCCGCATGCAGTGGCTTACACGCAGCCGGTGGGCTTGGGCAGGCCGGCCATCTTGCAGGCGCCTTTGCCAGGTCCAGACGGGAACAGGGCGTAGATGTCCTTCAGCTTGTAGCCGGTGTTCTTGGTCATGATACGGACCATGGGAGCAATGCCGTTCTTCTTGTAGTAGTCCTGCAGGAAGTCGATGATCTTCTTGTGGTCATCGGAAAGTTCGGCGATGCCTTCGGATTCCTTGACATATTCAAGCCATTCGGGGCACCAGTCATCGAAACGGAGCAGGAAGCCGTCTTCGTCGACTTCAAAGGTTTTGCCTTCGTAAGAAACTTCAGCCATGCGAGTCCTCCTTGGACATGTTGTGACTGTGTTAACAAAATTGCCTGAGTCTCCCTCGGGACACAGACTCACGTTTAAAGGAAAATGTTTCCTGTCTGGAAATATTTGCCACAAAGACCGTGAAATGGCAAGAGCAAATAATGCATAATTTCATGGAGGGTTGGTAACGCTTCTTTCACAGGTATGTCTCTATGCATCATCGCGCTGATGCACTGTACAAAAGCTCTCCCAAAACGCAGAGTTTTTTTGCCGTAACACATCCCTTGTCTCGTCACGCCACCAGGCGCAATGCCCACAAACCGCACATCCGATATTCATCACGGACAGACAGTTTCTCCTCCCGCATCCACGTCAACGAAGGTAAACGTTTTAACATCGAAAAGCCCGCGCGCCGTGATCTTAAGGCGTGGAATGACAGGCAAGGCAAGGAAGCTCAGAGCCATGAACGCATCCACATCTTCCCGTATCTGATAATGGGAGGATGCCAAGGAGAAGAGCTCGCGAAGTTTGGCGGCGACCTCGGCGGGATTCGCATCGCTCATCAATCCCCCAAGGGGGAGTGGAAGTTCAGAGAGCACTCTGCCGCCGGACACCATGACAATGCCCCCGCCAAGCTGTTGCTCCTCTCGCACCGCGGCAAGCATGTCCTCATCGTTGTCGCCGACCACGACAAGGTTATGAGAATCGTGCGCGATGGTGGTAGCTATGGCCCCTCCCCTAAGGCCATACTCCTCAAGCAGACCGACTGCCATCTTGCCCGTCGCGTGATGGCGTTCTATGACTGCTATCTTCAGCAGACCTGGATTCAGTGACAGTTCAACATTACCTTCCGGTGATGTGCGTATGCTGCGGATTCTGCAATCTGTGAGCAACGAATGAGGACGCATGCTGATGACGCGCGCATGCCCGGAGGGAATGCGCAGGCAGAACGGGTCCTCAGGCAGGGATGCCATATGCATGCTGCCAAGCAAGGGAGAGGAATCCGTCTTTTCCAGGGGAACGCAGACCTTGCCGTGCTCAGCGGCGAGGTTCCCGCGGGACCAGCACTTAAGCACATGAAACGCGCGCAGGTCCTCCACAAGCACAAGATCCGCACGGCGCCCAGGCGCTATGCCGCCCCTGTCGTGCAGCCCGTAACATTCCGCAGCATTCAGCGTTGCCATGCGCACTGCGGCAACGGGGTCAATTCCGGCCTCCACAGCTAAGCGGAGGCTGTTGTCGAGGTGCCCGCGCTCAAGGATGTCGGCGGCGTGGCGGTCATCGGTGCACAGCAGGCATCGTCGCAGGTTCTCAGCCCCTACGCCTGGCAGCAGAGCCTTAAGATTGCGGGAGGCGGAGCCTTCGCGGATGAGCACATACATGCCGCAGCGAATCCGTTCCACGAGTTCGTCGGTCGTTGTGCATTCGTGGTCGGTGGCTACGCCCATCGCAGCGTACAGTTCCAGGTCACGGCCGGAAACCAAGGGAGAGTGGCCGTCTATGACTTTGCCGCTCTTCACGGCGAGCGCGATCTTTGCCAGGACATCGCCGTCCCCGTTGAGCAGGCCGGGAACATTCATCATCTCTGCAAGTCCGCTGACGCCGGGATCATCCATGAGCGGAGCGAGGTCAGGGGCTTCAAGCCGGGCGCCAGCATCCTCCACCTGCAGACAGGGGACGCAGGAAGGCAGCATGATACGCACGTCCAACGGCAGTTCCCTTGACGCCCGCATCATATACCGCAGCCCGTCAATGCCCTTGACGTTAGCGATCTCATGAGGGTCGGCGACGACCGTCGTCGTGCCAAAGGGCAGCACGAGCTCGGCAAAGGCACGGGGCGAAAGCATGGAGGATTCAATGTGCACATGAGCGTCTATGAGTCCCGGCATCAGGTATTTCCCGCCGGCGTCCTCCACCTGCCGGGCATCCTGCATGCCAAAGCCAAGGATGCGCCCCATGCCCACGCGCACGCTGTCTTGAAACACGCCGCCGCCGAACACGTCAACGATTCGGACGTTGTCGATGCGCAAATCGGCAGGCTCCCGGCCCGAAGCCATAGCAAAAAAGCGATCGTTCATTTCCATCGCTCTTGGACCTCCTGTCCTTTGATGCGGATCTCCCGGTTTACAAACTGCGCCAGGACAAAGGATATCGCGGTAAGCGCCGCGCCGAAAAAGAATACGGACTGGTACCCGAAGGCAAGCCACATCCATCCGCCGAATGCAGGGATGCACACCGCCGGAATATGGTTGATAGTCTGGGCGATGGCCATGTTGGGGGCAGCGTCCTCTGCATAGGCGATTTTCTGAAAGAACGTGCGCATGGCTATGGAAAAATTCAGCGTGAGGCTGTCCAGCACATACAGGAGCACAAGCAGCGCGGAGCTCTCCGTGAAGGCATAGCCCAGAAAGATGATCAGGGCGGCGCTGTACTCGATGGTCATCAAGCGTGCTTCGCCCAGCCTGTTGATGATCTTGCCAACCATGGGATTGAACACCCAGTTCACCGCATAGTTGAACATGAAGAGCAACGAGACGCTGCGCACGGAAAATCCGAACTGCTCCACCATCAGGAAGACGGCGAACACGGAAAAAATGATGCGCCGGCCGCCCTGCAGCAGGTTGAGCGCGTAGAACAGCCAGTAGCGCGCCTGCGGCAAGACCCGCTTTCGCTGGGCCGGGGCGCTGCTTCCTGTAAGCGGATGCAGCAGACCGAACAAGCCGAGGATCAGGCCTATGGCACCCGGCACGAAAAACAGCCATGAAAAGCCCAGTATCCCGGAAAAGGCGAAGACAAACAGTGAGATCATCAGGCTGCCGCCGGCGACAAGGCCGCGCAGGCGCCCCATGACGATCGGCGTCTGCTTAAGGTCAAAATGCTCGATCGCCAGGGAATTGTTCAGAGCCTCGAAATAATGGAAGCCAAAGGACATGAGCATGCTCGTGCATATAATCGGCACGAAATGCGGAAACATGCCCGTGAGCAAGGTGCCCAGCCCCGCCGCCATGACGGCAAGCGCGGCAAGGCGATGCTCCTTGATGAAAAACAGGAAAAAGATGAGCGTGACCCCCAGCAGGCCCGGCACCTCACGCAGACCCTGCACCAATCCGCTCTGCGCGGCGGAAAGGCCCGCCTCGTTCACGACGAAGTTGTTGTAGAGCATGGACCATCCCTGCATGGACACGGTCGATCCGATGTTCAGCAGTGCCATGAACAGCAAAACGTTCTTCTTCGAAGCAGGAATGCCGGAAAACAGCGCCATACGTCCCCCCCCAGAATGCGGAATCACCCCAGCGTGACAGCCTCAAGCGCGCCAGGCTCAGCCGCCAGCCTGCGGAGGAAGGCATTGTTGTGCCCATGCCCGGAGCACTCCACAGTGAATGCCCCGAGCAGCGGGGTGCCAAGCATGGCCATGTCGCCTATGAAGTCGAGGACCTTGTGGCGTACGAACTCATCCGGAAAGCGCAGCCCCTCCGGATTGATGACGCCATCATCGCCAACGACGACGACGTTTTCAAGGGAACCGCCGCGCGCCAAGCCGTGGCTGCGAAGATACTCCACATCCTTTAAGAAGCCGAACGTACGCGCGCTGGCAATCTCCTTCGCGAAGGCTTCGGGAGACAGTTCGAAGCAGAAGCGCTGCTCGCCTATGGCAGGATGAGGAAAGCGTATGGTATAGTCAACGCGGAAACCGTCATGCGGCGCCGCGGAAATACGCTTCATTCCGTCTTCGAGGGAGAAGTCCGCGGCGACGCGCATTGCCCTGCGAGGTGCTTGCTGCTCGCGCAATCCTGCGCTGCGCAGTCCCTCCACGACCAGCCGTGCCGAGCCGTCCAGGATCGGCACCTCTCCTCCCTCTACATAGATCGCCGCATTATCAACGTCCATCCCACGCATGCCTGCAAGGACATGCTCAATGGTGGAAACACGCTCTGTCCCGTCGCTGATGGTGGTGGCGAGCTCCGTGGCGCCCACGGCCTGCGGCCGCGGGGAAAGGCGGTGCTCGCCATCAGGCGCCTCCACGATGAAGGTGATGCCCGTATCCTCAGGAGCGGGACGAAACTCCATGCTGACCTGTTGGCCTGAATGCAGGGAGACCCCACTGAGCCTAAATGAACCGGCAAGCGTTCTCTGCGACATACCTTCTCCCGAAAGGGCATATGCCCGTTAATGCTTTCATCGACGCACGGCGCGCAGGAAACGCTCTACACCTGCGAGATCCCTGCCCGTGCTGACATCGCTCCAATATTCGCCGCGGCACAGGCTGCGGCAGTCTCCCCCCTGCTTCCAGCCATGCTCCATGAACAGCAGCCCGCCGGATTTCAGCAGTTCCGCAGCGCGCATGACGACAGCCTCCGGCAATTCAAGGCCCGTCGGCCCGGGGACAAGCGCCCCGTATGGCTCGAAATCGCGCACTCCCGGTTCCAGCAGGGCATATTCCTCCACGCTGACATACGGAGGATTGCTGACAACAAGGTCAAAACTTCCAGGCGGAAAGGGCAAAGGCCTCGCCACATCCGCCAGAAAAAAAACGACGCGCCCTGCGACGCCCTGCTTCTGAGCGTTAGCCCGGGCGACGTCAAGCGCCTTCCCGGAAATATCCACGGCCGTGCCGCTCCAGCCTTGGCGCTCTGCCGCAAGGGTTACGGCGATGCACCCGCTTCCTGTGCCCAGGTCGGCAAAGCGCACGGTCTCCTCCACCCTGAAGGATGCCAGGGCGGCGTCGATCAGGCATTCCGTTTCTGGCCGGGGGATAAGCGTGCTTCTATCTACGGAGAAATCCCTGCCGTAGAACTCCCTGCGCCCGAGAATGTAGGCGGCAGGCTCTCCAGCAAGGCGCCGCTCCAGCATATGCTCAAGGCGTGCGAGCGCATCGGACGAAAGCGTTTCTTCATCATGGGCTGCAAGGCGCTCCCGGCTTATGCCAAGGACTTCGCAAAGCAGCATCTGCGCCACGCGCGCGGGGGCTTCTGTGCCGGCAAGCCGCAGCACAGCCGCCTTCTTCCATTCCTTTCTGGTCATGGTTTCTTGTAGCCCATATGCGGAAAAAAGCAAAGAGGCGGTCCCGGGCTGTTCTACTCCTCAAAGCCCTTGTCAGAGGGCAAGCCCTGGCTGCCGGCGCAAGCGCGGGCAAGTTCATCGCAGCGTTCGTTCTCGACGTGTCCGGCATGCCCTTTGAGCCAGTGAAAACGCACGTCGTGCTGTCCGAGCAGAGGATCGAGCAAAAGCCATAAGTCCTTGTTCTTCACCGGCTTTTTCGCCGATGTCTGCCAGCCGTTGCGCTTCCACTTGGCAAGCCATCCTTCCTTTATGGCCTTGGCAACATACTGGGAATCCGTCCACAATTCCACGATGCACGGTTCCCTGAGGGCGCGCAGCGCTTCCACGACAGCCAGGATCTCCATGCGGTTGTTGGTCGTCCTTACATACCCTCCGCTCATCTCTCGACGTTTCCCGCCATAGGTCAGCACGGCGCCCCAGCCTCCCGGCCCGGGGTTGCCCAGGCATGATCCGTCGGTATGTATGGAAACGCTCTTCACCGCTGTTTCTCCAGCGACTGCCGCGCTCTGCGCACATTCTCCTTGCCGTTATGGTGCAGCATGTACTGCGCAGTATAGTAGAAGTCCATGAGTTCGCGGCGCATGGCTTCCGCCCGTTCCGGCTGCTCGCTGGAAATGTCGCGCGCCTTCCCGTCTTCTGTCCGTTCGTCAAGGCGGTACAGCGCACCGCCAGACGCGCGGATGGCGTAAACGTAGCCATCCTTCAGAAGAAAACGCGTATCATTGGCATGGCTGATGAAAACGCAGGCGTCGCGCTTGGTATCAGGATCCAGCATGTCGCGCCCCATGGAAGAGACGACATGCTCAAGCCCCGACAGCGCAGCCATGGTCGGCAGCACATCCGGCTGCGCCCGAGGCGTTTTGTCCACGCCAGGCGCGACCTGGCCGCCAGGGGCGTAGATGAGCAGGGGCACATGCCATGCCTGGAGGTTGCATGCCTGGACGGCAGGCGAGATATTGCCGGAATCATGATTAAGCCCGTGATCGCCGAAAATCGCGAAAATGGTGTCATTGAACCAGGGCTGACGGCTGGCCTTGGCGAAGAAACAGCACAGCGCATGATCTGACAGGCGCATCGAGCGGAATTCCTTCTCGCTCTCAAAGCCATACCAGGCAAGCGCCTCCGGAGATGGATCGGGAGGCATGACAAACCCCTCGTTGTCTTCCGGGATGGTGTACGGACGGTGGAACGAGGCGGACTGTATGACGGCGACGAAAGGCTTCTTGCTCCCGCTCAGCACATCCACAGATTCACGGAACAAGGCAATGTCGGAGACTCCCCACACGTCGGTATTCGGAGCCTTCCACGAGGACTCCTCAAGCAGCTGCAGTCCTGGGACATTGTACTGGATAAGCCCGCGGATGTTGGCCCAGTTGGCGTTGCCGCCAATCATATAGTATTTTTCATACCCCTCGAATTCCGCCAGCACCGAAGACTGGTCCACCAGGCGCGGATTGCGGGAAGTGGTGCCGCCGCTGTGATTTACGTCAGGCACGCCGCTGATCGTGGTGAAAACGGCGCGCGCCGTAGTGCGCGTGGGGGCATAGAAATTCGGGAAGTACAGGCTCCTGGCCGACAGTTCCTTCAAAAACGGGGTCGGGTCTATGTCCCTGCCCATGGAAGAAGGCATGGACGGGGCGAAGGAAGTGCGCTCCCAGCAAAGCGACTCCATGATGATGATAACGACGTTGGGACGCTTGGCCATATCCCTGCCCGGAACATGCCGCACGTAGCTGAGCGGCTCGGCCCCGGCGGGAACGCGTAGCCAGGATGCCATGCGCGGCCATGCTTCCCGCGTGGCTTCGGCATTGGGCGGGATGGCCTTGCCGAAGTTTCGCGTATCATACAGGTTCTGGATAGGATTGATGGCCAGCAGCGTTATGTTATTGTCAGTGCAGAAATAGGCATTGCTCCAGCGCAAGGGGAAGAGGTTGGAGCTGATCTGTCCGTACCCCAGCACAAACAAAGCCATCAGCGTGATGACCGTAAGCGCGGAACGGCGCCACCTGCCGCCTTTGCCCAGTGCCGGGCGCGGCTCATGGGCCCGCAGGAAGACGAGCAGCAGTACCATGTACAGGCACAGCGCAGCGGCAAAGGCAAGGGCTATGGTTATGACGGGGTAGCTTTCCCAGACCATGCGGGCGGACTCCGACGGGTCTTCCAGAAATGCCGTGGCCGCCATGTCGATATGCTGATGCAGGTAGAAGAAGAACCCGAAATCAAGGACATAGACAAGCATGGCAAACGCAGCCGTGACACCGGTCACGGCGCACAGCGCCCGCCTCACCGCCGATGGTTCTGTTCCGCTCACGGCCCGCTCCCACCTGGGCACAAGCAGGCAAAGCGCAAGTGGCAATGCCATGAACACGGCTATGCGCACATCGAACTTGAGCCCTATGTACAGCGCCTTGGGGATGGCGCCGCGCTCCATGATCTCCGGAAGCAGGAAATGCAGCAGCGCAAGGCGCGCTGCGAAGAGCAGCGCCGCATTGGCGGCGACGAACAGCAGTATGTCTGTCAGCGGCTGAAAGAAACGGCAGAACCGGCCAAGGATGCGCATTCGCTCTCCCCTGCGCGTTATACGCGGTCAGCGTACAGCCGCTCCAGAAACTCTTCCATGACCTTGTCCATCTTCGGGATGAACGTGGCCAGCGTGAAGGTCCGGCGGCACGCGGAGCATTGCATATATGCTTCATGGCAGGTGCGGCGTATGTCCAGGGGCTTGCCGCATTCCGGGCAGTCCAGTGTCGTCCTCGCTTCACGCGGGGCGGAAAACCAGGCCATAGTTACTCCACAGGGGCATCCGCCCCATGATAGATGTTACAGTTCCTGGCGGTAACGCAGGGACTGTCGCAGGGTTTCCCTGTCCATGAAGCGGACCTCCGCTCCAAGCGGGATGCCCTGCGCCAAGCGCGAAACACGCAGGTCAGGAAAGCGCCTGCCGACCTGTTCGCGCACATAGGATGCCGTAGCTTCGGCGTCAGCGGTAGCCCCCAACGCAAGGATAATCTCCTTGACCTCGCCTTCTCCCAAGCGGTCAAAAAGCCGCTGCATATCAAGGGATTCAGCAGGGCTGTTGTCCAGGGGGGCCAAAAGTCCGCCCAGGATGAAGTATTGCCCGCGGAAAAAATTCCCCTCCTCCATGGTGAGCATGCTGTCCCATTCAGCCACAAGGCAGAGATGAGAGGGGTCGCGTCCGGAATCGGCGCATATCGGACAGGGATCGCTGTCTGACAAGGCTCCGCAGCGGCTGCACAGGTGCAGCGTGTCACGCAGTTCAAACAATCCCTTGCCCAGGCGGCGAACTTCGGATTCAGGCCATTTAAGGAGGGCCATGGCGGCGCGCATGGCAGATTTCGGACCCAGCCCGGGCAGATGAGAGAGCTGGTCCACCAGATTCTTTAAAGGTTCGGGTATGCGCTGCACGCTTTCTTCCTCATCCCGGGACTAGCGTACCAGCTGCCCAAGGCGGTTGATGCGGGGCCTGTGGGTGTTGCTGTCCCAGGACCAGTACAAGCGCCAGGCTTTGCCGTGGATGTACCCGCGCGGCACAAGCCCCCAATCGCGGGAATCCAGGGAATTGTCCCGGTTGTCACCCATGACGAAGTAATGGTCCGGCGGCACGGTGACGGGACGCGTATTGTCAAGAGGACCTATCTGGTCGGGATGGAGATGCTGGATATAGTCTTCCTTTACTGGCTGGCCGTTGCGGTAAAACTGCTTGTTGCGCATTTCCACCACATCGCCTGGCACCCCCACCACGCGCTTTATATAGTCAATGCTGGTGTCCTTGGGGAACTTGAAGACAATGATGTCGCCAATTTCCGGCTCGCTCCCCCTCCAGACATACTTATCGGTGAACGGCACCTTGAGCCCGTACGCCAGTTTGTTGACCAGGAGGTAGTCGCCGATCTGCACAGTCTGGAGCATGGAACCTGAAGGGATGGTAAAGGCCTGCAAAAACAGAGTTCGTATGATGAGCGCGAGACCGAGCGCCCACAGCAAGGCCTCGGCATATTCACGGAAAGTGCTTTTCTTTTTTGAACCGATGGAAATCTCTTCCATAATCCCGCCCGTTGCCGCAGGGCACGCCCTGGGGTTGTGAATCACAAAACGCCGTTACTTTAGCACCTTACCTCGACGCTTGCAAGAAGAGGATCCGTCCCATTTAAGGCGGCCCATCCTGCGGGGAGCGTGCTGCCTTGCCCGTGAAAACGGCATTCCCGTCATGCCTGCCTATGCGGCTACGTGAGGGATTTCAGCAGCGCAAGGTACGAATCGCGCGGTATTTCCTCTGCTCCAAAGCGAGTCATGTGGGCCGTAGTCTGCTGACAGTCGATGAGCGCCACGCCGCGCCCCCTCATCCACTCCACCATGTGCACCACGCCTGCCTTCGATGCGTCGGGAACGGTGTGGAACATGGATTCCCCGCAGAACACGCGCCCGACCTGAACCCCATACAGTCCGCCGACAAGCTCGCCGTTTTCCCACACTTCCACAGAATGAGCATGCCCCATGTGGTGCAGGCGGGTGTACGCCAATACCATCTCCTGCGTGATCCAGGATCCCTCCTGCCCATGCCGCGGTATAAGTGCGCAGGCTCGCATGACACGGTCAAAACAAGCGTTTTCGGTAAAGGAAAACCTGCCGGCGTTCAGCAGGCGGCGCAGGCTCGCGGGTATGTGCAGCTTTTCAGGAAACAAGACGCAGCGAGGGTCAAGCGACCACCACAGGACGGGCTGCCCCTCGCCATACCAGGGAAAAATGCCGCTGGCATAGGCCAGCAAGAGCCGGGCGGGAGAAAGGTCGCCTCCCGCCATGACAAGGCCTTCTTCGTCAGCGCTTTCGGCTGGCGGGAAAACGAGCGGCCCGCCTGCCGGCATGAAAGGTATCACCTGGCTATTCTCCGGCAGGCGCAAGCGTCAGGTGCTCGGCATCTTCACTTGCCACGTCGGCAACCACCTTGCCGCCCTTCTCCAGCGCGCCGAAGAGCAAGAGGCCGGCAAGCTGGTCTTCCAGCTCAAAGCGGATGAGCCTCTGCAGCGGTCGCGCGCCCATGCGCTCGTCAAAGCCATGCTCTGCCAGCCATGTGCGCGCGCGGTCCGTAAGCACAAGCTGCACGCGCTTGGCTTCCAGCCCCGGCTGAAGGGCCTTCACGGTCTTATCCACGATGCGCTCCATGAGTGAGCGGTCAAGGCTGCGGAAGGCTATCATGGCGTCCAGGCGGTTGCGGAATTCAGGGCTGAACGTCTGCTCCACCGCTGATTCGCTGCGGTCCGACGCCTTGCTCTTGGAGAAGAACCCGACGGGAGCCTGCTCCATCTCGCGCGCGCCTGCGTTGGTGGTCATGATCAGGATGACATTGCGGAAGTCAGCCTTGCGCCCGGTGTTATCGGTCAAGGTCGCGTAATCCATCACCTGAAGGAGCACATTGTAAATGTCGGGGTGCGCCTTTTCCACCTCGTCCAGCAGAAGCACGGCATGCGGCGTCTTCCTGATGGCTTCGGTAAGCTGCCCGCCCTGCTCGAAGCCCACATATCCTGGGGGCGAGCCTATGAGCCGTGCGACAGCGTGCTTTTCCATGTATTCGCTCATGTCGAAGCGCACGAAGGAAATGTCCATGAGTTCAGCCAGAGCCTTGGCCAGTTCCGTCTTGCCCACGCCCGTGGGGCCGTGGAACAGGAAGGACGCCATAGGCCTGTTTTCCCGGCTCAGGCCGGCACGCGAGCGCAGTATGGCGCGCACGATGCCGTCCACGGCCTGATTCTGACCGAACACGCGGCCGCGAAGGTCGTCAGCAAGGGTCTTCAGGCGGTCCTTCTCGCTGCGGCTCACGCTGCGCGCGGGGATGTTGGCCATGCGCGCCACCACCTTTTCGACGTCCTGCACGCTGACGCCCGTCCCCTGCTTAAAGCCGGGGCGCAGGCTCACGGAAGCGCCAGTTTCGTCCATCACGTCGATGGCCTTATCCGGCAGGAGGCGGTCCTGGATGTACCGCGCCGACAGGTCCACGGCAGCATGGATGGCAGCCTTGGAGTACTTGACGCCGTGGTGCTTCTCATAGCTGGGCTGCAGCCCTCGCAATATTGCCAGGCAGTCCTCATGTGATGGCTCGCGCACGTCAATGCACTGGAAGCGCCGGCTCAGGGCACGGTCCTTCTCAAAATGGTTGCGGAACTCCTCGTATGTGGTGGAGCCTATGCAGCGCAGGTCCCCGGCTGCAAGCACCGGCTTGAGCAGGTTCGAGGCGTCCATGGAGCCGCCGGAGGTGGCGCCTGCCCCCACGATGGTATGGATCTCGTCAATGAAAAGTATGCTGCCGGGCTTGTTCTTCAGTTCTGCCACGACATTCTTGAGGCGTGATTCAAAGTCCCCGCGGTACTTTGAGCCAGCGAGGATGGAGCCCATGTCGAGCGCATAAAATTCCACGTTGCGGAAGGCGCGCGGGACATCGCCCTTGGCGATCTTCCATGCCAGGCCTTCGGCGATAGCCGTCTTGCCGGTGCCGGGCTCCCCAACAAGCAGAGGATTGTTCTTGCGGCGGCGGGAGAGCACTTCCAGAAGCCGGTTGACTTCCTGCTCCCGGCCAATAAGGGGGTCGATGCCGCCCCTGCTCGCCTTCTCAACAAGGTTTACGGCGTAGGCGTCAAGTGCGGAAGCCTGCTGGTCCTGCTCGTCCTCGTCCTCTTGCCCTGCGGCTTGCCTGCGCGCCCCGGCCTTCCTGCTGCCGGCCTGGCGCATGAGCTCGGGCAGCTCGTGCGAAATGAACTCCAGCACGCGCAGCCGTTCAATGCCCTGCTTGCGCAGGTAGAACGCGGCCCAGCTGTCCTCTTCCTCGAACATCGACGCCAGCACGTCCCCCACGTCGGCGTTCTGTCTCCCAGAAGACTGCACATGGGCCACGGCGCGCTCAATGACGCGTTCCAGCGCGGCGGTCTGCAAGACTTCCCCTTCCAGCATCTCGCCTGGAGGCACAGGCTGCATGAAGCGCTCAAAATAATCCTCAATCTGCTTGCGCAGCTCACGGAGGTCAGCGCCGCAGCCGCGCAGGATCACGCGGCCGAGCTGCTCCCTCGTCATCGCGAGGAGCAGATGCTCAACCGTGAGGCATTCATGCCGGCGGCTGCGCATTTCCATCACTGCCAGCGCCAGCGCCTGCATAAGAGAATGGGCCATCATATCCGGCATCTCCCTGTTGTTATACTGTCGGCAGAGATATTAAGCACGAACGCGCGGTCTGACAAGGCTAGTCCTTCTCCATGGTGCACAGCAGGGGGTAGCCGGCGTCCTTGGCGCGGCGCTCGACCTGCGCCACGCGGAACTCGGCGATCTCCCTGGGGTAGACGCCGCACACGCCGGATCCGGAATTGTGCACGCTCATCATGATGGCCACGGCCTCCTCGTTGCTCTTCCGGAATATCTCCATCAGCACCTGCACCACGAAATCCATCTGGGTGTAGTCGTCATTGTGCAGGAGGACGCGGTACATGTCCGGCTCTTTCAGTTCGTTCTCGACGATGACGCCGGCTTCTATGGATGGATCGGCATTATGGTTCTGGCTCATAGCGAAGCCTCCTATTCTGTTTCCGCCCTGAGCGCATCGGCCTGGGCGGCCGTGGCAAGGGCCTCGACCATGGTTTCGATCTCGCCTTCCATGAAGCGGTCAAGCGAATACATGGTCAGGTTGATGCGGTGGTCCGTCACCCTGCCCTGCGGGAAATTATAGGTGCGGATGCGTTCGGAGCGGTCGCCCGAGCCCACCTGGGAACGGCGTTCCGCCGCCTCGGAGGAATGCTGCTTCTCCTGCTCCGCCTGAAGTATGCGCGAAGCCAGCACCTTCATGGCCCGCGCTTTATTCTTGTGCTGCGAGCGCTCGTCTTCGCACGTTACCACGATGCCCGTGGGGATGTGGGTGATGCGCACGGCGGATTCTGTCTTGTTGACGTGCTGACCGCCAGCGCCGGACGCACGGTACACGTCGATGCGCAGGTCTTCCGGCCGGATGTCCACGTCCACTTCTTCGGCTTCGGGCAGAACGGCCACCGTCGCTGCTGATGTATGAATGCGCCCCTGGGATTCCGTCACGGGCACGCGCTGCACACGGTGCGTGCCGGATTCGTAGCGCAGATGGCTGTAGACGCGCTTGCCTGAGACGAGGGCGATGACTTCCTTGTACCCTCCGCCGTCCGTGGGCATCTCGGAGATGATCTCCACTTTCCAATGCATCAGCTCCGCATAGCGGCAGTACATATGGAAGAGGTCGGCGGCAAACAGCGCGGCTTCATCGCCGCCGGTGCCGGCCCGCACTTCCAGAACGGTATTCTTCTCATCCAGCGGATCCGGCGGCAGCAGCATGACGCGCAGCTTCTTTTCCAGGTCCGGCAGCTCGTCTTCTATGCGGTGGATCTCCTCCTGGGCCATATCGCGGATATCGTGGTCTTCATCGCTGAGAAGCCCGCGGTTTTCCTCAAGCTGCGTCTGCAGCGAGCGGTATTCGCGGAAAGCCATGACTATAGGCTCAAGATCAGCGCGGGCCTTGGCCGTCTTGCGGTACAGTTCAAGATCGGCGAGCACTTCAGGCTTCACCAGCTCGCGTTCCAGCTCTCCGTAGCGCTGCTCCAGTTTTTCCAGTTTAGCAAACATTATCACTCCACGCTGTTCTTCACAGAAATTTTAAAACGCTCCATAAGGGGGCTTTCCACCTCCAGC
>JAEEGL012311741.1_pt1 | contig 17938 bp, 27 predicted proteins | sample 9134231 | NCBI WGS metagenome assembly JAEEGL01 (sample SAMN16246548, study PRJNA631951) | gut metagenome | biome: gut microbiome; feature: rumen; material: fiber-attached | host: Bos | place: Iran: Karaj | collected 2018-10 | reverse complement strand
GCATGGCTGAGCGGTGTCGGCAGAGCTAACAGGCCCGTTGTCGGTCCCGCTGCCGAAGTCTTACACGGGAAGAGCAGGATGCAGAATGCCATTGCTGCTGAGAACTTAGTCGTCAGCTTGTCGCCGAGATCGTGACCCAAATAAGTGAGCAGGAAGCAGGCGAACACCCAAAGCGTGCCGACCATAAAGTCTCTTGATGTTGCATAATATTGAGCGGATATGCTCCACCAAAAATCTGAGGCGTTCCTCTCTCCGCCGACGAATCCGAAGATCGTCGTCAGTGGAAGAAAAAAGCCCATGATGGCGAGCATTCGCCGCTGGAAGTTCATTGTGGCTTTGTCGTGTCTTTCGTATGATCTTGCATTTCTATATCCAATATATGGCATATTATCCCTCTCCTGTCTCTGAATCGTCTCTTTTCTTATCCTTTACCTTCTTAAACAGCATTCCCGCAAGTTCCCCCGTGAATGCTGCGAAGAAGCTCACAATCAGACTGTCGGGAATGACTTTGTCGTTAAAGATGGCAACAAAGCAGGCAACCGTGAACACCACCAGGGCGATGATGCTCACGATCACGAATTTTGTCATGTTTTTAATCTTTCTTCTTTTGGTCATACATGTCTATCCTATGGTGCGCTGACTTTGTGGACTGTTCCACTGCGACAATGCGCTCTCGAAACTCGTTCATATCGCTCCTGATTGAGAGGATGTCCTTCTTTAGATCGCTCATATTAGTTGAAAAGTCGCTTTTTAAGTCCTTCATATTGTCTTGCAAGCTTTCCAACTTAACAGCTACGGTTGTCATGGCCATAGCTTCTTGCCTCGTGTCAGTTTTAATGTTCTTTTTCAATGTTACTACAAGGCTGATCGCAGAAGTTATTATTCCGAGAATAGCGATCAGTAAAGTAATTGTAATGGTGCTATCTCCGTTCATGTCTTACGCTCCTGTGTGATAGATGCGCTCTGAATAACCCTCTACACAATCAAGCTGCTCGTCCACGATCTTAACCTGTGCGGACAGTGTTGCGTTATCGTTCCACAGAACCCTGCAACGGTCATGGAAAGCTACTTTCGCAGCCTGAAGGTTTTCTCCATGTTCGGACTTAACGTTAAAGTTTCCATTGGTGACTTCAATTATTGCGTACTTCATAGTTTATTCTCCTTTCTTTTGATTACCAACTTATGTCAACGATAAAATTTTTGTCTTGGAGATCAGCTAAAGTAACAGCAGAACTCCACGCTTTAGCAGTGTTTCCGGGATCACCAAACAAAATAGGAATTGCCTTGTTTCCTGACAAAAACTCGTTAAAAACCGCCCACCTTTGCCTTGTCGAATGAGGAAATGTTATGCCTGACGGAAGAGTGAACAGCAAATAATTTGATTCACCCGAAGTGTATGAGGCACTTACTTTCATTGCTCCATTTACAAGAATACTTCCGTCTGAAAATTCTATGCACATAACCTTTTCAGATCCGTAGCTTGATACTCCTGCGGCGTATGTAACCTCTCTTGCTCTCACAATCCTTTTATTGCGAAGTTCATATCCAAGATTGGGACTTTCGAGATAGTTTGTGTTTAATGTAAAAGAGCCGCCACTCGATATGGCCGTTTTACAAATGCACAATTTACCGCCACGGATGAAATACTCGCCTTCTGCATATGCTTTAGATGCCGTTGCGCCGTCCTCGGTGGGGGCGATTGCGTTGCTAACAACAAGGTTGCCCTGGTTAGCATAAGTGTCGCTACCGATTGCTGTAGAAGTCTGGCATTTCGCAAGTTCAAATGCGTAATCAGGTGCCACATCATTTTCAAGAGTGGAAGTTGAACCGACTTCGAGTTTAACCGAATAAATTGTAACAGGTGAAAGCGTGCCACTTTCTGACAAGATACGGACGTAGTTTTCATTAGTTCCAAGATTAAAGTATGAAACATAATTGAAAGTCCATCCGTTATCAATTACAACTTTTGCGGCTTCATCATTCGTAGCCGGAACTGTCCAAGTTCCTTCAAAAAGTCCACCGCTCGTTTTAATTGAAAACGTGACTTCTTTACCAACAAGCTGTTTTGCCAATGAATCCGGAAGGTAACTCTTGATCTGTGCGTAACCACTACCTACTGCTTTATCAAGCGTTACACTTCCGTCAGCATTTTGAGTGACCGTTACTGTTGTTAAGTTTTCTGATTCAAGAAGCCATCCATCAAATGTAATATCCCAGTTTCCCGTAACTGAATAGCTCGACTGACCTCTCTCGTTGATCGTGAAAAAGGGATTGTTTATCAAATTTCTATGACCACTTTTGAGATCACTTAACTTTGTCCCACCATCAGCCACGTTTCCGTTGCCGTCCATCACCGCCACGTTGCCGTTAACCGCACCGATAACCCTCGCCTGAAGGTCGTATTCGCTATTATCCGGCAACTTGATTCTGTCTATGTTTGCCATCGTCTACCTCCTTATATGTTTGCTATAACAAGCTGCGTTCCAACTACGGAAATACTGAAATGCTCCGAAAATGTTGCTCCGAACACAAGTTCCGTTCCGGCAACATTAACTCCGTAGTGAGCAAGCAAGTCAGCAACTATGCTCTGCGCTTCGTCACGGAAATGCTTCGAGTTGTTGTTTTCATATTCCGTTCCGGGAGCAGGGACTCCGTTCTGATTGCCGTTTGCATAACCTTCGGATTTGAGGGCATCTGCCGCTGCTGAACTTGCGCTGTTACTTGCGGCTGTGGCAGAGGCTCCTGCATTTGTTTCTGAGTTGCCCGCTGCCGTTGCTGAATTTGCCGCCTGCTCTGCGTGATATTTAGCATTGTGATTATATGTCGGATCAGTAGGGTCCACGGGATCTCCTCCGCGGGTTCCTTCTGCCCAAGCCTCAGCATTCTCCGCCTGAGTTATGACATCTGTTTCCATAGCAATAACTCTGTCGTCGAGCTCATCGAGTTCTCGGTCCATTTGGTTGAGATTTGTATCATTTAATGGCGGATCTGTATCGTTGACAAAGTTAATTAAGCTTACTATCTTGTTCATTTTCTGCCACCCTTTCTTTTTTTCTCATGTCAGCAAGTGCAAGCGTAACCGCCATGTCCTTCTCGCTCGCTTCGAGCAGCTTCTCCGCCACGTCTTTAAGGACATAGTGCTTAATACGGTTACTAATCGGAGTATCATTGCAAGCATCAACGATCAGCTTTTCAAAAGCTTTTATTTTTACATCATCCATATCATGTCCCCACTAAAACATAGTCTGTCGGCTGCACTGCATTTAATTGTTTCCACTCCGGAGTCTTTGATACATAGTCTACTTTTAGATTGCCTGAAACTGATAAGTTTCCTACAACCGAAGTGTCACCATCCAGTGTTATACCATCGCCATCAGACACGATGTCTACGTGTTTGCCTAATAGCTTTGATATGTTTACGTTTAAATCTCCGAATAATTCTTGTGTGAAAGAAGTATCGGGAGCCATCGGAAAATCAAACTCAACAACATTGTCCCCGTTGTATGTCAGCTGTCTTGTTCCAATGTCAAAGCTGGCTACTTTCCCGCTTGTAGCTTCAACCTTGCCCTTGATCTCCAGGCCTGATGCATTCAAGAGCATGATCCTGTTGCCGTTAGTTTTCCATTCCATTTTGGAATCGGTCATCTCCCAAGAGAAGTTTGTCTGTCCGGTAGGAGAAACCTTGCTGACCTTTGCAGTGATGCTTGTAGCGTTCTGAGTGATGCGAGAGGAAAGGCTACCTTCTGCTTCTGTTGCTCTTGTGACCTCTGATGTGATCGCTTCTGCGTTCTGAGTGATCCGAGACAAGCCCTGCTCGTCGTAGATTTCAGACATCGTCTGATCGACGTCTCGTGTCAAGATGTTAGCTCTGTTCTGAAGGGCCTGCACGTTTGATCTGATGTTTCCGAGATCTCTTGTGTAAGTTGCCTGTCCATGTGCGCTGTAAGTGTCGATCAATGCCTGAACGCCCACGAGGGTTCTTCTCAGGATGTAGGACTTAATGATTCCATTGTAGGTCTGGCAAACAACTCCGTCCCCAACTTCATAGCAGGGGCTTCCGAGAGCTTCCAGCTCGTAAGGTGTATAGGTCACATTTTTGATCGCATCGAAGACGTTCGTTCCGTAAAGCGTGAGCTGGGCGGCAGACATTCCGAAGAAAAGAGCATTGTCCTGAATCGTGTAGATGTTCGTTCCGCTGCCGATTGTCTGACCAACGTCACCGGCTTCGGACAGGATTTCAAGCATATCGATCTTTTGCACACTGTAGTTTTCAAATTCGCCGGAGATATATCCACCATTTGAGTCTGCCATTGACATCACGCGGTTAAAGCCATCCGATGGATAAAGAGTATCAGACGGATAAAGTGTATCAGACGGATAGAGGGGCTTCGTGTTTTGAACTATGTTCAAATAGACGAACTTTCCTTTTCTGTTGATGTGCCCGAAGACTCCGTTTGCTTCGCATATGTCTTTGATGACCGTTGCTCCGTTCAGAGGCTTCACGTAGGTCTTTTTGATCGGCATTGCATCGTTCGGAAGGTTGACTGTGTCCTGTGTTACTCCGAAGTGAGAAAAGAAAGAATCTCTCATGGTCTTCAGAGTCGTTGTTGAGTCATCGTTCGGGAGCAGCGTGTCGTACCAGGAAGAAACGTCTGCTTCATTGATTGTTTTAAGAGCATCGTAGGCGGTCACGATTCTGTTATCCGTGTTGGAATCCTTCTGATCGGAATCGACGACATATGTACCGATGTCCAGCACTGTTCCGGTATGTCCGTTCAAATACATCTTGACGTAGATAGTCATGCCTTCGAGCGAATAGGCTACGGCATTTACATCCATCGTGATCCTGATCTGTGAAGCGACGCAGCTTCCGAAGTGAAGCTGTTCTTCTTCGCAGAGAGCTTCTATGAGCTCGATTCCGTCATCGTTCAGGAGCGTGTTGTCGATTATGTCTGCCTTATCCTTCACGGTGATAAGGACCTGTTTGTCTGTCTGATCGATGTCGAAAAGAGGCGCGTCTGCATATTCATGATTTGTGATCATCGTGGGCCTCCTTAATGCTGAATCAGTTCAATGGGGATCTCGTCAAGGTAAAATGTAGAGGTGTTGGCGAAGCTTTGAGTAAACGCAGGAGCCTTCATCTCAAAGGTGCCCGTCAAATAGTCGTTTGAGTCTTCGTCCCAAAACTTCACCGTCACACCGTTACGTGAAGCAAGAGCAGTTCTTATTGTGTCGAACTGCTCTTTTGTAGCGGCCTTGATGGTGAAGCTTATCCTATGGCGAAGAGTTGAGAAATATTTAAAGTGGTGGATGCCATTTGCATCCGTTCGCTCAGAGCGGATCCTTTTTTCCGGAATATGGACATAGCTTCCGGGCTTGATGATCGCATTCGAGATCTGTGTCGCTCCAATCTTTATGTTATAGCCGTTATATGTAGCCATTAAACGAACGCCTCCTGTCCCGTTCTGTTCTTAAAGAGCTTAGCTTCAGCTCTCATAGAATCAAAGAACTTCTGTGTGTTCGGTGTTCCTTTTATCTCTGCATTAAGTGTTAAGCCTGTTAAAGCCGAATAGACTGCATTGGCGATCTGACTGCTCAAATTTGAGCTCTCGGATGCCGTGTAGGAACTGCTCTGAAGGGTTCTCTGAACTTTCATTGTCGTGTCAACACCGAAGCCCGTTCCCATCTCGTCAGAGAGCATCTTTTTCGTGTCCACAACTGTTCCGCTCATGCCTGAGAGTCCAGCTGCAAGACCGGCATCGCACATCTCTCCGATCTCAGCAAATGCTGTCGAAGGTGAATGGATGCCAAACACGCCCTTGATGCCTGAGAGAAGCTTTCCTCCAAGGTCTTTGACGCCTGACACCAGTCCGCTCCATGCTTCCTTGATGCCTTCCCAAAGGCCGGCTACAAGGTCGGGACCGATCTCTCGGAACTTATTGACGCTCGCCGCCAGTCCATCCACCAAAGCTTTGATGATCTTGGGAATAGCAAGGATAAGCTGAGGGATTGCTTCCACAAGGCCGAATGCCAATCCGACCACGAGCTTAACGGCGCCCTCCACGAGTTTCAATATCATTTCGGGATTCGTCAGGGCTTCCACAAGCTTGCCGATGACCACGGGGATCTTTTCAATGAGCACAGGCAATGCATTGATCAAGCCCTCACCGAGAGCGACTATGAGGTCGACCGCAAGGTCTATGACCTCATCTATGTGGTCGAGAACCGTGTTGACCAAAGTGAAGATCATGTCAAGAGCCGCAGGGATAAGAACCGGCAAGGACTCGATCAGGCCTGATGCCAAGCTTTCCATGATGACGAGGGCTGATTCTAAGAGCATCGGCGTCATGGTCATTATTGCAGCTATAGCGTCGGGTATCACTGCGGAAAGCACATCCAACAGAGCCGGAAGAGACGCCACAAGTTCCTGGAGCAGAAGTGAAGCACCCGAGAGCAAGGAAGGCAAAAGCGATCCGAGTATCACGGGAATCTGAGGCATAAGAGCCTGAATGACTGAGCTCAATCCTGTAATGATGTTCGGGACGATACTCCCAAGCTTTGGAACGATGTTTCCCACCATAGTCACTACGGAGTCAACGAGGTCAGACGTTGCTTTGCTGACTTCTTCCGGAGATCTGTTCATTGATGTAAGGAAATTCGCCCAAGCTGATCTCATGGTCGCAATGGAGCCGCTGATCGTTTCTGAGGCTTCTTTTGCTGTCGTTCCCGTGATTCCAAGATTGTCCTGAACAACATGGATTGCTGCCACGATATCGGCATATGATTCTATGTCATAGTCGATCCCGGAGAGCTCTGTCGCATCTTCAAGAAGACGTTGCATCTCCGTCTTGGTTCCGCCGTAGCCGAGCTTCAAATTGTCCAGCATAGTGAAGTTCTGCTTTGCAAAGCCCTGATATGCGTTCTGAATACTCTCCATCGATGTTCCCATCTTGTTGGCATTGTCTGCCATGTCAACGATGGCTGTTTGAGCATATTCAGCTGCGGCGGCTGTATCTCCGCCGAGGGATTGCAAGAGAGACGCTGAGAAGCTTGTTACTGTCTCCATGTACTCATTCGCCGACAGCCCTGATGTTCTGTAAGCGTTATCCGCATACTGCATCACCACGTCAGCCGAGTCTTTAAAGAGCGTTTCAACACCGCCCGTCAGCTGTTCAAAATCTGCATATGCAGACATTGCGCTTTTGCTCAGCGCTGCAATGCTTCCAGTGGCGGTCAGAAGTCCTGCTCCTATCGCTTTAGCTCCGGCAGAGAGGGCTACACCGATGCCGGAGGCGAGTTTCTTGCCCATGCCCTTTCCTGCTTTATCAGCTTCTCCGCCCAACTCGTTCGACAGATCTGCTGCTATTCCTTTGGTGCTGGGGATTATCTGTATATATGCTTTTGCAAGATTGATCCCTTCATCCATTGTTTTTTCCTCCGTTAATAATTTGAAGCCTTGCCGCCTCAAACTCTGCCCCTGAGTCAAAGCCTCGGATCTGCTTCTTTTCCTCTGTCTTGTTCCCGGAGAGAATGTCAACAAGCGATTCGGGCCTGTTCACATTTTTCTGTCCGTCTTTGGAATTGAACCAAACAAGAAGAGCCAGCTTGTCGGATATGCCGGCAAGGATAAGCGTCTCTAAAGGCATCTTTGTACCATTTAGGGCAGATATGCAACGAGAGCCGTCCCTCAATCCGCAAGCAAGTGTTGCGATAAAGAGAGGCGGCATCGTCTCGTAGTCATATATCTGATAGTACTCTGCCAAGTCGCAGATTAATTCGTCATGGTATTTATCAATCAAGCCGGCAAGGACGAGGATTTTTTTGCGTCAGGATCTCCTGACTGCTTTGCGATCTCAAATATCTCGGTGATTCCTTTGCTCACATCTTCAATGTCGGGGTCTCCGCCCAGTGAATCAATGAAAGCGTCCTCCTGATCTCCTAAAAGCCCGGAAACTACTTCTGTGATGAGGGTAGGATCCTTCTTGGTCTCTTTTAAGAGTTTTAACATCTTCCACTTTCCGATCCGTTCCTCCGGGATACTGAACTTAAAACCGTTCGACAGCGTGCCGTTGATTGTTTTTTCCATGATTTATCTCCTTTTCTCTGCTATGCCTTGTACAAATACTTGTAAGCGTTGTTACCGCTTGAATCCGGATGTGTAGTGATCGTCACTTCAAACATGACAGCATCATCTGCCACATACTGGATGTCACCGACTTCTGTGATCTTACCACTCGGGATGATGTCTCTCTCGACTGCTCCGCCGTTAAGGACCATATCAATTGCCCAGGACTGCTCGTCAAGTTCGTCTGCATTAACTTTGACAGTGATCCCCGTTGCAAGTGTTCCCGTAACGTTTGCGGAACCAAAGACTGCCTTCAGCACATTCAGATCTACGCTGTCGAGGAACGTCATCTTGTAGGTCGCTTCAAATTCTGTCTGAGGGTTCAGAACGGTTGATCCGCCCCATTCTTTGATTGAAGCACTCTCTCTTGTTGTGCTGTTAGTGATGCCGTCTTCGCTGATGTAGCCAAGTGACTCAAACGCAGCTGCAAGAGCTGTCGTGGCATCAGTCGGAAGTGTCGTCCCAAGAGGTGCAACATGTACGGAGCCGCCCGTTTTGGGCTTTGCGTTTGTTACCATATGCTTTTATCTCCTTCCGTTTATTCATAGTACCAAATGTTAAATATCGCCTGATAGCGATATCTCTTCGTGTCGGGATCGGTGAAATTGTAATCAGAATTTAAGGACACCTTAGATATGTCGTCGAGAGAAACGGCTTCTTCCATGATCGTCTTGATTGTTTCATTCAACAGTGCCGCTTCATAGAGAGTGGGCCCGAAGCTTTGAATCGCGAGCGTTGCGTTCGGCAGCCTATTGGGTTTCGATGAGCCCGTCTTCTCAATGACAACGTACTTTGCCGGATCCTTGCCAGGCGGCAGTTCGAGTCCAACCTCGATTCCTGCATCGGCCAGTTTTTGCGACAAATAGTTTTTGATCGTCAGTTCAATCATTCCGTTAACCTCTCAACGACTTTATCAGCGTGTTGTTCTTCATTTCTCTTCTCAAGAGTTTTTCATCTGTGACAGCTATGCTCGAATTACATCTTTGTCTTCCGACACGGGTAGTGATAAGGTAGCCGGGATCTCCGCCGGCTCTGTTTTTGATCTGTTCGGCAAGGCTGGCGGTCGCCGCCTGCACTTCCTTGCTTTTCAAAAGCTTGCCAACGTTTTCCTTGTTCAGCTCAACCCAAACCGATCTACTCATATCTTTCTACCTTTATTTTTTTGTTCCAGCTTAAAGGAACCATGAAGCCGATCAGCTCCGTCGGAATGCCGACAGTCCTAAAGTCTTCACCATAGAACGTGACCTTGCGGTCCGTCCATTCATCAGCGTTGCCTTTAGGTATACAAAGCTCGTAAACGACTTTCTTTCCGGTCAAATTGAGCTCTGTGGCTTTGTCTTCCTCCGACAGGGGACGAATCAGAACGTTGTCGATCTCTTTTGCCGTCTCGGTCCATATCGGAGCCCCGAAAGGATCTGTTCCCTGTTGGGTTTTCGTCCATAAAGTGATCGGTATACCTCTAATTAATCCCATATACGTCAAGGCCTCCGTAAGTCTGACCACCAAGCCCAAGCTCACGCCAGTCGTTCTTGCTGATCTTCACACCTCCACCGGGAGCAAAAAACGTGCCACTCACGGTGTAGCCTCCTGCCGACTCAGAGAACTGGGTCGCAGGAATGGCCTCTTGCATCTTCATTGCGTTGATAACGCTCTGACAGACGACGGTCTTTGTGGTCGCTGCGAGATCATCATCAGCTGCGATCATGTCATCAAAATTCTTGCCTGCCTTGGATGCTCTGAGTCTGATCTTTGCCGACACGTCCGAGATCATAGCCGTAGCAGTGGTCTGCTCGGCACTCGTCAATGTTCTCCAATATGTCTCAATATCCTGAACTGTAGCGTAGCTTGCTCCCATGGTCATTCCGCCTTTTTCTTTTTTGAAGAAGTTTTCTTCGGTTGCACCGGTGCAACTTCCGAATTTTCTTCCTTCACAGGTTCAGATTTAACCTGTGCCTCAAAAACAGGCTTGGGAGCCTGCTCTTCTGCAAGCTCCCAAACGTCTGATCTGATCCGTGATTTAAATTCGATGACTGCTCCGGTCTTTAAGTTGCGATACAGCATCTATCAGCTTGCCCACTGTGCATAGAGCTTGAGGCCTGCCGATGTGAGGGTGTAGCTTGCACCTGCTGCGTAGGACGTACCGCTTCCGTCTGCTGCTGTGTTCCAGCCGCTGAAGCTCTTGCCGGTCTTGGTGAAGGTGTTAGATGCGATCTCAACAGCCTCGCCAGCCATTCCGACTGTGTCAGCTACAGCTGTGCCGCCGTCTGCTCCGTTGCCATCATACTTGACAGCATAGGGAGTTTCGATGCGTGCAAAAGCAGCAGGATCAAGAACTGCAAAGCCGATGTAAGCTTCACAGCGGAGATATACCTGATTGGATCCTGCAAGGTCAACGCCGGAGTTGTCGGGATCGCCGTAAGGGATCACAACCGCTTCGATGTCTCTTGCGAAGCCCCACTTGAAGCACTCGAAGTCACCAACTACGCCGAGGGCTGTTCCGTACTTGTTAACGGTTCCGTTAACGTCGCAAGCGATGCCTCTGAGGTTCTCGGGAGATGCGCCCCATTCGAGTTCAGGGTAAATCTTAACGCCCTGAGAGTTTACTTCTGTTGCCATTTCAGCGGCAAGAGTCTTTGAAAGAGCAAGGCCTGTCATGTCGAAGTCACCGATCAAAAGTGCAGCGTCGTTGATGTTTGCGCTTGTGTCTCCGGGAGTATGAAGGACTCTGTTGGTGACAGTTGTGAAGTCGTTAGTAACCTGAGAAGCGGTCGCACCTGTCTTAGGGTTAACCTTCGCGAATGCGATCATGTCAAGCGCACGAGCCGCTTTCTTTGCGAAGCCATCCTTGAATGTTCTGAGGATGTCCATCCTGCGCTCTTCAGATGCCTTCAGGAACTCATCAGATACGCGAACACCATACTCGATCTTGTAAGGCTTAACTGTGACGGGTGTGATCGTTGCTCCCCCGTTAACCTTCTGCCCGTTCTCACCAACGAGAGAAGCTTCGCCGTCCATCTGGAATGTGAAATAATCGGTTCCTGAGAATGCAACAGGCTCCTGTCTGCTGAGCTTTGCGAGTGTGGATTTGCCTCTTACGAGGTCAAACACCTCATTGACGAGTTCTTCAGGAAAGTTAGTTGATTTTGAAATTACGTTTCCCATAATCTTTTTTCTCCTTTAATCTGCGCTAAAACTTTGCGCGAATGTGCGGAGTGCGTCGTCATTCTTCTGACTGCCGCTTCCTGCCGCGTTTGTCATCTTCTGTGGAGCTGCTGCTTTAGGGAAAGCTTTTGCAAGAGCTTCAGCGTCCTTCTTGAGCTCTTCTTCAGTGGCGCCTTTGAGTCTGTCTGCAAATGCATCGGGGATGTTGAACTCCCGCGCTATTCTCGTTTTTACCGAGTCGGTCTCGTACTTTTTGACCTTGGCCTCATATTCAGCCTTTGTTTTCTCAAGGTCAGCGATCTTGGATGCATCTTCTTTTCCCTTTGCTGTCAGCGTGTCGATCTCCTTCCGGAGACCAGCTGCCTCTTCGGAATACTTCTTTTCGACACGGCTTAAACGTTCGCCGATAACGGCGTTCAGCTGCTCCTGTGTTTCAATCGGTTTAAATTCTTCGCTCATTTTTAACTCCTTCCGCATTAACCGCTGCGTGTGCGTCAATATGTTACTTTCTGCACTTTATGCTCTTTTTGTCTCGAACAAGACCAAAACGCATATATGATGGCATCCAGTATCGCGATCTCAAGATCATCCATCAGAGCTTCATAGCCGAATCCGCCATGACTTCCGATGTTTCTCTTTTTGACATTGGATGCGACCTGTTCTACTGAAAGCTGTCCGGAATGGCAAAGGGTCTGTTGAAAAACGGCCTGCTCAAACTTGGCGTTTGCGTTGATGACGTCTTCCACGGTCGGATAGTAGATGTTTTTCATCTTCGTTTCCGCTGCAGCTTCTTTAAGAAGCCCCTGTCCATTCGCTCCGTCCGCCACGACTTCGGTATACTCTATCTTTGCGAGCGCATCCAGGATCCACCCGATGCCGATGTTCATCGGTCGGCAGAACAGGCACTCAACAAAAATGCGACCATCTGAGAGCTTGGTCGCAATTGCCATCGCTGCGTTCTTTCCACTCTTTCCAAACTTGATCCCAATGCAAGGCTTTGAACTCGGCACCGGCTTATAGTCGAGTTTAAGAGCCTGCCATTCCTTCAAGGAAATTGCAGAAGCAAGGTTGTAAGAGAGCCAAAGACCGAGACGCTGGATGTTGAAGTCAACGTTGTCAGTCCCGATCTCGTCCTCGATAACTCGCTCGGTCAGGATGGTGCCCAGTGACGGATTTGTTCGTTTCCAAGCGTCCCGATCTTCGGGATCAGTCATCTGATCGACAGACCATTCGGCCCACATTGCGTTTTTCTTTTTCTTTTCAAGCGTATCGTTACGGAATTTTACGAACACCGTTCCGGAGGAAACAGCTGTGGGCGGTGTGCCGCACATGATAGTCTGTGGATTCTTTGAATCCGAGACAACATACTTCAGAGCGCTCTCTTGGTCATCCTGATACTCCTGTGCTTCGTCAACGATCAGCACGTCATATCCTTCACCAAGTCCGCCCTTTGATGTTCTTGTACGGAAATTGACTCTCCCGCCCGTTTTCCGGAGTGTCACCGATTCGAGTCCATTGGCTTTGTAAGAGTCATATAGCTTTTCATCGGGTACGGAGTCCTTACGGCGGACGGTTGAGCTGTTAACATATCCGAGTTTATCGAGAGCCTTACACAGCCGTTCCCATGAAGCATGGGACGTGGTCGTTCTGTGTGCAGTATGGAGGACTTGCTCACCTGTCTCTTCGAGAGCATAAAGCTCGCGCTGAACCAGGATCTCGGATTTTCCGTTTCGTCTCGGAATCGAGTATCCAACCTTTGTGTGAACCCACAACCCCTTCTTGTTTTTGGCGAGGATGTGTTTTAAGAGGTTCACTTGCCACTTCAAGGTCTTCCGTCCGGTCCGTTCGTAAATATCAACAGCTTTCAAGTATTCAGTTTTGTTTTTCTCTTGACGAGTCAAGAAGACACAACGGGAAGGAGTCTGACTGCCTTTGAGTTTAGCTGCCATCCTCTCATCTCCTTTGTGCGTTTATATGTTTAAAGCCTGAAGGCTAAAAACCAAATTATCTGCGGCGAGTCCGTGAGTTCTGAACGTTTGTTGTTCTTGTCCCGGTCGCCTCATTTTCGTAATCGATAATACATCCGCATCCATCGTGTCGGGCAAATACACCCGAACCGCTGGCTTCTGCCGTAGTTGAAAAGGTGTTCGTTCCTGCTCTCTGTAAGCAATAGGAACACTTTTCAGCGTTCTTCGTCCCTCTGCGGAGTCCAACACCGTCATACTTCCTTGTGACTCTTATTTTGAATCCAACGTCCATAGCAAGGTCCATGTTGGCCTTTTGAGTCAGGTCAACGATCTTGTGAGCATATGTCGCCAGCTGTCCATCGATTGAGTCAATGGTCTTGTTGTCCATCTGCTCTCCGATCAGCCCCAGCTCGTCTCCGGTCGGGATTGCTTCTTGTGGCTTCAGTCCGATGCCCGCTGCCGCGTTCTTGTTTTTCTGAACATTGACGCAAGCCTGAAGGACATCTGTGTCCATGTCGTCAGTGACCTTGTAAAGAATTTCTTTGATCGTTGAAGCATAGACTGCGCTTCCTTGGCCCATGATCTTGTTCCAGCTCTCCATGATGGAGTCTTCCATCATGAAGCCGGCACGTTTTGCAACAGCATAAGCATCTTCATAGCTTCGAGCCTTTTCTGTTTCCTGCATCAGCTTTTTGAAAACGATGGTGGAAGCTTTCTTTGACTTATATTCTTTTTTGATTGCTTCAATGAGCTGTAATATCAATTCATCCATGCTTTAAATTCCAAAGATCTCATAAATCCTATCCTGTGACAGATATCCGGGGAAGCTGCTTTCAATCTTCTGCAAAGCATCTCCTATCGTTCCGAAGGATCCGGCATCAACTCCGAAGAGAGGCTCCCAAATGATGCCCGTGTTATATATCCGCTGTCTCTGATATCCCTGCTTATCTCTCAGGCAGGCTCCCAGGAAGCCGGCATTGAGAAAACCGATTGAAAAGCACTTTTGAGCCTTCACTGCTTTCAGCCTCAGTCTGTCATGTGATGCTTTGATCGCATCAAAGCTTGAAGGATTCGCCGAAGGGAATCCGATATCATCCAGCGTCAATCCTGTCTCTCCGGCAAAGATGGATGCATGCATCCTGAGTTCTTCGATGAAGGGAGACATACTCTGCTGAGAGAAGCTTCCGACTGTGGGTTTATCTCCGTTCTCGTTACTGTCGAATCTCAGGAAGTCTGAGACCGCTGCCTTGCGATTATTGAACTCGGCATCAGGATCGAGGCCGAGAACGTACTTCTGAGGGAATGAGTAAAACTCGGAACAGATCTCCGATCTGCTTATGGTTCTGAGCGCTGCGTTCTGAGCGCTCATGCAAACTCTTGATATCCTGGAGTGACCGAAGGGACGTGTTGCACTGGGCCTGTGAACGAGTGGAACGAGCAACGGATAAAGAGCAGGGTTCTCAATCCGTTCTTCGATCACATTGCCGCCGTCATATGTGTAGACGGTCGTGATCCCGGGCTCGAAGAAAGCCTCTTTCACAACCTTGTTGCTCTTATCTCTTTGAAGGACGGCATAGCCTTCCTTCAGGAACATGGTCTCGTCATCGATGATCCCCGTGGCGTTGTAGCCGTCAATGATCTGCAACGTGGGGAAGTTGTCCTTCTCGCTCACGAATATGAACGAGCAGGATGCAATGAGAGCGTCCAGCATTCCTGAGTCAAAGAGCACGTCCTTGTTGTTGAGATCAAAAATCTCCTGCATTCCGAAGTCGTCATTCTTGAGACCATGGATGCCGAGGCGATCTGCTATACTGTCCACGGCTTCCGCACACCAGCCGAGAGTAAGGGCTATATTCTTGAAGTTATCCGGGAGCCGCCTTCCAAAACGTTCAGCTTCAACCTTGCCCTCGTAGTACTTATAGCGAAGCCTTACTCTTGTCTGCTTCTTGTTCAGCTGCTCCTTCAAATATCTCATTTTTTCGGCGTCCATTTTTTCACTCCTCAAAAATTCTCAAAATGACACAAAAGGTAAAAATCATATACACGTTTTTTGATTCAAAAACATGGGATTTGATTCCGGGATAAAAAATGCTTATATACGTAGTATATAAGCAAATTGTCTGACTATTTTATAAATTTATGTTTTGTTGCATGTGTTTTTTTGTGCAAAAACGGCGGGGAAGTCCAAAAGAACCCTTGGGAGGGGTCTCTCCCCCCATCATTTGGCGACCTCGAACCAGTTCAGCGTCCAAGGAAGATTTTGATTCGTTATTCCTTTCTCTTCCTTTGCTCCGAGAAAGACCTTGTCTGACTTTGCTCGATTGCAACAAGCGTGAGTCAGGCATAGGTTTTCGATGTCGGATGGGTGGCCACCTTTTGAGATGGGGATCTTGTGATCGACCTGGGCACTCATGGGGTCATGCGGCGGAAGTGTCTTGTCCACAAGCTTCCCACAGTAAGCGCACACGTTCTGTGTCGCAAGGATCCGTTTTCTGTTTTTCTCAAAGGCCGAACGATGTGGTCCATCGTGATCAGCTCGTCTGTTCAGCTTCGCCATATACCCACCGGGGAGAGATAGAGGGGCATCAGTCTCAACCGATGCCCCTCTCATCATGGAAAGGAAGTCCTTTGTCTTTTTTGCCGATATCATAATATCACAAGTCGATTTGCTATTGTTTGCTAACTTTTCATATCGAGCACCTTTTTTTGAAAACTATCCAGTGCTTCAAGATGGATGTGGGCTGTCCTGTCGAAGCTCAGTCGCATCGTTACGGCTATCTGCTCCAGGGAATAGAGGTCACAGTATCTCATGGTCAGCACTTCGATGTAGTACTCGTTCTTGAGGCTTGCTATCTCCTCCATGATCTCATTGCGGGACTTTTCAAATGTGAGCATCTTGTTTGTAAGGTCGTTCTCCAGTTCCATGATCTCCACAGCTTTGTTGATGGTCTCATCACCATGGGGGGATGTTTGGACCTTTACACCGGAATAATCGAACCCCCTCACTGTTCCTCTGAGTGCTTTCAGATTGTCGAGCTGTTCTTTCTTCTTCTTGATCTGAAAATCAAGCATTCTGATCCTGTTCAAGTATTCCTTCGCTGTCATTCAAAGCCTCCCTTTCTTTGGCGCGCCTGAGTGCTCGGCTCCGTTCCATCTGCTCATGCTGCCTTTGGATCAGCTCCTGCGATATGTACTCGCCGTATGTCATGCCCGCAGCTCTTGCTTTCTCATTGATCTCTTCGATAGTTTCGATGTGCGGCTTTTCCGCTGCTTCCTTTTCTGACGCCTTCTTCGCTTTGTTTTTCATGTATTTGTTGTGCTCAGCGACTTGCCTTTTGGTCCTCATTTCTGCCGGTGTCACCATTTCCTTTTCCTCTCCCTTTTCTGTTTTCTTTTTCCTTCCGGGCTTTTTCCGTTCCTTCGGAGCTTCCTGCATATCCAAGATCGCATATTCTGCTTCGAGCTCCTGATTCAATCTTTCGACCTCAGCCTTAAGCTCTTCGATCTTGGCGGTCGCTAAGGCTATTGCTGAAGCTGTATCTCTGATCGTGTCTTCAATCACTTTCTTGATTTTCTCGGGGATTATCATTTTTCCGCTTCTGCCTCCTGTCCTTTTATCCACTTTTCATAGCACTGAATGAAGGTTTCTTTATCGAGCACAATGTCATCCTTGCCCCACACGGTTCCGTTCTGATCAGCTTCCATGTAAGTTGTTTTTATAACATTGTCGCCCTGAATACTAAATATGATCCGTGCCATTGCTCTCCTCCTGCTTTTTTTTGAAGAACTCGTCACAAAGTTTTTGGACTTCTTTTTCTGTTTCAAGCCGAATCAGCTTCCCGCAATTGTGGCACTTTGTTTTTCCCATTCCGCTTTCCTTTTCGCACCACGGGCAGTAATATCTTATCGTGCAAGTCATGCTATCTCCTGTTAACTTGAGTATAACCTTCTTTGCTTCTGGCTTGCGGCTCAATCTTTGTTTAGTCATGTTCCTCGCTTTCCTTGCTGGCCTTCACCCGTTCGTATTCTTCCCATTTTGTTTCCAGTAGTTCTCTATGACCGAGTGCTATGAGTGCAAAGGTTTTTCTGTCGTTATCCCAAAGCCAGTCTGTAAACTCTTTCACTTGGAGCTTTTGCTCGTCAAACCATTCTTTGCATATGTCGTAGCGATAGCAATTTTCACAGTCTTCCTGCTGTTCATGGTCACTTTTGCCATTGATCAAGTCACAATCTCTATCGAATATCATTCCTCTTCTGCCTCGCTTTCCTTCTCTTCAAGTTCCGTCAAGTATCTCTCCAGGAGTTCAATATTGTGGACGTGCTCCGTGATCCTTTGAGCGGCAGCAACAGCATCCCATATCCAGTCCCTTCTTGTAGCCTTGCTCACGCTTGAGAACTCATAGTCTACCATGGCCTGCTCTTCAAGTGTCACAAGTTCCGGCCTCATGAACGAGTACTCTTTATCGATGGCGAGGGATGTCTGCTTCTTTTGAGTCTCAACGTCAGCCTCACAGTCTATGGCGAATTTTGCAATATCAATTTCTTCTCTGACCTCGATGACTCTATCCTGTTGCACCGGTGCAACTTCGTCTTTTACGACTTTAAGATGTCCAAGCGTTCCGGGCTCGATCTCTTTCACAGGCTCGGGCATGAACCCCGCTGCCTGTTCTGACATTATCTTTTT
>JAEEGL012126651.1_pt1 | contig 17938 bp, 14 predicted proteins | sample 9134231 | NCBI WGS metagenome assembly JAEEGL01 (sample SAMN16246548, study PRJNA631951) | gut metagenome | biome: gut microbiome; feature: rumen; material: fiber-attached | host: Bos | place: Iran: Karaj | collected 2018-10 | reverse complement strand
ATGTCGCGCTCGAGCACGACCTTGCGCTTGTCGACGGCGATGCCGTACTGCTTCTTGATCTCCTCGGCGATCTGCTTTGAGGTGATGCTGCCGAAGAGCTTGCCGTTGTTGCCGTTCGCCTTCATCTTGAACACCTTGCCCTCGAGCTTTTGCTTGTCCTGCTCAGCCTGAGCCTTGGCGGTGGCGATCTTGTAGTTCTTGGAGTTCTCGGCGTTCTTGTACTCGTTCATAGCCTGTGCGTTGGCTTCCTTAGCGAGCTTCTTGGGCAGCAGGTAGTTTCTGCCGTAGCCCTCGCTCACCTCAGCGAGCTCGCCCTTTTTGCCGAGAGCCTTGATGTCCTGCAGTAAAATTACTTTCATTTATATCAGTCCTTTTTTGGTTTATTTTGTTTGTCGGAGTTGTCCTCCTCGGCTTCGTCGAGCACGTTGTCGATAGCCTCCGTCAGCTGCTTTCGCGCCTCCTCGATGGACGAATTGTAAAGCTGGGTCGCCGCCATTGTCTGGTGGCCGCCGCCGCCCATTTTTTCCATGATTAGCTGGACGTTTATCCGTCCGTAGCTGCGCGCGGAGATGTTTATCTTCTTGTGGTCGCCGAAGATTACGAACGACGCGACTATACCCTTGAGGGTGAGCATCTCGTCAGCCGCCTGCGCAGACGCGAGACGTATGTCGTCGGTGAGCTTGTCTGAGGTCGAGATCGCACAGCCGCGGTGAACCTCGCTGCGGACTACGATGTCGACCTTCTCGCGGTATGTATCGATGCTGCCCGAGAACAGCTCCTTTACCGTGAGGGTATTCGCGCCCTTGCGCCTGAGATACGCCGCCGCTTCGAAGGTGCGCACGCCCGTCTTGAGCACAAAGTTCTTGGTGTCGAGCATTATGCCCGAGAGCAGCGCGTCAGCCTGAATGTAGCCGAGCGGCTTGTCGTCGAGGTAGCTGATGATCTCGCAGCACATCTCGCACGCTGACGAAGCTGACGGCTCATGACAGAACACGAGCGCGTTGTTTATGTAATTGACCGCCTTGCGGTGGTGGTCGATAACGACGATCTTCTTTGCCCTCTCGTATAGCTCTCGGCTCTCGAGAGAGGTCGCAAGGTGGGTGTCGACGATAATCAGAAGCGATTTCGGTGTGATACCTCTGAGCGCTTCCTCGGGAGTGGTGTAGATATCGCTCTCGAGCCTTTCGTCGGTGTACTCGATAAGCTGCTGCGCCATCGAGGTCTCGCGGTTTATGACGACCTTGCTGTACTTCTTGAAGGTCTTGTCCATGATGCACTGCATGCCGATCGCCGCGCCTACGCAGTCGAGGTCGGAGAAGCGGTGTCCCATGACGTATACCTTGTCCGCGTCGGCAACGGCACGGCTTATCGCGTTCGCGATGACGCGCATTCGAACCTTGCTGACCTTCTCTGCCGCAGCCGCCGTTCCGCCGAAGAACTCGTAGGTATTGTCGCGGATTATCGCAACCTGATCGCCGCCGCGTCCCAGAGCCATCTCGAGCGCCTTGCGCGCGTTGAGCTCGCTCTCGCGGACGGTCTTGCTGCCGCGGCAAAGTCCCACGGATATCGTCGCGATGTGGCGCGCGGTGCCGATCGAGCGGATATCCCTTAGTATCGGGAACCGCTGGTTGACCATGTGGTCGATGTCGGCGTCGCGGAAGATTATCATATAGCGGTTGTTGGTGATCTTCTTGTACATCGCCTTGTACTCGTTCGCCCAGCGCTGCAGATTCGCCTCGACCGAGATCGCGACGGTGGAGTAGTACTCCTCGGAGCTGGAAACAAAGTCCTCGGCGTTGTCGAAGGTTATCAGCGCCACGCACGGGATCGACGCGTGGTACTCGCGGACGGTGGACTTGTAGTAGGTGTTCTCAATGAAGTGGCAGACCGTGCTGCCGTCGGCATTGAGACAGTAGACGGTGAATTCCCTGCCGTCTACCGCTACGTCCACGCCGTCGCTGTCTATGATATCGACGATGTCGTAGCCTGATATATAGTTGTTGATATGGTCGCCCTCGGGGCTGCGTCCGCCAATCGCCTTGCGGAACCGCGCGTTGCACCACACGATGTCGCCCTCCATTCCGACGACGGCAACGGGGTACTTGTAGCGCTCGAGGTAGTCGCGGTCGATGCCGTTGATCCTGTCCGCGGTCGACCTGACTATTCCGCGTATATACGCGCTGAAACGCAGGCTGAGCGCGATCACGGCGGCAATCGACAGCACCGTTATGCCCAGCTCAACGTAGAACACGATTATGTTGTAGTTTGCGGAAATAGTCGTCATCAGCAGCATCACAATCGTGAAGATTATGAACCACGGCGACAGCATCCAATGTTTTTTTCTCATAGCAGTCCTTTTGTTAATTGAAAATGAAAAATTGAAAATTGAAAATTTCGGGTCGCTTACGCTCCGAATTGTATTTTTGGGTCAGCGGCAGTTTCCAAACCGTCCTTATACTTCCTGTAAGATCGGGAGGATCATCGGCGCGCGGCGGGTTCTCTGGGCAATGAGCTTCGAGATCTCGTCCTTGATGCGGTTCTTGATGATGCCCCACTCGTGAATGTTGTTGTCAGCGCAGTCCTCAAGGATATCGAGCGCGAGCTTGCGCACCTCCTCGAGCAGCTGCTCGCTCTCGCGCACGTATACGAATCCGCGCGAAACTACGTCGGGACCGCTGATTACATGGCCGTCGTAAACGTCGAGCGAGGCGACGATGATGATCAGGCCGTCCTGTCCGAGGTGCTTTCTGTCGCGCAGAACGATGCTTCCGACGTCGCCGACGCCGAGTCCGTCGACAAATACCTTGCCTGCGGGTACGGGCGCGATCTCCTTCATGTAGTCCTCGTTGATCTCAACCGTGCTGCCAACGTCGCCGATGAAGATGTTCTTTCTGTCCATGCCGAGGAATTCGGCGAGGTCGGCGTGCTTGCGCAGATGCTTCTGCTCGCCGTGGACGGGAATGAAGAACTTCGGTCTGACAAGGCGGTGAATGATTTTCAGCTCCTCCTGGCAGGCGTGACCCGAAACGTGCACGTCGTACATAGACTCGTAGATGACCTTGCAGCCGCGCTTGAGCAGCTCGTCAACTACGTTGCCGACGGTCTTTTCGTTGCCGGGGATAGGATTCGCGGAGATGATGATGAAGTCGCCCTCGCCTACCATGACCTTGCGGTGATCGGAGTACGCCATACGCGACAGCGCGCTCATCGGCTCGCCCTGACTGCCCGTCGTGACAAGTACGATCTGCTCGCGCGGATATTTGTCGAGCATGTCGAGGTCGATCAGAATATTGTCGGGCACGTTAAGGTAGCCGAGCTTCTTGGCTACGTCCATGTAGTTGACCATGCTTCTGCCCGAGAAGGCGACCTTTCTGCCGTACTTCGCGGCGCAGTCGATGATCTGCTGGACGCGGTTGACATTCGACGCGAAGGTCGCGATGATAATGCGGTAGTTCGCCGCGTTGTTGAAAAGCATATTCAGGCTGTCGGACACGAGCCTCTCTGTGCGCGTAAAGCCCGGACGCGATGCGTTGGTGCTCTCGGCTAAAAGTGCGAGTACGCCCTCGTCGCCTGCCTGCGCGAAGCTCGAGAAGTCGATAGCGTCGCCAAGGATAGGCGTGCAGTCGATCTTGAAGTCGCCCGTGTGTACAAGCGTGCCCGCGGGTGTGCGGATAGCAAAAGCCACCGCGTCGGGAATGCTGTGGTTGACGTGAATGAACTTGACTTCCATGCAGCCGAGTCTGATTATGTCGCCGGCGTTGACGACGTTGAGCTTCGCCTTATTGAACAGGCTGTGCTCCTTGAGCTTGTTGCCGACAAGTCCGAGCGTCAGCGGCGTGCCGTAAATCGGTATGTTCACGCGAGAGAGAAGATAAGGCAGTCCGCCGATATGGTCCTCGTGGCCGTGGGTGAGCACGATGCCCTTCACCTTGTCGAAGTTCTGCTCGATATAGGTGAAATCGGGGATTACAAGGTCGACGCCGAGCATGTCTCCGTCGGGGAACGCCATGCCGCAGTCGATTATTATCATATCGCCCTCGCACTCAATGAGGGTGATGTTCTTGCCGATCTCATTCAGTCCACCGAGGAACGATACCTTCACAGACGGCTTTGTGGGTCTTTGAGGCCGGCGGTTTGCCTTCGGCTTCGAGCTTTTAGCGCTCTTGGACTTTGCCTGCCCTTTCCCGATATTTGTATTTTTGAGCTTAAAGTTTCTGTTATTGCGTTCTTTGCTCACAAAATTACCTCCATATTCTTCAGATTTGTTCCGATCATATATTAATCCATTACGGATAAAAACCAAAATGGGTATACTGATTTCAGCATACATATACATTGTATATTTTACCTCAAACGCCGCTTTGCTGTCAATATGTTATTGGAATTATGAAAAAGTTTTTCCAAATTTCCCCTGCCCTCTTGTTATTATGGGCGATTTGTGAGAAAATATATCCGTGACAATCAGATGCAAGAAGGAGATACATATGAAAAGAGTTCAGGTCTATACGGACGGAGCGTGCAGCGGCAATCCCGGCCCCGGAGGCTGGGGCGCCGTACTGAGGTACAACGGAGTGGAAAAGGAGCTTTCGGGCGGCGAGCGTGAAACCACCAACAACCGCATGGAGCTATGCGCGGTGATTTTCGCGCTGGAGGCGCTAAAGGAGCCTTGCGAGGTCGAGCTGTACAGCGACTCGCAGTACGTCTGCAACGCGCTCAAGCTCGGCTGGGCAAAGAAGTGGCAGGCTCAGGGCTGGATGCGCAACAAGAAGGAAAAGGCTCAGAATCCCGACCTCTGGGAAAGGCTGCTCAGGCAGTATGACAGGCATCAGGTCGAGATAAACTGGGTCAAGGGTCACGCCGGTCACCCCGAAAACGAACGATGCGACAGGCTCGCTGTCGCTCAGGCGAAGAAGTTTTCTTGATAATTGAAAATTGAAAATGGAAAATTAAGGGTCGCTTCGCTCCGATTTTTATTTTTCATTTCAACAACCAAAAAAGCCGCCCGATCGGGCGGCCTTTGCTCTTTAATATAGTATTACTGTTTCTCGGTGAGCAGCTTGTTGAGCTCCTCGAGGAAGGTGTTGATGTCCTTGAACTGGCGGTAAACCGACGCGAAACGCACGTAGGATACCTCGTCGACTGTCTTCAGCTCCTCCATCGCGAGCTCGCCTATCTGGCGGGTTGTGATCTCGCGGTCGAGCATGCTCTGGATCTTCGCCTCTATCCTGTCGACCATTTCCTCGATCTGAGTGAGTGATACAGGGCGCTTTTCACAGGCGCGGAGAATGCCCGCGGTGAGCTTGTTGCGGTCGAACACCTCGCGGGACTTGTCGCGCTTTACGACGATGATCGGAACGGTTTCGATCACCTCATGGGTGGTGAAGCGCTTGCCGCATTTCAGGCATTCCCTGCGGCGGCGGATCCTCTCTCCGTCGTCCGCCGATCGCGAGTCGATAACCTTGCTCTCCTCAAAGCTGCAATATGGACATTTCATAACCTGTCACCCCGTCTTTGTGATACTATATTTTCTTATAATAATTCCATAAAGAAATTATACCACAAGATGTTGTGAATTACAACTACATATTGTTTACAATTTAATTACATCAGAAGTTGCGGTACTTCTTGACCTTCCTTCTCTTTCTCTGTCTGTTGCGGTGGATCTTGCCTGCGATGACGTAGCCTGCAAGGATGAGCAGGATCGCCACAATAATGACAATGAACCAGTAGGACCGGAAGATCGTGCCGATTACGTCGAGCACCGCGAGGATTCCGCTGCGGTCGAGATTCTCAGATGGCACGAGGTTTACCGTAGCTACGATCTGCTTGTCGCCTGTCTTTGTGTCGACGTAGTAGACTGCCGCGGTACCTACGGGCGTATCTGTCCTGAGAGGAGCGGATATCACCTCGTCAACATTGGTTTCAACAACGATATTCTCAGGCGTCAGATCCTTTGGCATTACGGCATTGAGGTTCTTCTCGGGAACGAGGGTCACCTTGTCCCTGCCCCAGGCGAGCTTGACCTTTGCCTCGCAGATCGGAGTCTGGGTGGACTTGATCGTCTGCATCTGGAGGTCAACAAGCGCCCAGCGGAACAAATCGGCAGCGTCGGTGAAGGTGTAGTACTCCTCCATCTCGCCCGCCTTGTACGGAGCGCCGAGAAGGATAAGGATATATGAGTTGCCGTCGGCTGAGGCGGTGGTGACAAGACAGCGGCCTGCTTCATTTGTGGTGCCGGTCTTGACGCCCTCGGCGTACTGGTAGTAATACTCGCCGCCGCGGTACTGGTCAATCAGGTAGTTGGTGGTGGTCAGGGCATATTCGTCGCCCTCGCACTTGTACTCCGTGGTGTTCGATATCTCGAAAAAGTGCGGCAGCGTCAGCGCGTAGGTGGTAATTTTGTAGAGGTCGCGCGCTGTGGTGTAGTGGTCGTCGTCATGGAGACCGTCGGGGTTCATGAAGTGGGTGTTCTCGCAGCCGAGCTCGTCGGCCTTCTCATTCATCATGTCGACGAACTTGTCGATATCGCCGTCGCCGACGTAATCTGCGAGAGTCAGCGCCGCGTCGTTGCCCGAGGGTACCATCATCGAATAGAGCAGGTCGATCGCGCTCATCTTCTTGCCCACGTGGTCGGCAAGGTTCGCGGAGGAACTGTCGGTGCCCTTGAGCTTGTCGAGAACCGACTTCTTGATCGGGATACGGGTGTTTTCGATGTCGTCGATGTGCTCGTAGGCGACGATGTAGGTCATTATCTTGGTGGTAGATGCCGGATAGCGCTTCTCGTCGGCGTCCTGCTCAAACACAACCTGACCGATGTCGCGGTTAACCATGAGAATCGACTTTGAGCGGGTGACGACGTTGTTTGAGAAGCTGATTGCGCCTGCGGGCAGGGTCGCCGCACCGAGCAGCACACAGAGCGCGCACAGTACGCAAATGAACTTTTTCATATACTCACTCCTAATTCATCGTATTGTGACCGCCGCGGCTGAACAGCCTGTCGATTTCGGCGTTGAGCAGCCGAAGCTCATCGCTGCGGAGGTCTTTGTATCGGAACATGATCTCGTCGGCGATCTTCTGCGAGAGCTCGAGGCTCTTCGTATCGGCAAAATCGGCTATGGCGAGCTGCGGAAGTCCGTGCTGGCGCTCTCCGAAGAAGTCGCCCGGTCCGCGCATTTTCAAGTCCTCGTCGGCGATTTTGAAGCCGTCGTTGGTCGAGCACATGACCTCCAGACGCTGACGCGTGACCTGATTCATGCGGTCGCTTATCATCACGCAGAAGGACTGCGCATCTCCTCTGCCGACGCGGCCGCGGAGCTGGTGGAGCTGAGAAAGCCCGAACCGCTCGGCGTTTTCTATGAGCATGACAGAGGCGTTCGGAACGTCAACCCCGACTTCGATCACGGTTGTCGCGACGAGTATTTTGTATTCATTCCTGGCAAAACCGTCCATGACGGCGTCCTTTTCGGCGGGCTTGAGCTTTCCGTGAACCACGCCGACGGGTATATCGGGGAAGTACTTTAGCATCAGCTCGGCGGCGTACTCCTCGGCTGAGGCTACGCCCTCGAGCTCGCCCTCCTCGACGAGCGGACAGACGATATACGCCTGCCTGCCGCGCGAAACCTCCTCGCGGATAAACTTATATATCCTGCCGCGTCCCGATACGGGCAGCAGCACCGTGCGGACGGGCTTTCGGTTCGGCGGAAGCTCGTCGATTACCGAGATGTCGAGGTCGCCGAAGATTATCAGCCCGAGTGTGCGCGGAATCGGCGTCGCGCTCATGACGAGCAGGTGCGGATTGTCGCCCTTTGAGAGCAGCTTCGCGCGCTGTGCGACTCCGAATCGGTGCTGTTCGTCGGTTACTGCAAGTCCGAGATTATTGAACTCCGTCTTGTCGGTGATAAGCGCGTGAGTGCCGATCACGAGCTGTATCGTGCCGTCGGCGAGGCCTGAGCGGACGCGCTTCTTCTCGCTCTCCCTGAGTGAGCCTGTCAGCAGTCCGACAGTGACTCCCGTACCCTCCAAGAGCTTTTGGAAGGTCTCGTAGTGCTGTGCAGCGAGAATCTCGGTCGGCGCCATGAACGCCGCCTGAAAGCCGTTCTTTATCACGGTGAAGCAGACCGACGCGGCAACCGCCGTCTTGCCCGAGCCGACGTCGCCCTGTACAAGGCGGTTCATCTGGGACGGCTTACTGAGCATATCGTTAACGCAGTCGGCAATCGCCCTCTTCTGCGCGCCCGTCAGCTCAAACGGAAGCAGCTCTTCGAACTGAGCGGAGAAGTCCTCGTGTATCTTCACGCCGCTGAGCGTGCGGCTGTGGTCGCGCAGGCTGCGCATTCCGAGATTGAGCACGACAAGCTCCTCGGTGACGAGCCTTCTGCGCGCGTACTCGAGGTCGGCGGTTGTTTTGGGAAAATGGATATCCTCTATCGCCTTTCGCAGTCCGCAGAGGTCGAACTTCTTCCTGATACCCTCGGGCAGCGGGTCGCCGACCGTTTCGGGCAGCATTTTCAGCGACTTCTGCACCGCGCCCTCTATCGTCTTTGAGTTCAGCCCCGCGGTAGAACGGTAAACAGGGTGGATATGAGGCCCCTGACGCGCCGGTGAAAACGCGGGAGCGACCATCTGGGAGCCGTAGCTGTCGAAGGTTATTTTTCCGTAGAAGAAATATTCTGCTCCGTAGGCGAGCATCTGGCTTATGTACTTGTTATTGAAAAAGACGAGCTTTATGGTGCCCGTGTCGTCGTAGACGGTGGTCTTGCATATGAACCTTCCGCCCGCGAGCATCGTGTTTGATACCGCGGAGCCGACAACCGCCTTGACGCAGTAGGTGCCCTCTTCGGTGATATCGGCGATGGGCGTGACCTCGCTCCAGTCCTCGTAGGCTCGGGGATAGAACTGTATCAGCTCGCCGACTGAGGATATTCCGAGCTTTTCAAACTGCTCGGCTCGCTTTGGCCCCACCCCCGAAAGAGCGGAAACGGGTGTTTTGAATAAAGATGGCATAGTTTTTAATTGAAAATTGAAAATGAAAAATGGAAAATTTCGGGTCGCTTGCGCTCCGATTTTTTAGTTGGTAATAAAAAACGGTCAGCATAGGCGAATCACCGCCGGACGCTGACCGCAATATTCTGTTGAAATTACTCGATGCTGAGAATGAAGTAGTATACGGGCTGGTCGCCTTTGACGAGAGAGATGTCCGCGCGTGAACCGAACTTGTCCTGAAGCTCGTCAAACGCCTTCTGAGCGTCCTCCTCCTCGATGTCCTCACCGTAAATCAGGGTGATGAACGAGGTGTCGCGGGTAACCATGCTCTTGGCGAGCTTTACGAGAGCCTTGACAGCGCTCTTCTCGGTGATGGTGAGCTTGCCGTTCTCAAGGGCGATGATATCGCCTTCCTTGATCTTCTTGCCGCCGAACTCGCTGTTGCGTGCCGCGAAGGTTACAAGTCCCGTTCCGACGTTGCGGGCCGCGTCCATCATCAGCTGGGCGTTGCTGTCGGCGGAAATCTCGGGGTCGAAGTTGAGAAGCGCGGTCATGCCCTGCGGAATCGTTCTGGTGGGAACGATGATGACGTTTCTGTCATTGACCATGGGCACGGTCTGCTCAGCCGCGAGAATGATGTTCTTGTTATTGGGAAGCACGATGACGTTCTTCGCAGGCGTCGCGAGAACAGCCTCGTAGATATCGTCGGTGCTGGGGTTCATGCTCTGTCCGCCCGATACGACGTTGACGCAGCCAAGCTCCTTGAAGAGGTTCTTCATGCCCTCGCCTGCCGCGACTGCGACAAATCCGATATCCTCGGTGGGCTCTGCGAACTCGAACTTCTCCTTTTTCGCCTTCTTGGACTTCTTGCTTGCCTTCTTGGCATTCTTGTGCTGCTCCTTCATGTTCTCAACCTTGACGGCTAAGAGCTGGCCGTATGTAAGACCCTGCTCGAGAACTACGTTAGGAGTCTCGGTGTGAACGTGAACCTTGATGATCTCCTCGTCGTTGACTACGACTACGCAGTCGCCGATCGTCTGTAAATATGTGCGAAGGTCGTCGGGATCGAGTGTGCACTCGGTATCTCTGCCGACGATGATTTCAGTGCAGTATGTGAATTCGATGTCGTCGTCAAACTCAGCCGCAGCGCTCTCGAAGGTATCGACCGTAGGAGCTGTTGTCTCCTCGTAGGGAATTACCTCGCCGTCGCGGAAGAAGGTGAGCATGCCCTCGAAGATCGTGCAAAGACCCTTGCCGCCCGCGTCTACTACGCCCGCCTTCTTGAGTACCGGGAGAAGCTCGGGAGTGAGAGCCAGTGCGTCGTTTGCCTTGTTGACGATGGTCTGCCATACATAGAGCGCGTTGTGGTTCTCCTTGGAAGCCTCAACGCCTGCCTCGTATGCCATGCGGGCTACAGTGAGGATAGTACCCTCGGCAGGCTTCGTTACCGCCTTGTAGGCAGCGTCAACGCCGATTCCGAGAGCTGCGGCAATGTTCTTGCCGTTGACCTCCTCCATGTCCTTGAGTCCCTGACCAAAGCCGCGGAACAGGATCGAGGTGATTACGCCCGAGTTGCCTCTCGCGCCGCGAAGCATCGCCTTTGCTGCAAGCTGAGCTACCTCGCCCGCGTTTGTGCTGTCGCAGTCCTCGAGAGCCTTCGCCGCCGCCATTACGGTCATCGACATATTTGTACCTGTGTCGCCGTCGGGTACGGGGAAGATATTGAGATCGTTGATGTGATTCTTCTGGGCGCTGATATTGTGGGCGCCGGAGATAATTGCCTGCTTTAGCATCTCACCGTTAATCATAAGCTGCACGTCCTTTTTGTAAACATAAGAAAAATGACATTCTATCAAACATACCTATTATACAAGGTTTCTGCAAATTTTTCAATAGTTAAAACAGATATTAATACGAATTTTCTCTGTAAAATTTTATTACTCTATGCGCAAACTTTCAGCAGTTACGCACTTTCCGCTTTTGTCATCAACTTCGAACAGCACAGCCTCCATCGAGCACTCGCCCGCTGCCTGCTCGAACCTCTCGGGCAGCTTTGTTCTTAGACGGTTGATAATTATTTCGGTTTTTACTCCGAGGACTGAGTGGATAACGCCCGTCATTCCGGCGTCGGTTATATAGCCCGTGCCCTTCGGGAGAACCTGAGCGTCCGAGGTCTGGACGTGGGTGTGTGTGCCGAACATAGCCGAAACCCTGCCGTCGAGATAATATCCCATCGCGCGCTTCTCGCTCGTGGTCTCGGCGTGAAAGTCGACGATGATGATTTTGCTCTCAGCCTGCTCGAGCATTCTGTCCGCGCACTCAAAGGCGTTCTCGAGTCCGTCCTCGACGCCGAGATTGCCCATGAGGTTAATGAGCGTGACGATCCGCCTGCCGGTGTCGATGTTGATAATCCCCTTGCCGGGCGTGGACTTTGAGGGGTAGTTTGCGGGTCGGACTATGAAGGGATTTTCGTCGAGCAGCTCATAGACCTCCCTGCGGCGGAAGGTATGGTTGCCGAGGGTGAGCGCGTCGACGCCGCTGTCAAAGAGATACTGCGCCGACTGCGGCGTTATTCCGTTGCCGTCGGCTGAGTTCTCGCCGTTGCATATTACCAGATCAACTCCGTGGAACCGCTTGAGCGCGGGCAGCTTCGAGCGCAGAAATTGACAGCCCGCGCTGCCTACCACGTCGCCGATACATAAAATTCGCATAAATTAAGCCTCCGTTTCGGTGCGGAAAAGCTCCGCTTTTTTTATTGTAACATATAATCAGTCCTCTGTCACGCTGAATTCGGCTGTTTCGGCAATATTTTCATTGAATACGCAGTTGAATTCGCAGGAAAAGCCGTCCTTGCTCTCGCTGACGGTCAGGCTGCGGCTTACAGGCCGGCTGTCGGGACGTGAAAACGCCTCATACAGCAGCTCGTCGTTTCGGAAAATCTCCCGTGCAGCAGCCTTGTCGGTCGCGGCGTGCTTTTGCTCGAGCTCATGCGAGGTCTCAACGCTCGTTCCGACAGGCAGGACTGTGCCGTTGAGCACGAGAGAATTGTCGCGGACTGTCACCGTGCGGTACAGGCAGCTTCCGAAGCTCAGCGACGCGGGCAGCTCGAACCAGAGGAACCTCAGGCGCGTGCGGTCTATTTTATTTTCTGTTAAAGAATAATAATCGTACTGTTTGGGAATTTTTAATTCTCTATTGGAAATAACATCAGCGTAGATATCCGCGTCGGCGTGCATATATCTCACACATCCCTGCTTTGTCGGGTTGAAGCCGCTGACGATAAGCTCGCCCTTTGCGACTCCGCTGCCCTCCTTGACAGCGGCAAAGCCCTCGCGCACCTTGAGCTTTGTGATCACTCCGTCGGCGGACGCGACTATATTGCACGGCTCCATGCTCTGTATCTCGGGCTTCTGCGCCTTCTGACGCACCTCGACGTCGGCGGTGCAGCCCATAATATTGACGCTCACCCACGTTATGCCGTCGAGGTCGCGCAGGATATGCCGCTCTATCGGCTCAACATCGAGATTGCCGAGATACGTGCCGACCGATATTCCGTTTTCGGCGAGTACGCGTCGTATCTGCTGCTCGCTCATGCTGTCCGCGCCGAGGATACGGTACGACCAAAGAAACTGCGAGAGCACCGCGATAAGAACCGCCCCCAGCGCCGCGCCGACGAACAGCCCGAGCCTGCCGCGGTACTTTCGAACAGCGAAGGGCAGACCGCGGCGCTTCGTCACCCTCATGCGGACTCTTGCCTTCCTCGCGAGCGGACGGACCCGGCGGTAATCGGACACCGACATTATTCCGCTGACTCCGCCTTCAACCGGACGCGGATCTGCGATATTCACTCCGCGCACGGCGGCGAGATTGAGCAGCCGTTCGGGAAACCTGCCCTTCGCCGTGAAGCCGACATAACCGCGGAACCATCTGACAACTCCGACTAACATACTCCCACCTCAGCTGATAAACTCGATTTTTGTGATGAAGCCCTCGATTTCGACGCACGAGCCCGAGATACAGCGCACGCTCAGCCCGCGTCCCTCGAACGAGAGCACCATGCGGTTCGTGCTGACCTTGATGTTGCTCGTTTCGTAGAGCAGGATCCCCGTTGAACCCTCGACGTTTACGCGGCGGTTGCCGCTCATCTCAATCAGCGGCGCAGTTCCGAGGTCGAGCTGCACCGCGCTGAGGTTCTTTTTCATAAAAGCATCTCCTTTTCGGGGAAAATTACCCCCTACGGGAAATATTTATGCGGCAGCGGTCATATATATTAGCGGTGATGTGATGTTTGCACGGATTTCCACGCGGCGTTTTGGAGCAATCGGCGCGGCGGTCACGGCTGCCCTTTGCTTTGCGCTGATGATCATTTTCCCGGAGGGCTGCAAAAAAGGCGCCGCCGAGGGACTGAACCTATGTCTCGGCGTGCTCGTTCCGTCGCTCTTCCCCTTTATGGCGGCGGCAGGACTGGCGGTGAAGCTCGGGCTGTGCAGGTTCGGCGGCAGCAGGCTTCCGCTCATGCCCGTCATGCTGCTATCGCTTATCGGCGGCTACCCTGTCGGCGCTAAAGCGGCTGCCGAGATGTACCGCAGCGGTCAGCTAAGTGAATCGCAGGCGAAAACCGCCGCCTACTGCCTTGTCTGCGCAGGGCCGGGATTTTTGCTAGGGTTCGTCGGCAGCATGTACGGCGACGAAACGGTCGGGCTGATTATCTACACGGCTCAGGCGGCTTCGGTCGTACTGCTCACCGTCGGAGCAAATATTCTTTTTCGGAATAATAAATCACCGGCTGCAGCTGTACGCTTCACGCCTCTGCCCTTCGGCACAGCTCTTGTTGAGGCGGCTCACGGCGCGGCGGTCAGCATGGTGAGTATCGGCGGTCTGGCGGTGCTGTTCGGCGCGTTCGGCGGCATACTCGATATTGTCATTCAGAATGAGGATGTGCGGCGGTACCTCTTGTCCTCGCTCGAGGTATGCACGGCGGTGAAGCTGGTCGGCGGCTGTCCTATAGAGTTCTGCGCTTTCGCTGTGGGCTTCGGCGGATTATGCGTGCACTTTCAGATTTTCGCCGCACTCGGCAAACTGAAAATCAACAGATTGTTATTTTTCTTTATCCGAATATTGCAAGGACTGATCACCGCTCTGCTGACACATTTCGGGCTGCGGCTCTTTGTCAGAAAGACGGCTGTGTTCTCGACGGCGGCGGTGGACAGTTCGGGCTTTTTCGGCGGCAGCGCGCTCTCGGGCGCGGCGCTGCTGACAGTCGCGGTGTGCTTTCTGTTCACACTGCGAAATCAACTCAGGAGGTAATTTTTATGTGCGGAATAGCGGGCTGGATCGAAAAGGACTGTATGATGACGGAAAGGCGCGAGACGCTGCAGGCGATGTCTGAAACTCTCACGCGGCGAGGCCCCGACGAAAACGGTATCTACCTCAACGGCGACGTCGCGCTTATACACCGCCGCCTTGTCGTTATCGACCGCGAGAACGGCAAACAGCCGATGGCGGCGCGTCACGGCGACGCGACATATGTCATCGTTTACAACGGCGAGCTGTACAACACCGAGGAGCTGCGTGAGGAGCTGCGCTCAAAGGGCTTTCACTTCCGCGGTCACAGCGACACGGAGGTCGTGCTAAAAGCCTTCATTCAGTACGGCGAGAGGTGCCCCGAAAAGCTCAACGGAATATTTGCCTTCTCCGTTTTCAACACGCGCGACAGGACGCTCTTTCTCTGCCGCGATAAAATCGGCGTAAAGCCGCTGTTCTATCATGAGTACGACGGCGGACTTATCTTCGGCTCCGAGATAAAAGCCCTGCTCAAAAGCGGAGTTGTCAAGCCGCAGATCGACGAACAGGGACTGAACGAAATATTCTTCCTCGGCCCTGCGAGAACTCCCTCGTGCGGAGTGTTTAAGGGCGTTTTTGAGCTGAACCCCGGTGAGTGCGCCGTCTACAAAAACGGGCGGCTCAGGCGCAGGACTTACTTCTCGATCGAAGCGCGAGAGCACGGCGAGAACGAGGCGGAAACTATCGAAACCACGCGGTACCTGCTGACAGACGCGATACAGCGGCAGCTAATCAGCGACGTGCCGAGGTGCCTATTCCTGTCTGGCGGCTTAGACAGCTCGATCATCGTCAAAACAGCCGCGATGTACCACCGAGAAAACCGCATGGGCAGGGTACACACCTACTCTGTCGAATACCGCGACAACGCGGAGTTCTTCCAAAAGAGCCTGTTTCAGCCGAACAAGGACTCCGACTACATCGGGCTGATGGTCAAGGACGCGGACACGAAGCACCGCGAGGTTATCCTCGACAACAAGCTCCTTGCAGACGCTCTTTACGACAGCGTTGAAGCGCGCGACCTGCCGGGATACGCGGACGTCGACTCTTCGCTGCTGCTCTTTTGCCGCGAAATAAAGAAGGACTACACCGTCGCGCTCTCGGGAGAATGCGCCGACGAGCTCTTCGGCGGTTATCCGTGGTACCACAACAAGGACATTCTCTTTGAGGACTGCTTTCCATGGTCGCGGAGTCAGGACGTTCGGCGAAAGCTGCTCAAGAAGGGCTTACTGCCGCGCGGCGAGGAGTACGTGCGGCAGCGTTACCTCGACACGATCTCAATAGCGCCGAAGCTGAGCACAGACAGTAGGCTTGAAGCGAGAATGCGCGAGATGTTCTTCCTCAATTTCTATTGGTTCATGCAGTGCCTTCTCGAGAGAAAAGACCGCTGCTCGATGTACAGCGGTCTTGAGGTGAGAGTGCCGTTCTGCGACTACAGGCTCGTTGAGTACGCCTACAACATGCCGTGGAAGCTCAAGGCTTACGGCGGCAGAGAAAAGGGGATCGTGCGCAAGGCGTTTGAGGACGTTCTGCCAAAGGAGATCGCGTGGCGCAAAAAATCTCCGTACCCCAAAACCCACAACCCCGTGTACTTTGAGGAATGTGCCAAGCGCGTGCGGTTAATTCTGCAAAAGAAAAATGCTCTCACCGATATGCTCGACAAAAAAGCGGTGGAGGATATTATCGAGCGTCCCGAGAGCGTTACAGAGCCGTGGTACGGTCAGCTGATGAAGGCTCCGCAGATCCTCGCGTACATCATCGAGCTGGATTACTGGTTCGAAAAATACGGTGTTGAAATCGTCGGCTGAGTGTGATAGAATAATGCCGAGGAAGTTGAACTATGAACAGAAAACGCTACGAAACAACTGTGCGGTTTTTTTCCGAGAACAAAACCGCTAATACATTTTTACTGATAATATACAAGGCGCTGCCGTACATCGTGTTCGTCGCCTACCCTGCCCTGCTGATCTACAAGTTCTTTGAGATCGGCTACGGGATAGAGTGGCAGAAGCTGATTCTGGTGCCGCTCGGTGTGCTGATTCTGGTAACGGTGATGCGAGTCGTGATCAACGAGGAACGCCCTTACGAGAAGTACGGCATGGACTCCGTGTTCCACAAGACAACCGTCCGCAAGAGCATGCCCAGCCGCCACACCGCGAGCGCGTACATCATCGCGATGACCTTTCTCAGCGTGAACCTTCCGCTCGGCATTGTCGCGCTGTGCTTCGCCTCGATGATCGAAGCGTCGCGCGTTATGGCAGGCGCGCACTTTATCCGCGACGTTGTCGTCGGCGCGCTGATAGGGATTACCGCGGGCGTGGTGTTTTATTTCATTCTATAAAAGAAAAAAGAGGTAATGATCGGCAGAAGCCTTTCATTACCTCGTTTTATTTGTATTGCCCGCTCAGTTGCGCCCTGCGTGCGCACGAGCGATGGCTGAAAAAAGCGCACGCACAAGGTGCGCACGCTTTTTTATGCGAAAAATTATTATTACTTCTTGTCGAGTTCGCTGGTGCAGTGCGGGCATCTGGTAGCCTTGATGTCGATCTCGCTGCAGCAGAACGGGCAAACCTTTGTTGTGGGCGCTTCTTCGATTTCTTCCTTCTTCTTGAGAGAAGCGAGCTTGTTGAAGCCCTTAACGATCAGGAAGATGATGAACGCCATGATGATGAAGTTGATGATCGCGGCGATGAACGCGCCGAAATCGATCGGGTTGTCGGCGGGGCCGACCTTGAGCATGCTGGTCATCTCCTCGATGCTCTTGCCCGCGATCGTGCCGATGATGAGATTGATCAGCGGAGTGATGATCTTTTCGCAGAGTGCTGTTACGATCGCGTTGAACGCGCCGCCGATCATAACGCCGACTGCGAGGTCGAGCACGTTGCCGCGGCTGATGAATTCTTTGAACTCACCGAAGAATTTTTTCATTGATACTTTCCTTCTTTCCTCTTTTTTATAAATTAGCAGAAAACTCTGCCTGAATCCAATATTATTTCAGTATCGCCTTGTGGAATACCTTCTTGCCCTTCTTGATTACGACGAAGCCCTTTTCAAACGCTTCCTTCGTAACCTTTGCGGTAGCCTCGGTCACCTTCTCGTCGTCGAGCGATACGCCGCCCTGCTCGATAAGACGTCTGCCCTCTTTCTTTGATGGGATAAGTCCGCACTTTGAGAGCAGGTCGAGCACGCCGATTCCGTCGTCGCCGAAGTCTGCGTCCTCAAGCTCGGTTGAAGGCATGTTGTCGGTGTTCTGCTTGCTGCCGAACAGTGCGCGCGCTGCCTCCTGAGCCTTGTCAGCCTCTTCCTTGCCGTGGATCATCTCTGTCAGCTCGTGAGCGAGGATCTCCTTAGCCTTGTTGATCTCGCTGCCCTCGAGCTTTGAGAGCTCCTCGATCTCGTCGAGAGGCAGGAAGGTCAGCATCTTGAGGCACTTGACAACGTCCGCGTCGTCGATGTTGCGCCAGTACTGATAGAAATCATATGGGCTTGTCTTTTCGGCGTCGAGCCATACTGCGCCCGACTGTGTCTTGCCCATCTTCTTGCCCTCGGAATTGAGAAGCAGGTTGATAGTCATGGCGTAAGCGTCCTTGCCAAGCTTGCGGCGGATAAGCTCCGT
>JAEEGL012013206.1_pt1 | contig 17938 bp, 13 predicted proteins | sample 9134231 | NCBI WGS metagenome assembly JAEEGL01 (sample SAMN16246548, study PRJNA631951) | gut metagenome | biome: gut microbiome; feature: rumen; material: fiber-attached | host: Bos | place: Iran: Karaj | collected 2018-10 | reverse complement strand
TTGAGGAGAAGGGACTTATCGAGCTTCCTGTTGTTCCAGAGGGATGCGTTCACAATGCTCACATGTTCTACATTAAGTGTAAGGACCTTGAGGAGAGAACAGGACTTATTAATTACCTTCAGAGCAATGATATCCTTCCTGCTTCTCACTATGTACCACTTCATTCTTCCAAGGCAGGACTTATCTACGGTGAGTTCAGGGGAGAAGATAAGTACACAACCAAAGAGAGTGAAAGACTGCTTAGACTTCCTATGTACTATAAGCTTACTGACGAAGACATTGACGAAGTAGTTATGAGAGTTAAGGAGTATTACAAGTTTGGATAAATGTCTTTTTTCTATTATAGTTCCTTGCTATAACGTGGAACAATATGTCAAACACTGTGTAGAAAAGCTGGAAGAGCAGAGCTATAAGAATTTTGAAATAATACTTGTTGAAGATGGATCAACTGACAACACCTATGAGGAATGTCTTAAGCTTGAGCGGGATAATGATAAAGTCAGGGTATTTACTCACCAGAATGATGAGGGCGAGGCAAGGATAAATCTAGGACAGGAAGCTACTAGAAATAGAGGTATGGAAGTAGCTAATGGAGAATATATTCTTTTCCTAGATGCAGATGATTATCTGGACAATTCAATATTGTCTGTAGCACATAGTGTGTTCGAGAATAATGAAGCATTGGATTTTGTCCTGGGTGGTTTCTGTTACAAAATTAGTTCTAGCGGACAGGAATTGAATGTTGTAGCGGATATAGATGAAGGCTTATACACTTCAGACGAGCTTATCAAGCTTTTTCATACTAATCTTCCAACCAATCTGGTATCTTGTATTGGAACTAAGATATACAGAAGTGAGTTTCTGAGAAATCATAATATTGTATATAACAAAAAGTATAAATTTAATGAAGATGGAGCCTTTGCCTTAGAGACCTTTGAATACGCTAGAAACGTGTATTATGTGAATATTCCGTTTTATTATTATGTCCAACGCGGGGGAAGTGTTACATATTCCTATAGGGAAAATGCCTTTGAGACTGTCAGCAACAGGATTGATTTAGAGGAGAAGATATATAGAGACAGAGGCTTACTTGAAGAAAAAGCATTCTATATCAGCAATCAGCGAGTAGAACTTATAATAGGGCTTTTGAGAGAAGAAGCTCTCTTTAAAGGCTGGAAGTCTTATTGCAAACTTTTCGTTCGATTCTATAAGGATGATAAGAATAGGAATAATTGCAGAGAGGCTCTACGTGAAGAGAAGGGACTTAAACGCAGGATCAGATTAGCACTGTTTTGTCTGAAACTTAGATTTTTGCTATATTTATACTATAAATTGATTAGTTATTGATGAAGGTGGTCCGCATAAATCATGGATTATAAGAACAGACCTGCCATCGTTATGGTTGGTTATAATAGAGTGGATTCTATTTCACGACTTTTGAATAGTGTTAATGATGCTTATTATCCTGATGATAATATTACACTTATTATCAGCCTGGATAAATCTGATGCCACAGATGATATTGTCAAACAGGTTAAGCGTATCGGATTTAAGCATGGCCAGATGGATATACGTACTTATCCGTCTCGTTTAGGCCTTAAAGAGCACATTCTAAGGTGCGGTGATTTATCTGAAGAGTATGGCTCAGTTATCATTTTGGAAGATGATCTTGTTGTAGCCAGATCTTATTACGAATATGTATGTCAGGCGCTGGATTATTATGGAGATGCCGAAGAACTGGCTGGTATATCACTTTATAGCCATGCGTGGAATGGTTATTCGAATTATCAGTTTACTCCACAGAAGAATCAATATGACACCTACCTCGGGCAGTTTTCAATTACATGGGGCCAGTGCTGGACAGCAGCACAGTGGAAGAGATTTAAGGAATGGTACTATGAACATAAAGAGTTTGTAGTGCCTAATTATGATGTACCTGAGCAGATAGAGTATTTCGGAGAGAATTCATGGGGGAGATACTATGCCTGCTATGTAGTAGATCGTGACAAGTATTATGTGATGCCTTACACATCTTTATCGACCAATTATTCCGAACCTGGTGAACATGGTGCGGTTATTAATACTGCGCATCAGGTAATGCTGATGGATTCGGATAAGGGGTATGAGTTTAGATTTGCACCATTAGAACAAGCTATCAGATATGATATGTTTTTTGAAAGGGTTATTCGCGATTTCAAACTAGCAGGAATAGAATCAGATGATATATGCTTTGATCTCAATGCGCAGCATAGGAGAGTTAGTGGCAAGCAGTATTTATTAACATTACAAAGATATGATGAGCTTGAATTGGTGACATCTTTTGGATTAATGCTAAGGCCGATAGAAGAGAATGTGTTAAAGAACGTTAAAGGCGAAGACATATTCTTGTATAAGCTAACAAGTGATACTTTTGATACACATAATGATGTGGAGAATTATGTAAGGCTACATTATGAACTGTATAATCATTGGAAAGATCGACTTCTTACCTATGCCAAAAAGGATTACAGGCTTTTTTATCTAGGTAAGATCAAAAAGAAGTATAGTAGTTTTGTTGATAAAATATATACCCAAAAGAGCTCAATTAAAAACGCCAGGATAGAGCGTGAGAATGTGAGCAAATCACGGTTGTCAAATGGACATGTGCTTATGTTCCATGATATTTCTGATCAGGGAGGAGAGCTTACGGTAACCTTTCAGAGGTTCAAGGAAATAATGGAGCGCCATCGCGAAAACGGATATGGATTTGTTTCTCTGGATAACTTGGCAGAAATGAGTTCATATGATCATAAGTGCGTTGTAACCTTTGATGATGGTTACAGAAGTAATTTAGACTGTGTGCCTTACTTAACTGATAAGAGAATTCCATTTTGCATTTATGTTATTCCATCGAGGATAGGCGAACCGGGATATCTTACGGAGGAAGATTTGCGTTCTCTTGCAGGTAATGATTTATGCACTATTGGAAACCATACAATGAGTCACATTATGGCGAGAAAGGTTAGCAGTAAAGCGCTAGAACAGGAAATAAGATCTGCTAATGACTATCTGGAAGAAGTTACAGGTGGCAGGATAGAGCATTTTGCTTTTCCATATGGATCTGCCTTTGCTGTCTCTGCGTCTAATATCAGCCTGGTTAAGAAAATGGGATTGTTCAAAACTATTGCGCTTACTATGCAAATGGACTTGAAACCTCAAAAAAGTAAGCCAATGGTGATAGGTAGATATGATGCTACTCGAGAAGACTTAATGGATGTGTTGTAACAAGGAATATTTGTAACATGAAGATTAAGAAAAACGAATATGTTATTTTGATTGTAGTATTGATTCTGGGATTTGCGCTCAGATTTGCAGGATTTAGGTGGGGAGGACATTCAATATATCAGCCGGATGAGGTGTGGATGGTTTCTCCTACTGTCACAATGGTGACGGAGAATTCATATACGCATGATACGTTTTATTATCCGGCGCAATCTTTTGCCAAGATTCAGGCTCTGCTTATAAAGATATGTAGTGTAATTTTTGGAAAAGAAGTTTCATATATGAGTCTGTGGGTATATTGGTTATGCAGATTAGAGGTTGTAATAGCTGGAACTATGGCAATTGCAGCTGTGTTCTACATTGGCAATATGCTGATGGATAAATTAGGAACTATAAGTGCAATATTAGTGGCTGTTTCACCAATAATGATCAATATGTCTAAACAGGATACTGGTGATATCAATGTTATGTTGTGCGGAACATTGACTATGCTGTTTGCGCTTAAATATTCTGAAAAACAGCAGTACAGATATTTGATTTTGATGTCTTTGACTGCTGCTATGGGAATGATGGAAAAGTGGCATGGTGGCATTGATGCTGCATTAGTAGGTATTTTTGTGCTTATATATACTTCAGGTGTTGTTGATTTTATTAAGCGTGGCTTTATTGCGTTTCTTTCGTTTGTGGCAGGATTAGTTATTATCGCCCCCAATATGTTTTTACAACTGAGAAGTGTTATTATTGATAATTTTTTTGGCGTAGCTATATATGATGGAGCAGAGGGCCCTGGATTTATTGGTAATCTGCGTAATTATATAGGCTGGAGTTATGAACATATAGGTGGCTTTGTATTCGTTGGAGCAATACTTATTGGCTTGGTTTTGTGTTTGGCTAAGAGGGATAAACGCTATTTGGTACTTCTTCTGGGAGTAATGAAACTTGCGATTTTGTGTACTATGAATCGTTCATTTGCCAGATGGGGACTGGAATTCTATTTGACAGTTATTATTCTTGCTTCAATTCCGCTCGCAATGCTTTTTAACAATAATAAAAAGTATTCCAAACTGGTGGGATGTGTTTGGACAGGGCTTATTGGCATTGAAGCACTTCTTTGTTCACTATTTGTCTGTGAAGTGGCTGTTCATGGTGAGAATGATGTCCGTGCCATGCAGGAAGCTTATTGTGAAGAAAATGGAATAAATCTGGATAACTCAGTATCAGCATATTATACGGGATATATGCCAGGAGGTATACGCCCAGACGGTTATGGGCCATTCGATATGTATGATATGGGAAATGTATTGCAAGTTATAGATGGCAATCTGGTCAAGAAGGTAGATGCTGACTATTATATCTATAGCTCAAGATCAACTTTGTTAAGCAATGCAGATCCTGATACTCTGGATGGAATCAAGATTTGGGAGATAGCACCTGTTTACAGTGATATTTCTATTCTTCCGTACGCAGGTCTGAAAAATTCAATGAATGATATTATATTGCTTGCCAGTGATATAGAAGGAATAAGAAATATCAAGCAAGGAACACCAGTTGGTAATTATAGAATAACGATTTATGATATTTCTGAATTAGAGAAAATTGATGAATGATCATGGGACAAAATTTATGGTAAACAAGCAAAAGTATTTTATGGCAATTATATTTACCCAAATACTATTGATTGTATTTTGGGTATCAAGGCAGGGAAGCTTGTACTGGGATGCATATTACACATTTGAAAATGCGCACTATGTGTCTGCATCTACTTCCAGTAATCATTATATAAATTCTGACAGTGAATTTGAAATGAATAAATGGATTGATTCAGCGTATGTCAAAGATACTTTGTATGTAGACTTTGATGAATCTGTATTGGCCGATGCTCCTCAGGAGAGTGGTAAGATACTGTTAAAAAAGCCATATTTTTGGATGCTCAATATGATTGAGGCGCTTCTTTCATCGGGACATATTTCCAGATGGCCAGGAGTATTTCTGAATATTATCTTATTCATAATAGTTCAAGTGTTGTTGTACAAATCAGTTCGTCGTTTGTCCAAAGATGCTAATCAGGCGTTACTGGCTGTTAGTATTTACGGATTTTGTGGAATGGCCCTTTCTATGACAACATATGTCAGGTTCTATGTTTTTTCAACTATGTTGTTAATGGCAGTGGTATATTTGCATATCTGCATGTGGGAGGACGAGAATGCAAGGTGGTATAAGCTACTGCTTTTTGAGGCAATCTCGTTATTATTGATTTATTGGGGAATGTCTATAACCCAGCTTACATTATTCTTTTATGCCTCATTTATATTCATTTACAATATAGCGCTCTTGATCAAAAAACGATATAAAGAATTTGCTTTATACGTTCTTCCTGTTGGAATAGGAGGGCTTTTTTATCTGGTAAAATATACGGATTATATGTATATTTTGCTGAATCCACAAGAAGCAGCAGGGAAGCTGGAAGGGCCAGCATTATGGGTCGTTGAGAGCCTTCTCTCAATAACGCCAGTAAGTTTAATAGACAGACTAGCTCATACTTTTTTATATATGGGTAAGTATGGCTTTGGATATTGGCCTGTTTTTCTTTTGTTTATCCTTGTAATCGTAGCTATAGTCATTAAGCACAAGAAGATAACATTTATTCATTCAACTATGGAATGGATTCTGTTTATAGAGTTTATTGTGTTTATGCTCATTGCAACATGTTTGAATTTTTATGTGCAAACTCGATATACGTCATATATCTATCCTATACTGGCATGGCTCATATCAGCTGTACTGGTAAGTGTTGTCAATGATTATGGACTTAAATATGCACAGATTTTGGGAACTGTTCTGATAGGATCAATATTGATTTCTACAGTATCTGGTAAGAGAGTTGACTTTGTATTCGAGCAGGATAGAGAACCACTTAGTAGAATTGAAGCTTCCGGGGTTAAAGATGTTGTAGTATTACAGATAGATCTTTACAATCGCGATGCGGAGATAATATATGATGTTGCTCATCATACAAGTGATGATGCTAGATTGCTTCCAGTCCTAGAGGACGATATTGAGAAAATGCAGGGAATGTATCCTGATGAGTTCATTATGGCAAATATTTCGGAGTACGATAAATCTGATAGATTTGTGAAAATGGGCTATGAAATAGAATGGAAAGAGGAAACGTATTTTTATTCTTATTATTTAATGAAAAAGGCAGATAGCTAATGAAAAGTTTATCTTAATGGAGAGAAAATAAATTGGGAAATAAAGATGTGAAGAAAGTTTTTATACTGGAAATGCTGGTTGTTTCAGTGATAGTAGCTATTGTATATATGTATAACTTTTATCCATATATAACTGCTGATTCTGGAGATACATTTGATCATTTAAATAATGTCAGAAGATTATTAGATGAGGGGAGGCTGCCTGCGGCGAGAAGAGCATATCCATTGTTCTTTTATACAATAGCTGGATTAGTTACAGTATTTCGTGATTATACAATTGCTACCTTGATCTTTACGTTTGTTTTTTCTTTTGGGGCAAATGTATTTCAGATTTACGGACTAAAGAAGATATTTAATACATCTGACTGGTATGCGGTTATTGCAGGGTCATTACTGAGCTTTATCTGGCCTATTTCGCTGACTATATTACATGCAAATGACGTTGTTGGTACAATGCTTAAGGTTTATCTGACATCTGGAGCTACTGCGCCATATCATAACCTTACATTTTTATCAGCCAAGCCTTTTGCTATATTGTCATTAGTATTATTTATTCTTATTCTGAAGTCTGACAGGAAGATTGATTACAAGCTTGTGATACTTCTGGCTGTCAGCATGTTTTTATCTGTTTTGGCCAAGCCATGTTTTTATCAGTGTTTTGCCCCAGCTGGAACAGTATATACTATAGGATACTTTTTTAGTAAGAAGTGCAAGGAACTGCCTAGATGTATTTCTATAGCAATGGCGTTTGTACCTGCTACATTATGGGTTATACATTCTATGCAATATAATGTTTCTCCACTGGCAGTTTCTTTATTTGAAAGTGTATCACTCTACAACAATGATGGAACAAGCCTGGTTATAATATTATTCAGAGCTGTAGTATACGTGTTAGTTACATTGTTTGCTGTGGCATTTTTTGGAGGAGACGAGAGAAAGAATCTGGTTGGATATTGCGTACTGGGAGCTTTGACATATTTCTTTGGACTTGTTGAGTGGCTACTACTTATTTTCCCTGAATCAATATGGACTCTGGATACGTTGTGGGGATATAACGTGTCTATGTATATTGTTTTCTTCTTATTTGCTGGAGCTGCATATTCCTTAGCTGGTAAGAATAAGTTGGTGTTCTGGGGAGATAATCTGGTACTTGGAATGCATGCATTAGTAGGCTTGTTGGTTTATTTGCATTTCTGATAGGAATTTACTGGGGATAATAAATGATTGCTATTAGTTTAGTTATGCCATTCCTATATTGCGTACTGGTGGGAATGGCATATGGCGTTTTATTTAATAAGAGATTTATTGATTCATTAGCACCTGCATTTTTTATGCAGGTGATTTTGATGTTGTTTTCAGGAATTCTGTTTGGGAAGCTTTCGATTGGAATTATTGCTGCCTTATTAGTATCGATTGTCTTGATAGCTTATTATGTCTATAAAAATAAATCCTTTTCTGTTTTGACAGATAGAATTGACATAGGCTTTTGGCACTTTGTTTTTATTTATGTTTTCATTTTTGTTGCCAATATAGGTAAGCATTTCTTTATGTGGGATGAGTTCTCACATTGGGGCTGGTTTGTTAAAGAGTCCTATGAATTAGATGCATTTTACTATACCTCTCCCAAATATTTCGTTCATAAAGACTATCTCCCTGGAGTGTCTTTATTTGAAGTGCTGTGGTGTAAATTGGCGTTTGGGTACAGTGAGCCTAATGCATACAGAGGAATGCAAATGCTGCAGGCGTCAATGATGATGCCGATGGCTGTTGGCTTTATAAATACCCAGAGAACTGATAGAACGAGAAAGCATAACATATTCAGAGTAATTATTTATACAGTACTAATCTTTACTGTTCCGCTTTTTTCTCCCCTTTTGTTTTATCACACACTTTATCAGGATCTGATACTTGGGGTATTTGTTTTTTACGCAATATGGCTTACTATTTCTGAAAGCTTCAGTATACATAGCGCTTTTACATTTGCTCTGGCCTTAGCTAATCTCATGCTTTGTAAACAGACAGCAATTGCATTTTTGCCAATTTTACTTATCTTCTATGTAGTGTTTCATATGCTATATTCCAATAGGGATATTCGCAGGTGGAAAATAGTTATTTCTACGATTATTGCTGCTATAGTAGCTATCCTCCCATGGCGCTTGTATAACGCGTATATTGTATATTCTTCGGGGAAAATAACAGATGCGCAGAGTTATGGATCCTTGAATTTGCAATCTGTATTAGGCTTAGTGCTTCATAATGGAGAGATTTCCTATCAGGCTGAATTTGATAAGGAATATCTTTCTGCGCTTATCGGTTATGGTATTGCCGGTAAGCTTTCATATCTGGGAATAATTGCTATATGCATTGCGCTGTGCATAGTACTCATGCTTGCATCAAAGGATGATGCAGGTACCGTTAAACGTGTAGGCTTGTCTACTGCCTGGATTGGGCTGGGAGCTATATATTATGCTGTTTTGATGTATTTTATGTATCTTCTGATGTTTTCTGAGTATGAAGCCAGAGGCCTTGCAAGCTTTAGCAGGTATATGTCTACGTATCTGATAACAGCGATGCTTGTAGTTGTAGCGTTGTTTTTGCATTATTCGCATGGTAAACTTCATTATCTTGCATATTTTGTTATAATACTAGTGATTGAAAATATAGCACTGTTCTTTGGGGCTTTTCAGCTACTGCCTGGTCAGGTTACCGGTGAAGGAGCTGATAATGAGGTTTACGCGAATTATCTTAATACTTATGTGCCTGAAGGGGCATCATTATTGATGACAACGGCATTAGAGAATATTGGCACAGATCTTAAGATCGGTTTTTATTGTGATGATATTTCTATAGATGAAGCAGTATTCGGACATCAGAAGAGTGATGACGACATATGGAGCCGCGATATTACCATTGCAGAGTTTGTAGATATCTGTTCTGAATATGATTATATTTACTTCTTCTCATATGATGATGATTTTGTAGAGTTGTACGCGGATGCGTTTGAGAATCCTGATGATATACAAACTGGTGGTTTATACCAGATTGAAATAGTTGATGGTATAGTTAGAACAGATTCGGTAGAGTAAGTGAAACATAATATTGCGTACATAGCCAGGGCTACAGTGCCTTCTGGCTCAACTAACAGTATACATGTGGCCAAGATAGCGGACGCCTTTGCATCTATTTCAGAGGACTTTAACCTTATAGTCTTTGGAGGAGATACAAAGGCTACTTTGCGTGAGGTCTATGGAATAAGAAATGAATTCCCTGTATATAGGATTGATAGAGGGACAGATAAGAAACTAGATCAGATTAAGTGGGCCATTGATGCTGTAGGACTGGCCAGAAAACAGGGATGTAATGTGATAGTTACAAGAGATCCTTTCTGCGCAGTTATTGCGGTCATAAGGGGGCTTAGTGCAGTTCTTGATCTTCACGGAGATATCAAACATCTTACAGGCAGATTCTACCGCATGCTGAAGTGGAAGTGGTTTGTGAATAATAGCCGTTTTCACCTAGTCACGATTTCTCAGGGGCTTAAGGATTATTATGTTCAGAACTATGACATTACTCCGGATCGGATAACAGTTCTTCCAGACGGCGCGGATTTAGAGGATTTTGAGCCATATTCAGGGAAAGAGCTGTCATTAAATAAAGATAGCTTACATATAGGGTATTTTGGTAAAATACTAGTTGGTAAGGGAATTGACCTGATCAGAAGAGTAGCGCTTGCTGACCCCATAGATGTTTTTGATATTTATGGAGGCACACTTGAGGAAGCTATGGAGGAGACCAGGGCAGAATTTCCAGATAATGTTGTTTTTCACGGAAGAGTGAACAATAAAGAGATTCCGACGATAATGTGTGATATGGATGTACTGATGCTTCCTAATCAGGATAAGCTCATGAATATGGGAGAGGACATTGGTAAATTCACATCTCCGCTTAAATTGTTCGAATATATGGCAAGTGGCAGGAGTATCATAGCATCAGATTTGCCTGTTATCAGAGAAGTGCTAAGTGACGATAATGCATACCTGGCTGATGCGGTTGATGAAAAGGAATGGGTCAGATGTATAAGCGACATTAAGGCTCATGAGTGTTGTGCTATAGCAAGGGCTGCCAGAGCAAGAGAAGATGTCAGAAGATATAGCTGGAAGTCACGTGCTGAAGCTATGCTTAAGTTAGTAGAAAATTGATCATAGGATGTATAAGACATGATAAAAAAGATAAATTATATTTTTGATAGAAAACAGAAATTGGAATTGGCTGTAAATGTGGTACTGGCGTTGATAGCCGGATTATTTGAACTGTTGGGTGTTTCAGCACTTTTACCACTTGTAAATGTTATCCTGGATCCAACGGCTATAGATGAGAATAAGTACTATTCATTATTTGCGGATATTATGGATGCTCATTCTGTCACCAAGTTTATAGTTTTGTTCTCTGTTTTCCTGATTGTTTTGTATGTAGTTAAGAACCTGTATCTTATCAAAAGATATGAGATTCAGTTGAATTTCATGTATGGAAACCGCAAGAAGCTGTCTTACAAATTGATGGAATGTTACTTGCAGCAGGATTATCTTTTTCATGTTAATCATAATCCAATTGATCTTCAGAGAAATGTTCACAATGATACGGGTAACTATATGGCAGTTATTTCTGCTGTCATCAGTATCGTTGTTGAGGGCTTCACATGTGTATGTATGATGGCGTTCCTTCTGGTCAATGATATTTTTACCACTGTTCTTGTAGGCGGTATTTTTGGTATTTCTTTTGTTGTAATGTACAAGATCAACAAGAAGAGACAGGTCGAGGCTGGTGAACTTGAGCGTGTATCTTATGCAGAGATGAACAGATGGATCGTGCAGTCATTCGGTGGAATTAAGGAACTTAAGGTTCTGGGAATTGAGAAGTTCTTTTTGGATAATTACAGTAGAACCTTTGATAGAAATGCTACGGCTAACAAGAATTACAGATTATTTATATTCAGGCCCAAGTATATTACTGAAATGCTGGCAATGAGTGGACTTCTCATTACTATTTCTATCAGAGTACTAATGGGAGTCAATATTGCCGAGTTTGCTGCTACTCTTTCTGCGTTTGCTCTTGCAGCGATCAAGATGCTGCCTAGCTTTAATAGAATTACTGAATATGTCGGAAATGTATTCTATGGTAAGGCTTCTGTTGATGCATTATATGAAGATCTGAGACAGATAGAGGAGCTTAACTTTGGCACAATAACTGATAATTCAGATGTTGAGAGACTTGAATTACAGAACGTTATTGAGGTTAAGGATGTATCCTTTAAATATCCTGAGGGTGTTAAGGATGTCTTTTCTAATGCCAATATTGCAATAGAGAAGAACAAGTCCGTAGCATTTATTGGTAAGTCTGGTGCTGGTAAGACTACACTTGCGGATATTATGCTGGGATTGTTAGAGCCGTATAAGGGAACGGTTACAGTTGATGGTCAGAATGTGTTTGAGAATGAGGCTTCATGGCATAAGGCCGTAGGATATATTCCACAGAATATTTATCTGATAGATGATACTATCAGGACAAATGTAGCTTTCGGACATGACAAGGACAATGATGATAAGGTATGGCAAGCTTTGAAGGAAGCAAGACTTGATGAATATGTCAGATCTCTTCCAGAAGGGCTGGATACCATTGTAGGTGATAGGGGAGTTAAACTGTCTGGTGGACAGAGACAGCGTGTAGGTATTGCAAGAGCTCTTTATACACAACCTTCTGTACTGTTCCTTGATGAAGCTACATCTGCGCTTGATACAGAAACAGAGAATGCAGTTATGGAATCTATCAATTATCTGCAGGGTAAGACTACACTGATAATTATTGCCCACAGATTATCTACGATTCGTAACTGTGATTATGTCTATGAAGTTGGTGACGGCAAGATTGTGTTAAAGGATAAGGCACAGCTGTTTGGGGAGAATACATAATATGAATTCTGTTGTGATCATTATAATTCTGGTGTTATTGCTACTGGCAGTGATTATGCTGAGTGTCAGGGTATACAGCTCTACTCATAACAAGCTTGAGGCAGAGCGTGAAGCACACGACAAGTTTGAAAGACTCTATAAATTTATGAGTAAGTGGATGGCAGCGGAAGAACAGGGTAGCCTTATGGCCGATAAGTTAAAGGCTCTTAATCGGGATGTTGTTATTCTGGGTAACGATCCTGTAGCGCTGGTTTTAAAGAGCAAGCTGGATAAGGCGGGCATTTCATACAGAGCAGAGGAAACAGTAGAAAACTGCGTTGGTGCTGGAATTGTAGTGGTGACAGATATTTCAAGGTTTGAGAAGTGGCAGCATAAACTTGATAAAATGGGGATTGAAAGTGTGTCACTGGAAGATATTTTCTATGATAAGTGATATTGCTAGGGAGATAGACCATCGTGAGAAGAATTATTAAGTTGGTGATACATATATTTTTGGCCGCATTTGTGGGATTGATGCTGCTGGTACTGGCTTACCTGCTTCCTACAGAATTAATAGACAGGAATATGGCTAAGTCTGCAGAAATCTTCAGAAGTGAAGGTGAATATCCGGTTCTGTCTGAATGGTTTAAGAGTAGTACTGATAATCATACCGATGCTTTAATGCTATCGGAAGCTTCTGAGGGAACTTATACCAGTGCTTTAGATGGAGCACTCAAGGCTGCTAATAGCAGAGTTCAGGATTATAGTGCAGCGGAGTCTCTGGCAATGCACTACCTTGATGGTGATGAATATACCAGAATTGAGAATTATCCTAGATACTGGCATGGATATTTAGTGATACTTAAGCCTCTTTTGATGATAACTGATCTTGGAGGAATCAGGCTTATCAACACCATTTTGCAGGTAGCAATACTGATACTTGTCTGCTATTTGCTGATTGCAGGTGGTTACAAGGTATATGTTTTACCATACGTGATGTCTTACATGATGCTCAGGCCTGTTGCGATTTCGAGATGTTTGCAGTTTTCAACATGCTATTATATTTTTTCTGTAGCTATTATTGTATTGCTGATAAAGGCCAGGAATGAGCGTCTCCATGATAGTGCATGGCTGGTGTTCTTATATGCAGGAATTGCTACGGCTTATCTGGATTATCTTACATATCCTATTACAACCTTTGGAATTCCTATGGTGGTATTTGTATTGTGTAATAAAGGTGCTGACATTAGGAAACGTCTTATGGATGTGTTCAGATATGGAATTATCTGGGGAGCTGGATATGGCGTAATGTGGGCTCTTAAGTGGATAATCGCCAGCATACTGACTAATGAAAATGTAATAGCAGATGCTATGCGAGCTATTTCAGAGAGAACTTCAACAGCTGGGCGTTCTGTAGATGAGCATTTTAGCATGGTGTCCAGTGTTATATGGAATTTAAAGGCTTTTGTATATACTCCTGTTACTTTACTTGTTTTTGTGTTTGTAGTAACTGCAATAGTTATTGGAATCAGGAGTAAAAGAGTTACCGTCAAAAGAGCTGTTATGCTTTTGCCGTATTTGATCGTGGCACTTTTGCCAGTTATCTGGTTTGCTGCTACGACTAATCATTCTTGTTTTCATACCTTTTTTACCAATAAGGGATACGTTGTAAGCTTAATGGCAATGCTGTTTGGCATAACGAGTGTATGTCTGGAAGAAACAGAACAATCATATGGAAAAACTACATTTTAATTCGGACAGCAGAATATTGATTATAGCGCCACATCCTGATGATGAAACCTATGGCTGTGGAGGTGTCATGTTACAGCATAGAGGACAGTGCGATGTAGTGCTGCTAGCCTATGGTGAAACAGGAAACCCGGGGTGGACCAAGGATAGAACACTTCGAGTAAGACGTGAGGAATTCAGGACAGCTGTTAAAATGGCTGGAGCCAGGATAATTGCCGAGTTTGGCATTCCAAACAGGAAGGTTTATGAGAATGCCAAGCTGATCTCAGAACTTGATTATTCAGAGTATGATTATATCTTTGTTCCTAACAGAAAGGACAAGCATCCCGATCATAACTGCGTCGTCAAGGCAGTTCGCAGGGCCAGAAGTCTGAAAAAGGGTGTAGTTATCCTCCAGTATGAGATGTGGGGACAACTTCCGGATGTTACACACTATGTGGATATAACTGATGTTATTGATGGCAAAGAGAAGTTAATGCTGTGTTATAAGAGTCAGGAAGAGAGATTGCCTTATTGTGCCAGAATTAAGGCCAGGGACTATTATAAGGCGATAGAAACGTATGACAAGAAATGCCAATACGCTGAACTGTTCTATCTTGAACCAGGGGCTATGACACGATTTGGCAAGAATATGCGCTTCTTTTTCAGTGAATTGTTTAAGTATATAGCATTATTATTTAGGTGATAAATTTAGATGAATAACAAGATACCAGTAGTTTTAATAAGTGACGACAATTTTATAATGCCTACATGTGTGGCTATAACATCCCTTATAGTTAATAAGGCACCCACAACAGAGTATGACATTTATATTATCATGGCTGAGTGCTCCGATGAATCATATGCCAAGATTCAGGAACTTAATGAACTTGGGACAAGTGTCAATCTGATCAGAGCATCTCTTGATGAGTACAGAGATATCAAGCAGCTTGCGCATATTTCCATAGCTTGTCTTCTTAAATTCGATGTAAGTGAGCTTGTTCCTGACTATGATAAGCTCCTATATCTGGATGGTGATATTATTGTAAGAGGCGATCTTAGTGAACTTTACAATGTTGAGCTTGGTGACAGCTACGCTGCTGGCGTAAAAGAGCTTGCTAATATTACTGAAGAAACAGGCAATGTTAACGCAGGTATTATGGTGTTTAATGCTAAGCGCATTCGCGATGAGAAGCTCAACATCAAGATGCGCGAGATCAGGCGTAGTCTTGGAGATAGGTCTTCAATGGATCAGCAGACTTATAATATTGCCACCGGCAAGAATTATAAATACGTGGATATTAGATATAACTGTATTCCGCCTAGGGTTCTTGCTATGCAGGAAAGTGATGTGGCTAAGATAAACAAGCTGTATGGCAGCAGCTATACTAGTCTTCAGGACTTGGTGGATAAGGCTGTTATTATACACTATGCATCAGGAGAAAAGCCATGGAGGTATACCTTTAGGCCATGGGCCAAGGAGTGGTACAAGTACTACATGATGTCTCCATACAAAAATGTTGAATTTAAGTTAAGGGGAATATGGAGCTACAGATTCGATAAAATGCGTAAATCTGTCAAAGAGCAGGGATTAGCTGGTATTTTTAAGATCTTATCTGACAGAAGAAACAGGAAGAAAAAGAAAATAAAAGCTTGGGAGTGATGAATGGCTTTTTTAGTGACGTTGCCAATTGCAGGTGCCATTGCAGTGGCATTTGACAAAAAAATCGAAGAGGGAATACCGGTGGCTATGTTCATAGCTACCTTTATTACTTATGCCTGTGGCTTGTTTGGAATATTGTCCGTTTCTCCAATTGTTGTTGGCATACTGGCAGCAATTGGTGTGGGCTATAGTATTTATGGAATTGTTAAGGAACGAAGCATACAAAGGTTCTTAACCTTTGGCATGATATTGTTTCTGGTTCTAGGTGCGTATTATGCACTGGTTTCAAGAGGCAGAATGGTAAGTGAGCAGGATGATCTGCAGGTTTATGCCAAGTACGTGGCTGATTTCTTTCATACAAATTCGATTTTTAGATTTGATTATATCCCAGGAATGATGATGTGGGAGTATCTGTCAGAGAAGTTCTGGTTTGTTTATTCAGACAGTGTTTTGTTCTGGTCAATTGCCATGATGTGTGTTGGAATGATGTTGGCAATTTTTTCATCCAAAGAGAAAAGGTCTTATGTTCACTATATCTTTGTGGCTTTGTTTACAGTGCTTTTTCCTTTATGTATAAGTGTCAGGGAAGTTTATTTTGTCCTTCAAAATGATTTTGTCATGGGAGTTATCATGGCATATATTGTTTGTATGTATCTGAAGGCAAGAGAGTATGATGATAAGTTCTATGAATATGCTACCTTCTGTGGACTAGCATTTCTGACACTTACCAAGGTTACTGGAACGATACTGGCGTTTATTCTGATAGTTCTTTTGGTTGGAATTGATGTAATCTCAGAGAAACATGAATTAAGCCTTAAGTCGATGGCGTATATTATTAAGTGCTTTTTGTCAGTGATGATAGCCAAGCTGACCTGGTCTATATTTACCAGAATACATGGAGGACATGAGAAGTTTTCCCACTTTTCCAGGATCATTTTAGGATTATTTAAAGCCCATTGGTATTTAATTTTTGTATGCATTGTGGCAGTAGCAGTACTGTATTTTGCATTTAAATGGGTAGTAGAAAATGGACGTACTATAGTTTATATCAGCGTTCTTCTTATAGGCTCAGTAGGCGTATATTTTTATACTTATCTGGTTATGCCAGATGAAATCAAGGCTAGTGCGGTTTTAAATTACTTTAATATTTTATTTTCTACATACGCACCGGATAGAAATTTCGGTTTTGGATATAACTACTTGATTCCATATGCAGCGCTTCTAGTTGTTTTGATGTTCATTTGGATGATAATGTTTGTTGCTACTCAAAATAAAGATATTGAGTCCAGGAATGTTAATGCCATTATATATGTAAATGTCGGTTTGGTAATCTACTCAGCATTTCTCTTTTTGTCAAACTATATGACAAGAGAGGCAGGACAGGTTGCAAGAGCCAAGGAGTGTGAACGCTATATCATGGCTTACATAGTGTTTTATGCTTTGGTTTGTGTATATCAATTCACTATATTTGAGAAAATTAATGATAAAATCTATAAGCTTGTAGTTGTGTTTTTTTACATCAATCTTCTCATGATTGCTAATACATCCGGCGTTGCTAGCAAGATTACAGAGCAGGATTCCTTCTATGATTATGATGGATTGAATTTTGTTGATATCGGGAAATATGACAGGTTCTTCTTTGTTGACCAGTCTGGCAAGATGGATGGATCAAGATTTAACTATTGCATATCTCCTGCAACTATGAGCAATTACTATTTTAGTGATATGATGGTTGACGGATATTGGCTTGGAAATGATGAAACTGACAGATACATGACACTTGAGGAGTGGGAAGATGTCTTATCAAGCTGTACATATGTTTATGTTGGTTCAACTAATGACCAGTTTGAGGAAATGTATGGTGCGTTCTTTGACGATGAGATTGTCGATGGGCGTATTTATCATATAGACAGATCGTCAGGCAAGTTGTCTATTAAGAGTATTGAATATTGATAATAACACGGGAGATAGTGTTTATGCCTATTGCGGATAAGCTTAGAAAACAGGAAAAAGAAGCGTTTTTGGCGTGTATCATAGTTGGTGTTATGTCTCAGGGAATGGGGTTGTTCAATAAATTCTCAGTACATGACGATGCTAACTCATTATTTGGATTAGGATCCACCTATAAT
>JAEEGL010183289.1_pt1 | contig 17938 bp, 15 predicted proteins | sample 9134231 | NCBI WGS metagenome assembly JAEEGL01 (sample SAMN16246548, study PRJNA631951) | gut metagenome | biome: gut microbiome; feature: rumen; material: fiber-attached | host: Bos | place: Iran: Karaj | collected 2018-10 | reverse complement strand
TCGAAATCATGGGCATACTGATAATCCTTGCCGTAGCCAAGCTCTTCCATGAGCCTTGTCGGTGCGTTGCGGATCTGCAGCGGGACCGGTTCATTGATGGTGTTCCTTGCGTCCTGCGCAGCTTTGGTATATGCCGTGTACAGGGAATTGGATTTGGGTGCCAGGGCACAGAAGACAACAGCGTGGGTGAGATGGACGGTGCATTCGGGCATGCCGATGTAATGGCAGGCCTGATAGGCGTCTATGGCGATGCCGAGCGCGCGGGAGTCTGCCATGCCGATGTCCTCCGAAGCGAACCGTACGATTCTCCGGGCAACATACAGCGGGTCTTCTCCGGCCTCCAGCATGCGGGCCAGCCAGTAGACGGCCGCGTCCGCATCGCTGTTGCGCATGGACTTGTGCAGAGCGGATATGATGTTGTAGTGCTCCTCGCCGTTTTTGTCATACAGCAGGCTTCTGCCGGAGAGAACCTGGGTCAGGACATCGTCGTTGATCAGGGAGTGTCCGTCCTGGTCCGCGCTGAGCACGCACATCTCCAGGGTATTCAGAGCGACCCTTGCGTCTCCGTCGGCGTATACAGCGATCTTTTCCAGTGCACTGTCCTCGGCCTCGATCTCTCTGCCGGGAAAGCCTCTCTCAGCGGACAGAGCACGCTTCTGCAGCTTCACCAGGTCCTCTGTACTCAATGCCTGGAGCACAAACACTTTGCAGCGGGACAGCAGAGCAGAATTGATCTCGAAGGAAGGGTTCTCCGTTGTCGCTCCGATCATGACGATAGAGCCTTTTTCCACATACGGCAGGAAGGCATCCTGCTGGGCTTTGTTGAAGCGGTGGATTTCATCCACGAACAGGATGGTACGGACACCCAGCGCACGGTTGTTTTCAGCCTCGCTCATGACGGCTTTGATCTCCTTGATGCCGCTGGTGACTGCCGAGAAGTTTACAAAGCGGGAATGAGTGGAATTGGCAATGATCCGCGCCAGCGTAGTCTTTCCCACCCCGGGCGGCCCCCAGAAGATCATGGACTGCAGTTCATCCCGCTCGATCATAAGGCGCAGGACTTTGCCTTCGCCGACCAGGTGCTCCTGTCCGGCGTAGTCGTCCAGCGTCAAAGGCCGCATGCGGTCCGCAAGCGGCGTAGATGTACTTCTGTCGTCAAACAGGGATTCCTGCAGCATGGTCTATTTGTTCCGGTGATAGGAAATGATCCGGTTGATCTCGTCGATATCGCAGTTCTTGTTCACTGTGAATTTCAGTGTAGCGGAAACAAGGTGGATTTCCAGTTCCGAATAGACGGAGATCAGAGTCTCTGTATCTGCTGTTACCCAGTAGTCTACAGCATGGTAGGGGAAGGAATAGGCTGCGGTCCTTGATGAAGCGGCACCGGTCTTCTCCACCACGATGATCCGTTGGTTTGTCAGGCAGACATATCCGCCTGTCTGCATCAGATAAGCCTGTACCGTATTCTCTCCTGCACCGAGGATGTTCTTGATTTCCATCGGTGTCTTGATCTTCTTGCTTAATGTCCAGCTCATTCTGTCAGCCATAGAAATACCTCCTGGTCACAGTTCTATGATACAACAATCTCCGGAAAATAAAAAAATGGCAGGGGTGGAGAGAATCGAACTCCCATCAGCGGTTTTGGAGACCGATGTACTGCCATTGTACGACACCCCTGCAACTATGGTGACGTGTACGGGATTCGAACCCGTGAATGCCGCCGTGAAAGGGCGGTGTGTTAAGCCGCTTCACCAACACGCCATCAAGCTTTATGATCATAGCACAGAAAAAAAACAATGACAATAACAATCCTTAAGAATTCTGAAATGTCTTCCGGAGAATGGACAAATGAAGTTAGTTATTTTAAACTAACAGAGAAGGGCACTACAGAAATGACAGCAGAAGACAAACTGATCCAAAGCATCGAACACCTGGCAAAAGACAATCCTGCCGGGATGACTGCCATATCAGAGCTGCTGAATGCCGGAGGAGAGCGGGGTGTTCTGCTCTGGCTGTGCTCGCAGACGGCAGCACCGTGTGCGGTGGATATCATTGAGCACTTCAGCCTGTCAGCCGGCAGAGTTGCCAATATACTCAAAACCCTGGAGAAGCAGGGTTGTGTGGAACGCACCCCGGATGAACATGACCGGAGAGTAATGCGGATTACGGTAACGGAAAAAGGAAGGACCAGAGCAGCCGAGGATTTCCGGAAAATAGAAAAGCATTGGACGCAGTTGATCCACAAGCTTGGAGAGAAAGACGCTGCGGAGATGGTATACCTGCTCAGCAGGGCCCTGGAAAAACAATAAAGATCTGTCTGCGGGAAACCCGCAGGCTTTTTTATGTTAGAATAGTTTCTGCTGATTATTTCTGTTGGAAAGCAATGGTGATGATATGAAACTGAGTGATCTGAAAACCGGAGAGAGTGCAGTTGTAACGGAAGTCGGAGGAGAGGGAGCTCTCCGCCAGCATTTCCTGGACATGGGTCTGATTCCCGGCACGGAAGTCACACTGGTGCGCTATGCACCGATGAATGATCCTATGGAACTGCGGCTGCACGGCTACAGCCTGACACTGCGCCTGGATGATGCCGGAAAGATCATGGTTGTACCTGCGGAGGAAAAGGAAGCGGAGAAGGAGACAGCGTCCGCCGTGAGGAAGGGCATGCATCCGGGACTCGGTGAAGGGGGGAAGTTCCACCCGAAAGGCACCGGCAATCCGCTGCCGGAAGGCACGGTGCTGCGCTTTGCGCTCGTAGGCAACCAGAACAGCGGCAAGACCACCCTGTTCAATGCACTGACCGGTGCTCACCAGCATGTAGGCAACTTTCCGGGTGTGACCGTAGACCGCAAGGATGGTTCCATTCTGGGCTATCCGGATACCTCCATCACGGATCTGCCGGGCATCTATTCCATGTCACCGTATTCCAGCGAGGAAGTCGTATCCCGCAACTTTGTACTGCAGGAGAAACCGCAGGCAATCATCAATATCGTGGATGCGACGAATATAGAACGGAACCTGTACCTGACGATGCAGCTGCTGGAGATGGGCATACCGGTGGTGGTTGCCCTGAACATGATGGATGAAATTGCCAACAACGGCGGATACATTGATGTCAATGCAATGGAAGAGATGCTCGGTACACCGGTGGTGCCGATTTCGGCAGCGGCGGGACAGGGCATCGATGAACTTGTCGAACATGCCATCCACATTGCAAAGTACCAGGAAAAGCCCCTGGAACAGGATTTCTGCACGCCGGAAGACCACGGCGGTGCGGTACACCGGGGCATCCACGCGGTGGAGCATGTGATCGAGGACCATGCCATAGCTGTCGGGCTTCCTCCGCGCTTTGCCTCCAGCAAGATCATCGAAGGGGATACCCTGATCCTGGAACAGCTCGGCCTCGATGCGAACGAAAAGGAAATCCTGGAGCACATTGCTGTGCAGATGGAAGCGGAGCGCGGGCTGGACCGCAGGGCTGCCATAGCCGATATGCGCTTTGCCTTCATTATGAAAGTATGCCAGCGCTGCGTGACCAAGCCGGCGCTCAGCAAAGAGTACCTCCGCTCCCAGCGCATCGACCGGATCCTGACCGGCAAGTTTACGGCCATACCGGCGTTCATAGCCATCATGGGCGTGGTGTTCTGGCTGACGTTCAATGTCATCGGTGCGTTCCTGCAGGATCTGCTTGCGGGGGGAATCGGTGCACTGACAAAGGCGGTGGATACGGCAATGACGGTGCACGGCATCAATCCGACCCTGCACGGTCTGGTGGTCGGCGGCATTCTGGAAGGCATCGGCAGTGTACTGAGCTTTCTGCCGATCATCGTCACCATGTTCTTCTTCCTGTCCATGCTGGAAGACAGCGGGTATATTGCGCGGGTGGCCTTTGTGATGGACCGTCTGCTGCGCAGGATCGGCCTTTCCGGCCGCAGCATTGTTCCGATGCTCATCGGCTTCGGATGCACGGTGCCTGCCGTCATGGCCACACGTACGCTGCCGAGTGAACGGGACCGGCGGATGACCATCCTGCTGGCACCGTTCATGAGCTGTACCGCGAAGCTGCCGATCTATGCGTTCTTCGTGAATGCATTCTTCCCGGCGTACGGGGGTCTGGTGATGACCGGCCTCTATGTACTGGGCATCATCGTAGGCATACTCGTCGCGCTGCTGTACAACAGGACGCTGTTCAAAGGCGAAGCGGTCCCGTTCGTCATGGAGCTGCCGAGCTACCGGCTGCCGAGCGCCCGCAATGTCATGCAGCTGCTGTGGGAAAAGTCCAAGGACTTCCTGCAGCGGGCTTTCTCGGTCATCCTCATAGCGACGATCGTGGTCTGGGTGCTGCAGAGCTTCGATTTCCGCTTCAATCTGGTGGAGGATTCCTCCCGCAGCATTCTGGCGGTGCTGGCCGGCCGTCTGGTGCCTTTGTTCCGTCCGGCGGGACTGGGTGACTGGCGGATCGTAACCGCGCTGATCAGCGGCTTCATGGCCAAGGAAAGCGTAGTATCCGTACTGGAAGTCCTCTTCGGCGCGGAGGGCGGTGTACAGGCGGTAATGAACTCTCTGACCGCTGCCTGCATCCTGGTCTTCAGCCTGCTCTATACACCGTGCGTAGCGGCCATTGCGTCCATACGCCGGGAGATGGGGCACCGCTGGGCACTCTATGTTGTTCTCTTCCAGTGCCTGACTGCCTGGCTGGCGGCAGTGATCGTCCATACGATCGGAGTCCTGCTGTGAAGCCCGGGGACTGGCTGGTTCTTGCTGCAGTGGCAGCTGTGCTGGTGCTGTGCGTACGGTATCTGCTGCGGTGCCGGAAGAGCAGCTGCACAGGCTGCACAAAGCAGTGCACTCTGCGCAGGAATGATCAATGAAAAGGCAGAAAGGTCTGCCTTTTTTACTGATTTGAAGGATACCGGGATAGTAGCTATAATAGATGAATGTAAGGAGATGTGATCATATGGCCAAAACACAGAAGCAGGGTATATCCGCAGGACTTCTTGCGGCTTTGTGTTTGTTTATTGTTGCCGTTTCAGCGCTGCTCGGAAGGTATTTCTGGCTGCGGGAGAAGTACCATGGAGAGGCGGTTGCCTACAGCCGGAGCGCGGTAAAGTCCCTGGAGGAAGATTCCTTTGACTATAAACTGGCAAGGAGCTTCTATACAGACGAAGAGTGGGACGCTCTGTTCGACGAGAACTACACCATCATGGAAAAGGATGAAGAGGAGATTCCGCCGATTGAAATCGAGCATATCTGCGGCTCTACCTATGAAGGCTACATGATGCTGGTGCACCGTCCGGAGGATGTCTATGTAGCAGTCAACCCGAACATGAACAACGGCAGGCAGGCACCGAGCCTGGAGGACTATGTAAAGACGGACAAGGCCATAGCGGGCATCAACGCAGGCGGCTTTGAGGATGCCGGCGGTACAGGCAACGGCGGACTGGCCTGGGGCATTGTCATCCATAAGGGCAAGCTGATCAGCGGCAGTATGAACACCTTCCTGCCGATCATTGCGATCGATGATGACCTGAAGCTGATGTGCGTGGACGCGACGGCTGCGGATGCGCTCAAGTGGGGAGCGCAGGAAGCAGTCACTTTCGGTCCGACCTTCATCTCCAACTACGAAGTGGTCTACAGGAACGGAGACGGCGATTACCCGATGCTCAATCCGCGTACAGCCATCGGCCAGGCAGGGGACGGCACCTTCCTGCTGCTGGTGCTGGACGGACGCGGTCCGCAGTCCTTCGGAGCACTTTACGAAGATGTGATCAAGATCATGCGCTCCTATGATGCCCAGGCAGCGGCGAACCTGGACGGCGGAAACTCTACAGCGATGATCTACAAAGGCGAGTATGTGAATACCACGGTTTCCATGTACGGATCACGGCATCTGCCGACGGTATTCCTGGTCAAGGGGGACGAATAGGATGGCAAAGGTTAAGACAGGGGCAGCGGTCCTGGTGATTGCGGCTGTAGCATTGGCGAGCGCAGCCGGCAGTTTCCTGTATGTAAACAACGGAAAGAAGGCATTCCGCGAGGCAGAAGCGGATCTGCCCGAAAGCGCCATCAGTACGTATCTCTCCGACATCCGTGAGGGGAACTTCGACCGGATCTACGAAGACTCTCTGCTGGTGAGCCCGCATCTGAACTCCCAGAAAGACTATGTTACAGCCCTGAAGGAAATCTACGATGATGTGAATCTGGACATGCTGAGCTTTGTGGAGGATCCGGCAAAGGATGATGGCATCCACTATGCACTGGTCTATGATCATGTGAAGGTAGCGGAACTGAAGCTGGCCAAGGGCAAGGACGGCCTGTACCACGCTTCCACGATCTTCAGCGGCGACAACAACTACCGCATTGAGGTCCCGGACGGGATGACGCTTATGGTCAACGGCATCGCTGTAGGCAAGGAATACTGCGTGGACAACGATGCGCGCTCGGAGAATTTCCACGGTATGAACGACTGGACGGACGCTCCGAAGTGCGATGTCTACGAGATCGAGAACCTGCTCGGCGAGCCGGAGATCACCGTGAAGGAAGGCAAGGGCTACAAGACCCTGCGGGATGTCAGTACAGGTACAATCTATGTCGGCAAGGAAGGGGATGCCGGTCTGGCACAGATCATGTCTTCCTATGCCCAGACACTGGCCCGTTTCCCTGCGCAGGAAGCGACTCTGGGACAGGTCGGTGCGATTTCCGTGACGGCTTCCGACTGGTACAGCCGGATCCGCACGATGCAGAACGCCTGGTTCTCCGCGCACAGTGTGTCGAACTTCTCCAATGTGAAGGCCTTCAACATCATCCAGCAGGATGAGAAGACGGCTGTAGGCTATGTGACGTTCGACTACTACGCAGCCAATTCGGAAGTCAGCCGTACGTGGCACGCGGGATACCAGATGTCCTTATTGAAAGTGAACGGAACATGGAGGATTGCCGGTATGGCGATCGACTCTGAACTGAATCCGTTGAAGGAGAAGAATTATTGATATGATTGATTATTCGGAAGGCTCCGGAAAGCAGTACCATGTCGGTGTTGCGGAAGGAGAAGTCGGCAGATATGTCATTCTGCCGGGGGATCCGAAGCGCTGTGAAAAGATTGCGGCGTACTTTGATGATCCGCAGTTCATTGCGGACAACCGGGAATATGTAACGTATACCGGCTACCTGGAAGGCGAAAAGGTATCGGTGACCAGCACCGGCATCGGCGGACCGAGCGCTTCAATCGCGATGGAGGAACTGACTGCGGTAGGCGCGGATACGTTCATCCGTGTCGGCACCTGCGGCGGTATGGACGTCAGTGTGAAGAGCGGTGATCTGGTGATTGCGACCGGTGCGGTCCGTATGGAAGGCACCAGCAAGGAATACGCACCGATCGAGTTCCCCGCGGTAGCGGATCTGGACATTACCAACGCGCTGGTGGAGGGGGCAGCCGCCATCGGCGCGCCCTATCATACCGGTGTCGTTCAGTGCAAGGATGCATTCTACGGCCAGCACCGTCCCGAGACGCTGCCGAACGGGCAGGAACTGCTCCGGAAGTGGGATGCGTGGTGCCGGCTCGGTGTGAAGGCTTCGGAGATGGAGAGCGCAGCGCTGTTCACCGTGGCGGCCTATCTTCACGTGCGTGTGGGTACGGTGCTGCTGACCGTAGCGAACCAGGAGCGGGCGAAACTGGGTCTGGACAATCCGCAGGTCCATGATACCGATATGGCAATCCGGGCAGCGATCGAAGCGTTGAGGATACTGATCCGTGCGGACCGTTAGTATGGTAAAGCAGCCGGTGCGGACGACGATGGCGGACTTCATCAAGGTCAACATGGGGTCGCAGTTCGTCATACCGGTCTACCAGCGCAACTATACGTGGAATCCGGGCAAGGAAACCGCCCGGTTTCTTGATGATCTGGAGAACCTGCTTTCCGGCAGGATCGAGAGCCATTTCCTGGGCATTCTGATCTACATGGAAACGGAAGTCGCGTCCATGTACAAGCAGATCCAGATCGTGGACGGACAGCAGCGTCTGACAACATCCTTCATCTTCCTGCTGGCGCTGAAGAAAGCGGCGGCAGATGCCGGGGAAAAGGACATCATCGGTATGGTCGATGACTACTTCCTGTACAACCGGCACTACATCGAGGAAGCGCGTCTGCGGCTGAAGCCGGCCGTAGCGGGCGATGATGTGTTTGCCCGGCTGTACTACAACATCAACGTCAGGCTGACAAAGCAGGAGAAGGAATCCTCGATCTACCGGAACTTCGATACCATCTACCAGCGCATCAAGCTCTTCAGCAGGACCTGGTCCTTCCTGGAGATCTTCGGCTGCCTGGGCAGGATGGATGTGCTGGCATTCCCGCTGTCGGACTTTGACAATGCCCAGCAGATCTTCGAGTCGATCAACTCCACCGGTGCGCCGCTCACCAGTGCGGACCTGATCCGCAACTACATCCTGATGAACGATACGAACGAAGTGCAGGAGCTCAACTACCGCCTGTACTGGCAGCCGCTGGAGCGGGCCCTGCAGGATTCCCGGAACCTGGAGGAATTCTTCCGGTATTATCTGGCCTGCCGTACGTTCGATCTGCTGAACCGCAGGGATGTCTATGAAGGGTTCCAGGCCTATTGGAAGGATGACCGTTCCAATCAGGAGAAGCTGCAGGAGATCGACCGCTACTGTACGTACTACACCATCATCTACAAAGGTCCGGCGGATGAAGACAGCGTGGAGGAAGCGCTGGCGGACTTCCGCAGAAGCGGTGTAAAGACCGCTGCACCGTTCCTGATGGAGATGTACGCACTGTATGACGAAGGCAGGCTGGACGCGCGGACACTGGTGAACATCGTCCGGCTGATCGATACCTATCTCACCAGAAGAGCGCTGATGGGGCATGACAACGGGCAGCTGAACCGGTACTTCCCGCAGCTGCTGAGATCGGTCAAGACGGGTGCGTCCCGGACCAGCCGCAATGTATATGAACTGACCAAGGTCGCCCTGATCAACTACAACCGGGGCAAGGCGCTGGCCATGCCGACGGATGAACAGCTGCGCACCCAGCTGAAGGAGATCAACGCGTACTCCCTGCTGGGCATCCGTACGGTTCTGGAACGGATTGAACTGTTCAAAACCAGTGCAGCCGTGGATATGAGCGATCTGAACATCGAGCACATCATGCCGCAGAGCCCCAATGAATACTGGCTGAAGGCCACAGGACTGCGGGATGAGGATGAATACGCCAGATTCGCGAATATGCTCGGCAACCTGACCCTGTGCGCAGAGTATGACAACACCCGCATGGGCAACCAGGACTTCGGGTTCAAGAAAGCCATACTCTCGAAGACGATGCACATCCGGATGAACAACGAAATCCTGAAGCTGAACCAATGGAACCAGAAGGAGATCGAAAAGCGCACGGAACGGATGATTACGGAGATCCTGCGGATCTACCCGTACAAAGCCGGACAGGCAAGCATCCGGGAAGATGACGACATCATTGTACTGACCTCCCCGAGCGTCAATGCCAAGGCGGTCTACCACAATGCCCAGTCCATCGAGATCCTCGCCGGCACGAAGATGAAATCCTACCGCCCGAAGGAGATGAAGTCCATGCAGCAGCTGTACAGCGATATGCTGGCAATGCGCATACTCTCCGAGGATGAGGGCGGACGGATCCAGTTCGACAAGAACTATATCTTCAGTGATCTGAATACAGCAGCGCAGTTCCTGCTGCACCGCGGAGGTGACAACCTGAGTGCCTGGACCAGGGAGAACGGTACTGAGTTCACCCCGCCCGCTCAGAAGAAGGGACAGCAGAAGAAAGCAGCGAAGAAGAGCGCTTCCGAGCCGGCAGCAGAAAAGAAGCCGGCGGTGAAGAAAAAGACCGCAAGGAAGCCGAAGCAGCCGGAAAAGACGGCAAAGAACGTGGAAACACGGAAGTTCACAGCAACAAAGCAGGAGGGGTAACCTCCTGTTTTCTTTTGCCTGTTTTCGTGTATAATAGGAATGCACGCACCAGTAGTTCAATGGCAGAATGTCAGCTTCCCAAGCTGAACACGCGGGTTCGATTCCCGTCTGGTGCTCTTTTTTGTACCGTACGGCATTGCATTGAGGAGGAAGCGTACTGTGAGAGAATTGTTTACCATCACTGTATCCGTTGAAAAGCCGATCGTGGTCGGCCAGGACGGAAAGAACGGAAGAAGACAGCTGATCCCCATCGGCACCGGAACGCTGGAAGGCACGGACATCTGCGGCAATCCCCTGAGAGGGGTGGTTCTGCCGGGCGGTGTGGATTCCCAGGTAATCCGTCCGGACGGCAAATGCGAACTGTCCGCCCGCTATGCGGTGAAGCTGGACGACGGCACATCGTTCTACATCGAAAACAACGGCATGCGCACCGTGCCGGACGAATATGTACCGCAGGTACTGCGGGGAGAGTTCGTCGACCCGGCACTGTACTACTTCGCAACCGTACCGGCCTTTGAGGCATACAGCGATTCTCTGCGCTGGCTGGAGAACCACGTATTCTTCTGCCGGGCTGTAAGAGAGCCCGATACGGTACGGATCAGCTACTGGATCATCGAATGACAGAACAGGCACAGTGCCCGGAAAGGACTGTGCTTTTCTTTTTCGCAAAAAACTTAATCGTTTTCAAAAAAGGTATTGCATTATCGCTCGAATATGTTTATATTGAAATTACGAAAACGATTAAGTAGGAGAAACGGACAATCCATGATCTCAATGAAGGAAATCGCTGAAAAGTGCGGTGTGTCGGTCGCAACCGTATCCAAAGCGCTGAATGACAAGGGTGATATCTCGGAAGCGACGAAGCAGTTCATCCTGAAGACAGCGCAGGAAATGGGCTATACGCTCAACGCAGCCGCGCGCGCCATGAAGACCAGCCGCTCCTACAACATCGGTGTACTGTTCGTGGACCGTACCGATGCCGGTCTGTCCCATGAATACTTCTCCAACATTCTGGAGAGCTTCAAGAAGGAAGCCGAGCAGAGGGGATACGACATTACGTTCATCTCCCACTCGATCGCCGGACAGGAATCGACCTATCTGAAGCACTGCGAATACCGGGGCTTCGACGGGGTGGGCATCATCTCCGCGGACTTCAATGATCCGGAAATCCGGGAACTGATGGAATCGGATCTGCCGGTGGTCGTCATCGACTACATCAGCGGCAAGTGCCCGGCTGTCATCTCGGACAACACCCGCGGCCTGCAGGAACTGGTCCAGTATGCCTACAGCAAAGGCCACCGGAAGCTGGCGTTCATCCACGGTGAAATGACCGACGTTACCCGGGACCGGGTTATGGGCTTCTACCGGGCCTGCCGGGAACTGGAGATCGAAGTGGATCCGGACTACGTCCTCGAAAGCAACTACCACGACATGGAGATGTGTGCAGAGAGAACGAAGGAGATCCTGGCCAAAGGGGATCTGCCGTCCTGCATCATCTTCCCGGACGATTACTCGTTCCTCGGTGCCGCAAGAGTGCTCAATGAAGCAGGACTGCGGATTCCGGAAGATGTCTCGGTCATGGGCTACGACGGAATCCGTCTGGCGAGGCTGAGCGGACTGACGACCTACGCGCAGAATACCGAGGCACTGGGATCGGCTGCCTGCCGGAAACTGGTGGAAGAGATCGAGAACGGTACCAGAACCAACGACTACACGGTTGTGATCGGATCCCTGCTGGAAGGGAATACCGTAAAGCAGCTGTAAAGAAGAAAGGAAACTAAGCGGAAAGCTTGATAATAGAGGAGGAAGAAATGAAAAAGTTATTGAGCGCACTGTTGACAGTACCTATGGTGCTCGCACTTGCGGGATGCCAGGGTGAAAAACCTGCCGAAGAACCCGTAGAGGAAGGCGGAGAAGGAAAGGTCTTCCACATCTACGCATGGAACGAAGAGTTCAAGGGCTTCTTCGAGAAGTACTACACGGTTCCGGAGGGAGTCGAAGTAGTATGGACGATCGTACCGAGTGACAACGGTCAGTACCAGGATGCTCTGGACCTGGCTCTCCTGAACCAGGACAGCGCTTCAGCCGATGATAAGATCGACATGTTCCTGGCTGAGTCCGACTACATCGTCAAGTACACGAACACGGACTACACACAGGACATCAAGCAGCTGGGTGTAACCAACTTCTCCAATACCTATCCGTACACGGTGGAAGCCGCTTCCGACGCCAACGGTGTCGTGAAGGGTGTCTCCTTCCAGTGCTGCCCGGCAGGCATGCTGTACCGCAAGTCCATCGCTGAAGCCGTCCTCGGCACATCCGATCCTGAAGAGATCCAGGCAATGGTCAGCGACTGGGACAAGTTCGACGAAGTCGCTGCGAAGATGAAGGACGCCGGCTACCTGATGACCGCTTCCTTCGCCGAGACCTTCCGTGTCTTCTCCAACAATACAGAGAGTGCATGGGTTGACGCAGACAACAACCTGGTCATCGACCCGGCAATCCAGACATGGATGGATCAGGCAGAAAAGTTCATCGAGAACGGCTATACACTGACATCCGGTGTATGGGATGCTGAAACAACCGCTGAAATGGGCAAGGACGGCAAGGCGTTCTGCTACTTCGGTCCGGCATGGTACTACAACTTCTGCATGGGTCCGGCATTCGGCGAAGACGCAGTGAAGGAAGGCACAGACACCGTCGGTGACTGGGCACTGATCGCAGGACCGCAGGCTTACTTCTGGGGCGGCACATGGCTGCTTGCAGCGACAGGCTCCGATAACCCGACCATGCTGGCGGATGTGATGGATACATTCATCAACAATGAAGAAGTCGTTACCGCTCTGATCGCGAACGAAGCACAGTTCACCAACAACAAGAAGGTCAACCAGAAGTTTGCGGATGATCCTGACTTCGGCAACCCGTACCTCGATGGCCAGAACGATACAGCGGTATTCAACGCAATGGCTGACAACATTACGTTCCGCAACCACACGATCTATGATCAGCTCTGCAACGAAGGTCTCCAGGACAAGTTCTCCGAGTATCTGAAGGGCGAAGTTGACAAAGAAACCGCAATGGCGAACTTCTACACGTTCCTCAACGAAAAATATCCTGCAGTTCATACTCCGGAATAGGATCTGAACACAGACATGACTGTGGCAGGGCGCTTGCTCTGCCACAGTTTTCTTAAGACAGGAAAGGAGGGTAAACCATGGCGGAATCCCGCAGAATCAAGCACAGGAAGACGGTCAGCTATGCCAAATGGGCATACATCTTCATCATCCCGTTCTTCGTTTCATACATTCTGTTCACGCTGGTTCCCCAGCTGCTTACGATATACAACAGCTTCTTTGAAAACTACATGAACGGTCTGCAGCAGATCGGTCCGAACTTCGTCGGACTCGGCAACTACAAAGCACTGCTGTCGCCGGGGCAGTCCGGAACCATTGACATACTGAAATACTTCGGCAATACCATGGCCCTCTGGATCCTGGGCGCTGTACCGCAGTTCCTGATCGCGCTGATGCTGGCGGTCATCTTCACCAGTGCACGGCTGAACATCAAAGGGCAGGGACTGGCCAAGGCCATCATCTACATGCCGAACCTGATCATGGCATCAGCGTTCTCCATGCTGATCTTCGCACTGTTCTCCAAAGTCGGGCCGATCAACAAGTATCTGGTAGCGTCGGGAATCATCGAACAATCATTCGACTTCCTGACGGTAAAGGTGTCCGTAAGATCGCTGATTGCGCTGCTGAACTTCCTGATGTGGTTCGGCAACACCACCATCGTGCTCATGGCAGGCATCATGGGCATTGACCAGAGCCTGTTCGAATCGGCGGAGATCGATGGATCGAATTCCATCCAGGTCTTCTTCGACATCACGCTGCCGCTGCTGATGCCGATTCTGTCCTATGCCCTGATCACTTCCCTGATCGGCGGCATCCAGATGTTCGATGTACCGCAGGTCCTGACCAACGGCAGAGGTACACCGAACCTGACTTCCACAACCGTAATCATGATGCTGAACAACTTCCTGTCCGGATCCAAGAATTACGGAAGGGCAGGCGCGGTCTCCGTGCTGCTGTTCATCATTACAGGCATACTGAGCACGATCGTCTACAGAATGCTTGCTAAACAGTACAAGGATTGAGGTGCCGGATATGACAATAGCAAACAGTTCAAGAAGCCGGAAAGCGAAAGCACAGCTGTTCATTCTGCGCGTGCTTGCCTATCTCTTCATCGGCATCCTTGTGGCCATGTGCCTGTTCTTCTTTGTCATGCTGCTGCTGATGTCCTCGAAGTCCAATTCACAGCTTCAGGGCGCCTTCAGCCTGAAGTGGGGCGGACACTTCCTGGAGAACCTGCACAATGCCTGGAATGACGCTTCCACCAATATTCCCCGCGGCATGGTCAACAGCTTCATCGTTGCTATGTCCAGTGCATTGATCACGACCTACTTCTCTGCACTGACGGCGTACGGAATCCATGTCTATGAGTTCCGCTTCAAACGGGCGATCTTCACCTTCATCATGGCCATCATGATGATCCCTGCTCAGGTATCTGCTGTCGGCTTTATCCAGCTGGCCTATAAGTTCGGTCTGACGAACAAACTATGGCTGCTGATCCTGCCGGGCATGGCAGCGCCTGTGGTCTTCTTCTACATGAAGCAGTACCTGGAAAGCGTGCTTCCGCTGGAGATGGTGGAAGCAGCCCGGATCGACGGCTCCAGCGAGTTCCGGATCTTCAATGAAGTGGTTCTGCCGATCATGAAGCCGGCCGTGGCTGTACAGATGATCTTCTCCTTTGTCAGCTCCTGGAACAACTACTTCATGCCGTCATTGCTGCTGACGAAACCGGAGAAGCGCACCGTGCCGATCATGATCGCCATGCTGCGATCAGCGGACTACTCCAAGTTCGACATGGGCAAGGTGTTCATGTTCATCCTGCTGGCGATCCTGCCGGTCATGCTCGTCTACGCAGTCCTGTCGAAGTCCATCATCAAGGGTGTGACTTCCGGCAGTGTGAAAGGATAAAGGTACAGAAAGATGTCAGAAGTAAAGCTTGTCAATATCAAAAAGGTCTATCCGGTCATTGAGCGGAACAAGAACAAAAAGAACGTCAACGGCCACCGTACGGGAAACCTGCAGATTACGGACGAGGGTGTTGTTGCGGTACAGGAGTTCAGTCTGGACATCGCCGACAAGGAATTCATTGTCCTCGTCGGTCCTTCGGGCTGCGGCAAATCCACGACACTGCGGATGGTAGCCGGTCTGGAGGAGATCACCTCCGGTGAACTGTACATCGACGGGGAATACATGAACGATGTTGCGCCGAAGGACAGGGACATTGCGATGGTCTTCCAGAACTATGCCCTGTATCCCCATATGACGGTCTACCAGAATATGGCCTACTCTCTGAAGATCCAGAAGGCTTCCCGGGAAGAGATCGACCGCAAGGTCAGGGAAGCCGCAGAGATCCTGGATATCACGGACTACCTGGACAGAAAGCCGAAGGAGCTCTCCGGCGGCCAGCGCCAGCGTGTAGCGATCGGACGGGCAATCGTGCGCCATCCCAAGGCACTGCTGATGGATGAGCCGCTCTCCAACCTGGACGCGAAGCTGCGCAACCAGATGCGGGCGGAGATCATCAAGCTGCGCGAGCGCATCAATACCACATTCATCTATGTCACGCACGACCAGACGGAAGCGATGACGCTGGGCGACCGGATCGTCGTCATGAAGGACGGCTACATCCAGCAGATCGCTACACCGCAGGAAGTCTTCGACCATCCGAGCAATCTGTTCGTCGCCGGCTTCATCGGTACGCCGCAGATGAATTTCTTCGACGCGGAACTGAAGCTGCGTGACGGGGATTACTGGGTGGATGTCGAAGGTGCCTCCGTGCGTCTGGCGGACGAGAAGCAGGAGCGCCTGAAGGCCAATCATGTGGAAGAGCAGGCCGTCACGCTCGGAGTGCGCCCGGAGCATCTGCTGCTGGCGGACAAAGGCATTGCCGGAAAGGTTACCGTATCGGAACTGATGGGTTCCTCCCGTCATCTGCATCTGACCGTGCACGGCAAGGATGTCATCATCATCGTGCCGAGCACAGGCGGCAGCGGAAACTACATCGGTTCAGAAGTCGCTCTGAGCTTCGACGGCAGTAACGCCCATGTGTTCTCCAAGGCAACCGAAAAGAATCTGGAATACTGATTCATTGGAGGCGCTATGGGTGACTATCTGACCATTGATGTCGGCGGAACCAACATTAAATACGCCGTAATGAATGAAAACGCGGAAATCTCCGTCCAGGGAGAGACGATAACCCCCAGGGACAATCTGGACCATTTCCTGGATACGGTCAAAGGCATCTGTTCACAGTTCAGTGGCAGAGGGATCCAGGCAGTGGCCATGAGTGCCCCGGGAAGGATCGATTCTTCAACAGGATACTTCTATACTTCCGGCGCACTGGAGTACATCAGCGGGATCAATCTAAAGGAGCGGATGAAGGAAATCATAACTGTACCGTTCTCGGTGGAAAACGATGCCAAGGCAGCTGCGCTGGCAGAGCTCTGGAAAGGAACGATGCAGGATATCCGCAACGGTATGGTGATCGTTCTCGGTACAGGCATCGGCGGTGCAATGATCATCGACGGAAAGCTGTACCGCGGCTCGACATTCGCGGCCGGGGAATACTCGGTGATCTCCACCAGAATGGATGAACCGCTCAGTATGGAACATGTATGGGCGCAGCAGAACGGTGTCGGCATGCTCATTGAAGACTACGCCCAGCGTTCCGGAAAAAACCCGGCTGAGCTCAACGGGCGCATTGTCTTCGAGCGAATCAATGCCGGGGAGGAAGCTGCCCTGGCAGCGCTGGAGCACTACTGCACCGGCCTTGCGGCAGGGATCATCTCGCTGCAGGCGATTCTGGACGTACAGCGCGCTGCGATCGGCGGCGGGATCTCCCGTCAGCCGGTGCTGGTGGATACGCTCCGGCGCGTTGTGAAGGACATGAACGCGTCCTATGAAGGGCTGATGCCCTATACTCTTCCGGAGATCGTGGCCTGCCGCTTCGGCAATGATGCGAACATGATCGGTGCGCTGTATCATTATCTCTACGAAATGCAATAGGATCTGTGCATACCGCGGTGCTCTGCACTGCGGTATGTTATGATGGAACAGGAGGCAGTCATGATCCGGAAAGTCAGAACAGAATGCAATGTGTATGTGCGCAATTATGCGGCTATGGCCAAAGAGAACGTCTGGGGCAATGATATGGTCCGGATGGCGGCGGCAGGCATTTCCGTCGTGGGGCACAGGCCCCTCGACATCAACCGGATCAAGTACTGCGAAGAGCTGCTGAAAGCCCATGAAGGCATCTTTTCCAGCCTGCGGGGACTGGGATCCTACGTCTACTGTGTCAAGATGGCCATGAGCGATGATCCGGAGGAATGGCTGGACCATCTCTCCGAAGTCCATGCGGCACTGCGCAGGGGATGGTTCACCAACGGTACAACGGCACTGGCCGCGATGAACATCGTGGACATCGTTCCCCCGGAGCAGTACGGCATCATCGTCGAAAGAACCCTGCGGATCTTCGAGGCCATGGGCAATGCCCACGTATTCCTGACATCGGAGGAAGACATGGCGTTTGCGGCACTGATGGCCATCATGGGCGAGAGCCCGTCGGTAATGCACCGGAAAGCAGAGGAAATGTACAGCATCCTGCTGGATACACTGGATGCCGGCCGGAACACGATCCAGACCATCAGCCACATCCTGTCCCTGTATGACGGGGATCCGGAGTCGATGTGCCGCATGGTGGTGGCTCTGCACGAAGGGCTGAAGCAGGCGGGACATCCCATGGGCGGTGAATCCTCCGCAGCGGTGCTGGCTACGTTTGCGGCCAGCCGGCGGCAGATCCGGGATCTGGTGGAGGATATTTCGGCAGCGGATGATTTCCTGTACGGGCACAAGC
>JAEEGL016004703.1_pt1 | contig 17939 bp, 18 predicted proteins | sample 9134231 | NCBI WGS metagenome assembly JAEEGL01 (sample SAMN16246548, study PRJNA631951) | gut metagenome | biome: gut microbiome; feature: rumen; material: fiber-attached | host: Bos | place: Iran: Karaj | collected 2018-10 | reverse complement strand
AGCTAAGTATAATGTTGATCAGTTTCTTAAAAGGGAACAAGAGGGGAGAGAGGAACAACAAAGACATACGAAAGAGAAGAACTTATAAGATTTGGGAGATTTCACTAAATTGCTTGGTGGGGTCTCCCGTTTTTTTTATTTCTCTTGGCTTTGTTTTTCTTTAACACATAAGCATCATGACTGTAAATGGATTTAATACAAAGATCCAAAGTACTTCTTTGACCATGCAGGTGATATAGGTCTTCTGTTTTGTGCTTGTGATAAATAATACAGGTTGGATAATAATTGGTTTCATCACAATTGACGATGTGCCAGTAGTGACCAGTGTTTCGACTGCGAAGAGTTACAACAAAACAATTTCGATTAATTATCTCGAAATAAATAGGGTCAATATTTAGTTCTTTTTCAGAAAACATAGGCAATTCCTCCAATACAAATAATATTTTTACGGGCTGGGAAATAATGCAAGAAATTTGCAAAAGATATTTCGTGACTTGATTGTAACAAAGCAGAAGACAATTTACAAGAGGATTCTTGGATTTGAACTAAGCGTCAATTTATTGATGCGTAGCTCCGAACGAAAAGTGAGGTTTAGGGGTTTGGGGGCTATGCCCTCAACAAGCAAAAATAGCATCGGTACTGCTCGATGCATTGCTTGCAAAAATGTAGGGTTATTAATGGGACAACAAAACTATAAATCTATGGTAAAATATATATCAGGTTTTGGGAGGATTATTGTATGACGAATAATAGAATAGAACTTCATACAAATACAAAAATGAGTGGTCGTTATGGTTTAGTCGAACCGAGAGAGCTCATTGCTGAGGCTATTCACCTTGGTATGCCTGGAATAGCAATTACGGATTGGAATACTGTGCAAGGTTATCCTGATGCATATAGTTTCGTAGAATATATTAATAAGAACAATACTTGTGAACAAAAATTCAAGATAATATATGGTTTGTGTATTGGAATTGAGGACGATATTTCTGTTAAAACTTCAACTATAGATCAGTATGCTATTGAGCAAATAGGCTCAATTAAAATCACTATTTTGATTAAAAATCAAAATGGAATAAATGAACTATATGGAATGTTATCAAAATTTGCTTTTGATTTTTCGGCCGAAAAATTAAGCGGAATTAGCATTCCATTAAGCGAATTGATGAAAAAAAGAGATTCATTTGTTATAGGTCTTCAGTTTAAAGATATTTTACGTGTTAGAAAATGTGGAGTTCTAGAAAAGTGGTTAGAAGAAAAAAAGGCTGCATTAGATTATGTAGAAATTGAACCAATAAGTAATGTTCTTGATGAGTTTGATATATGGGATAAATCAATAATTAACTTAGAAGAAGATATTGAAATGATTTATGAAGATATTGTTTCAATTGTTACTAGAAATAATATTCCCTTAATAGCGACAAACAATGTTTCCTATATCGATCCAGACGATGTAGAGGAATATAAGACGAGAGTTGCCATTGATTCTTCTTATTCCGCTTTTAATAAATGGAAACCTAAAAAATACTTAATGACATCATCAGAGTTGATTGATGAATTTTTATTTTTGGGAGAAACATTTGCAAAACAAATTGTTGATAATAATTCTATTAATGTTTTTAACAGAATAGAGAGTATTGTACCAATTAGTGATGAACGAAATTATCCTTCTATAAAAAATGCTGATAGTACATTAAAAACTATTTGTGAAATAAAAGCAAAAGAAAAATATGGCAAATTTCTGCCAATAGAGGTTGAGGAAAGATGTGAAAATGAAATAGAACTCATTACTCAATATGATTATTCGTCTATTTTTCTTATTGCATATAATATTACGAATAAATTAAAAGAAAAAGGGTTTCATTTTGGTGTTAGAGGAACAGTTGGTGGGTCACTGATTGTTCATTTACTTGGAATGTCAGAAATCAATCCACTCCCTGCACACTACATTTGTCCGAATTGTCATTATGTTGATTTTGTTGAAAACAAATATTCACGAATTGGTTTAGATTTAGGAGAAAAGAGATGCCCAGGATGCGGTGAAAAACTTGCCCGGGAAGGTTTTAATATTCCATCGATTTCTCTTAAGGAATATTTAAGCCATAGAGAACCAGTTTTTGATTTTAATGTTAGTCCTTTATTAGGGGATAGTATTTTTGATTATATTCGAAGCATTGATGGTATTGGCGAGGTGTATAAGGAGAATATTTCGACTGAGATAACATCTGAAATTGAAATGCTTTGCTCTGTTGTTATTGTGCCTCCTGGAGTGAATATTAATGATTATTCCCCATTAAGCAAAAAGAATTTGGAGGAAAAGAAGCCTGGTTTGAATGATGAAAATTTAATACCGGTTGTTGATTTTAATACATATAACTTAAGAGGAAAATTATTAAGTTTTGATTTCTATAAAAGTAAGGCAATTGCTGCTCTGGAGGCATTAGCTGAAGTGACAGGAATTGATTTTGAAAAAATATCTCTGAAAGATACAAAAATATTAAGTTTATTCTCATCATGCGATTGTCTTGGATTAAAAGAAGGAAACATTGCAGGAATTACTGTAGGGACTATAGGAATACCAGAGTTTGGTGATTTAGATATGATTACACAAATTCTTCCATTGAATAAACCAAGATGCTTTGCAGATATAATAGAACTACCGGGTTTTTCGAATAGTATAGTTGGGATAGACAAAAATGATAATATAAATGTTGAAAATGCTTTTAATCAGGAATTCGTTTCTTTTAATGAAGGTATTATGCTTTATCTTATAAAAAATGGAATTGATGAAGATATTGCTTATGAAATTATGGAATATGTAAGAAAAGGCAAAGCATATGCAAAAGGAATAAAGGATGAATGGATAGACTTGATGCAAGAACATCAAATTCCGGATTGGTATATAGAACTTTGTAAAAGAACGAAATATAGTTTTCCAAAAGCTCATTGTATTTTATATGCAATTACATCATGGAGATTGATGTATTATAAGCTTTATTATCCCAAGGAATTCTACAAGATTTGGATTGATATTTTTAGCGAAGGAATTGTTGAAGAATACCTTAAAAAAGGATTAGAGTATTCTTTAAAAAAATATTTGGAAGTTAAGAAAAAATATGATGAAGGTACAATAAGTGAATCTGAAAAGAATTTGCTCAAAGAAATCCCAATTGCATTAGAAATATTATGGAGAGAAGATATTAAAAGGGAAGAAAAGAAATACGGATTATATAATGAAAATGATTCCGCCGAGGATATAGTTAAAAAGATTACAGATCACATGAGAAAAATGGGCTTTGTTTTCAAAAGTGTCAATTTATGTGGAAATTCTTCTTATGCCATTTTGATTAATAATACTTCAATAGGGTATAGAACTAGAAGTAAATGGAACAAAACCGGTGTTGTATTTTTCTGTGGAAGCGATGGTATTGATAGTTATAATTTGTCCCAAAGATTAGATATTATTCCAGAAAAGAATGAAGATAAAGCAAGACCTTATGCTATTTTTGTTCCAAAAGAAAAAATTGAAGAGGCTATTGAAGTATTAAGTTTAAATTTGGATGTTTGTCCACAAAAATGTGAGGACACGGAAATTATAGAAGGGAAAGAAAATATGACAATCGAAGAAAAATATAATATTCATTATTTTAATAATAAGAGATATTATCTGTATGATTTAAGTCAATGTTTGATGACTCTTCAGGATGTCATTCCATATTCATTTGAATATAATGGGAAAAAAATATATAGTTCCTCATGGAACAGAATGACTGTTGAAATACTCAATATACTTGATGAGATTAATCCTATCCCGAATGAAGAATTGTTTGACTTGAAGTATTCTTGGAGCGATGTCACCGTGTTTTCTCCTGAAAAAAGGACTAATTTTTCAAAATTTAAAGATATATATGTAAATACAAATCATACCGCGTCTCACTCCGGAATGAGTATAAAATTTTTGCTACAAACATATGGTGTTGATCCTAAAGATTGCATTTTCTTTGTCAGAAAACATCCTGTAGCGGAAAAAGAAGAAGTTAGAAACTATTATAGAAAACAAAATATAGATGCTTTTAAGATGAGTCTTCAGTTTCAGGGAAGAGATGAAAAGACAATAGATATAATAATTAAAAATTTTGAAACTATAAATAAATACCTTTCAAAGAATTCCTCTGGTTTTGATGATTTCTTCTTGTTTGATGATTATAACTATTTTGTCAGTTATAAGACGAAAACTCTTGATTATGTTAAGGATAGATATTATGGAACGAATAATTACAAGGCCACAAAAACAGGATTAAACTGCCTCGATGATTATTACAAACATAGAGAGTTTTATCTTTATTTGAAGAATAATAGTCTTCCAAATGATTTTGAAAACTTGCTTTCAGAAGAAATAGAATTTCTTTTCAAATATTTAAAGACTAATACAATTTCTGCTTCAAAACTGTATGCGAGAATGTCTATGATGCATGAAAAAGAAATGCAAGAAATTGGAGATTTGAATAATATTTCGGACTTTTATAAATTGGTCGAAGTATTATTTTCGTCAGAATACTATTTTCAAAAACCATTTATTTCGAACGATGGCGATGCATCTCTCGAAAATGACGATATCATTATGAATTATGTATTTGAGCAAGAAAAATTCACTGTTAAGAATATTAATGATTATGTTAATAAAATGCATCTGAAAAAGCCCAATATGGTTGAATTTTTGGAAAAATGCTCGGATTGTTACATTCAAGTTGACTCGGATATTATGGTTTCAAAGGATAGTTTTGATATTGATTTAAGCGATTTAGACAGAATAAAAAAAGAATTAATGTATTATATAAACAGTTTTGGCACGATAAACACAGAAAAATATTTTAATTATAATGGTTTTCCTCAGTTAGAGTATCCTTGGAATAGGTTTTTATTAGTCGGAATAATAAGAACGTATTTGGGTGAAGATTTTAATGTTAAAACATTAGGAGGAACGTACAAAACAGTTGAGTTTTTAGTTGAAAAAAATAGTTCAAAACAATAAAAAATGAAAATAATTGCAAAATATTATCAAAATATTGTTGAATTATTTTGATTTTTGAGATAGTATATTAGCAGACAAATAAAGATCGGTAATACTATGGAAAATAAAAAAGAGAATTTTAAAAGAATATCAGAAAGTCGAGTTAATAAGATATTAGCATTACTTTCGCAATTAACAAATCTAACAAACACTTCGTTTTATGAATATACAGAGGAAGACATTGAAAAGATTTTTTCGGCAATAGATGAGGAATCTAGCAAAACGAAGAAAGTCTTAATGGATTCATGTAAAAAAAGAAATGGAAAGAAAAAATTTGAGTTGTAGGGAGGATTATTATGGCACAAGGTAAATGGCGATTTCCAGCTAGTGGTTCTGCGGTAGCAAGAGGATTAAGCACTGGAGATTCAGAAACATTTAAAGGAAGACCGTATCAAGCTTTTGCAAGAGAAATATTACAGAATTCAATTGATGCCAGAAAAGATTTTAATAATCCTGTAAGAGTAGAATTTAAATCTTTTAGTATTAGTATTTCTGATATTCCGGGTACAGAGGATTTGAAAAATGCTTTCAGAAGGTGTAAGGAATATTGGTTTTATAAAGAAGACCATGTTAAGACTTATACTTATATGGAAAAAATACTCAATAATAGTAGCATTCAATGTCTTAGAATTAGCGATTTTAATACTACGGGTTTGATAGGCATAGAATCAAATAATAATCAAGGTAATAAGTTTTTTGCGTTAACTAAAGGTAGTGGTGTTTCTGAAAAAGATAAAGAAGTTGCAGGAGGCTCAAAGGGATTGGGTAAGAATGCAGCTATTTCAATGTCAGAAATAAGAACTGTATTTTATTCGACTCATACATGCGAATCTTTAGATAAATCGCCAGTTGCACATAAGGGTTCTTTTGGCTTTGCAGACCTTGTCAGTGGATATGTTAAAGATGATATTGAAAATGAAAAGCGTGATTATACTCAAGGACCAGGTTTTTTTGGTATAGATGATTATAATAGCCCTTCAAATGAACTTTTTAATATAGATCCTTCCTATAACAAACGTGATATGGAATTTGGAACAGATGTGTTTGTTTTAGGCTTTGAAGGGGAGAAAAACTGGGAGAACGAGGTTGTTAATACAATTCTTGATTCTTTTCTTGTCGCAATTTATTACGGTGAATTGGAGATTGTGTTAAATGATAGAATTATTACAAAAGATACATTAAAAACTATTATAGAAGATGGAACTACTATATATAAAAAGAATTATAGCAACTTTATAACCCAATATAGAATGCTTTCAGGAGATAAATCGGTTAGTGTTTATGATATAGAAACAGAGTATGGCAATTGCGAAATGTATATTCTTCCGTTAGAGGCAGAAGAAGAATCGCTTGCCACTCATAAATGCGAGATGGTTAGGTATCCTTACATGAAAATCAAGTCTATTGAATTAGGAGCAAACTTTAGGGTATCGGCATTGTGTATTATAGGCGAAAATGTACTTGGAAAAGAATTAAGAGACATAGAAAATGCTGAACATACGGATTGGCAAACTAAACGTATTAAAGATAAGAATAAGAGAAAAGAAATAGAAAGCGTTCTTGCAGAACTTAAAGAAGAATTGAGAAATGCCGTTATTGATTGCCTTCAAATGGATGAGATGGAAACAATAGACCCTAACGGAGCGGGAGAATTCATTCCCGATATAGATCCGGGCGCAAACAAATCAAAGGACCCCAAGAATCTAACTCCTTCTGAAAAGGTTGATGTAATTTCTATTAAAGAAAATAGTGTTACTGAAAAGAATGCCAACAATCCGGATGCAAACGGAAATGGGCTCGAGCCTTTCATTGGTGGACAGAATGATGAGGAAGAAGGCGAAGTTGTCCATCCAGAAGGGCATAATGGAGGTGGAGGAGGAGAAGTACATCCCGGAAGTGGCAATAGTGGTGAAACTGAAGGTGAAGAAGAATTACTAAGAAAAACACAACTTTCAGGAGTGAAGTATAAAGTTATTTCTACTGACAAAACAAATGGAAGCATCCGAGTGATTTTTGTTGCTCCTATTGATTATGAAAATTGCTTTTTGCAAGTGAGATTGCTTGATGACGTAAACAGTTCTTCTCTGGTTAAGATTGAAAAAATGGAGTATAAAGGGCAAATCATAGGTGGAGAAGATGAAGATGGGTATGGTCCTTTTAGTATTAAACGCAATGACAAGATAATTTTAGATGTTAAAACATCAAAGAAAGGATTTTTTGCTAGCGAGGTGAAAGTGATATGCAAGTAAAAAAGAAAATATTTCCTTATCCAGTTATTAATCGCGACCAAAGTCTATCAAATTTTGGGGATAAATGTTTTAATTTTACCTTTGAACGTGAAGAAAACGAAAATGAATATATCTTGAAGAATGCAAAACTCGAGACGGATAGTCCACTTATTAATGAATTGATTGAAAAGGAGTTAGCTTCGGCAATATGTATCGTTGAGTGTTCTAAAACAGTTTATCGACGAAAATATGTTTTAAGCCCAAATGGGACGGATATAATACTTCCGAAAGTCGATTTCACTGAGGCAGTGGATGTCTCTCTCTTTGCAGTTGCCGAAAAGAATTTCATATATAAATCAGATGAATTTGATGAAGATTATAAAGATGTAGAAATCCAGATTGAAAAAAATTGTATTATCGGTGCAAATGATGGCTTTAGATTAGTTTTTAATCATGAGGAAGAAGAAGATAGTTTTTCACAGTCTATTTTCTCTATAATACCAGGTCATGAGCTTGAAGAAGGTGCTTATACTGTTGAATGCTCTACAGGAAGAAAGATAGTAATAACAATGTCTGATGAGGACTACAAGAATTATAAAATAATTTACACGGTCCCAACCTATAAAGAGGTATTTTTTAACATGATACTAATTCCAGCATTAACTGAGGGAATTGGATTATGTCAAAAATTTTTATTGGAAGATTCGACAAGAGATTTAGATGATGTTGGAAATCAGTATATCTGGTTTAGATCGGTAATGAATTCGTATGCGAGATTAAAAGGTGAGGAATTATCAATTGAAGAGATGAAAAAAACTTCGCCGACACTATTATCTCAAGAATTATTAGGAAAACCATTTGGATGTGCTATGGATAGACTTGTCAAAGAAATAATGGCTCCAACAGATGACGGAGGTAATGAAAATGAGTAGTTGTCATATCAAAATCATGAATGAAAATGCTTTAGCTCATCTTAAAAAGAACTTAAACTCTATTTGTAAGAAGATACAACTCAATGAAACAAACGATTGGATTTATAAAGAATTTCCTCAACCAATGTTTATTGAGAAAAAATATGAAATAGAAGATTTTGAATTGCTTGAAAATCCGGAATCAAATAATAAGGAAATAGATTTACAGAATTCAGTTGTATTATATGAACATTTAAATATGTTACCTCGTTATATCCTATCTTCTGAGAATTTTTGGCTTTGGTTACATTTTGAAAAGTACTATAGCGTTGTAAGAACAATGATGAAGATTAATGGTCCTTCGACGGTTGCAGATCATTGGATGCATAAACAAGGAACTAGAAGAGGATTAATGTTTGGTGTTCTTTCTAGATGTTATTACAGAGTTGCACTTACTGTAGATGATAAACTAGATGATAAGTACGAGTTGACAAAGTGGGTTGTTGAAAATCCGTTAAGATTTAGAGAGTTGACATGGCGTTCTTTTTCCTCTGAAACTCATTTGGTACGTGGTGTGCTAAAGGGAGAAAAGAAAGCGGTAGATGAGTTTCCTGAGAGAGAGAATAATGATATTTATCCGAAAATTGCAAAAGATGTTTTAATTGAAGGCAGTGCAAAATTATTAGACTCTATATCAGAAGAAGAAATCAAGGAATTTATCTATGATAGGATGATTCATTTTTATTTCAAAATATCATAATATCATAGTATCCTTTGAAGAGGAAAACACCCTAAGGACTGCGCAGATTAAGAGTTCTCGGGGTGTTTTTTTGATTATCATTCGGTTTCGTACTAGACCTCAAGTTTTATTGAATAATATTACTTCTTTTCGTATAATATAATAGATATGTTAAGTAAATGTAGGAGAATATATATGTCAAATAAATTTACGACACCATTTGTTAAATGGGCAGGTGGAAAAGGTCAATTACTTGATAAACTAAAAGACCGTGTACCTAGTTCTTATGGCACATATTTTGAACCTTTTATTGGTGGGGGTGCCCTTCTGTTTGAATTAAAACCTAAGAAAGCCGTAATCGGAGATATAAATGAACAGTTAATAAATATTTATGTTCAACTGAAAAAAGAACCTAGAAATGTTATTAATGCTATAAAACATATTGATTTAGTTCCTTGTAGCAAAGATTATTATCTAGAGATGAGAGAACAGTTCAACGAAAAAATCAAAAATAATGATTTGGATGCTGAAACCGCTGGTATGATGATATGGCTTAATAAACATTGTTTTAACGGTTTATATAGAGTAAATAAAAATGGTTTCTTTAATGTTCCATATAATAATAACGATCGTGCAAACTCGATGGATGAAGTAAATTTAATGAATATTGGTTATTATTTGGAGCATTCGAACATTTCAATTAAATGTGCTGATTTTGAAGAAGTATGTAAGGATGTTAAAAAAGATGATTTTGTATATTTTGATAGTCCTTATGTTCCTATAAATGAAACGGCTTATTTTACTGATTATACAAAAGACGGATTTTCTTATGAAGATCATAAGCGTTTAGCTGAGCTATACAAAAAACTAGATGGACTTGGGGCAAAAGTAATGCTCTCAAACCATAATGTTCCTTTGGTTCACGAATTATATGCAGGTTTTGATATTGAGCCTATTGATGTAAGAAGAAATATTAACTCTGATGCTAAGAAGAGAACCGGCAAAGAAGTAATTATAACTAATTACGATACAGGTTTCTTAAGGAAAGGAAATGAAAGAGTATCATAAAACAGATTTATATAAATTATATTTAGCAGACACATTTGAATGCTTAAAATCTCTCCCCAAGGAAAGCGTGGATATGATATTTTCGGATCCGCCGTACTTTTTGTCTAATGATGGGATTTCTTGTAGCGGAGGCAAACAGGTTTCTGTTAATAAAGGTAAGTGGGATGAGGGCTTTTCTCTTGAAGAAAAGCATAAATTCAATCGTAAATGGATAAAAGCATGTAAAAGAGTATTAAAACCCAACGGCACGATATGGGTAAGCGGAACATTTCATAATATTTATTCTGTTGGAATGGCTTTAGAGCAAGAAGGTTATAAGATAATAAATAATATAACCTGGCAGAAAACAAATCCGCCACCTAACTTAGCGTGTCGTTGTTTTACTAATAGCACTGAAACTGTTCTTTGGGCTAAGAAGAATGAAAAAAAAGCTAAACATTATTTCAATTACCAGCTTATGAAAGAATTAAATGGTGGCAAACAAATGAAAGATGTTTGGACCGGTAGCCTGACAAGTTCTAAAGAAAAAACGGAAGGAAAACATCCAACACAAAAACCTGAGTATCTTTTAGAAAAGATAATATTAGCATCTTCTAAAGAAGGTGATTTGATATTGGATCCTTTTTGTGGTTCTTCCACTACTGGAGTGGTTGCAATAAGGAATGGTAGAAAATACATTGGAATAGATAATTGTAAGGAATATATTGATTTGAGCGTTCGAAGATTGGAAAAGGAGAGCGAGAATGCGTAATTTCGATATTTGGTTAAGCAAATTTAGGGAAAGCATTTCGACTTATGCATATTATACGGATTTTGAAACAGTTTATAGAAATGCTGAGAAATACAAAGTAGAAATTAATATTCTAAATTCCCTTGTTGGTTCTAAGAATATTGAAAAAGAATTTGAAGATTTGATTAATCGTTATCCTGAGTGCTTGAAGGCGATTCCTCTTTTGCTGGCAGTTCGTTCTAATGAAATATACTGTCAGGACAAGAATGGTGCATTCAATTATAACTTTTCAAAGCAAGAGCAGACCATAGAGCAGTATAAATACTTCATGCGTGAAACCGGATTGTTTGATTTGCTTGAAAATCATATTATCAGCAATTTATTTGACTATGTTACCGGTGTTGAAGTTGGCTTGGGAAGTAATGGCAGAAAGAATCGCGGCGGACACCAAATGGAAGATTTGGTAGAAGCATACTTGAAAGCATCCAAACTTGAGTATTATAAAGAGATGTATTTGCATGAAATCGAAAGTAAATGGGGAATAGACTTGTCATCGATTTCCGCAGAAGGAACCTCAACAAAACGATGGGATTTTGTTGTAAAAACCCCGAATACTATCTATGTTATTGAAACAAATTTTTATGCAAGTGGTGGCTCAAAACTTAATGAAACAGCAAGAAGTTATAAGATGATTGCAGAAGAAAGCAAGAATATAAAAGGTTTTAAGTTTGTATGGATAACGGATGGAGCCGGATGGGTTTCTGCAAGAAGAAATCTTAAAGAAACTTTTGATACTATGGATTACATCTTTAATATCGATGATTTGGAAAATGGTATTATTGAAACCTTCTGAAGGGGGATTACTTGTGAGTTTATTAGACGAGTTTGCGAATAGAATTGAAGATGTCTGTTCAAAAAGAGAAGGCCAATTGACGATAGAACAGGCGAGAACAATTATTCGTGAGATTAATGATTTCCTTTATGTTAATAAAGAAGGATTAGGAACAACTTTTGCACTAGGAATGGAATTTCCTTATTTCTCTGAGTTTCATAAATATTGGGAAGAAAATCATAAAGAGATATTAAATCTTCAAATAAATAAAGATAAGTGCGAACACTTGGCAGATATACTACACGATGTATATTGCAAAACAAAAGGCAGAGTCTTTAAAGAATTGTATAATACAAACGGATTATCTGATGAAGAAGTTTGTCGGGTTAGATTGCTGACGGCAAACCAAGACTTTAGGGGCTCTCGTAATTTTGAAGAATTAGCAAAAATTTATAAAAATGACCCGGATATCTTTTCAGTTGACTTTATTGTTAAAAATCCTGAAAGATTCTTGCAGGAGATAAAAATCACAGATCTTTCCCAAACAGATAAAAGAATTAAATATGCTAAAACAATTAGTCAGTTTCTTATAGAGAGAAATACTTCACCATATGGTTTGATTTCTTACTATAAAAATGATGTATATTCATTAAGGCAGGCACTTGTTAATTGCGTTGGCGCTGGGTATGGAAATAAGAAAACTGATATGTTTATTCGGGATATGATAATTCTTGGAATTTGGAAATCCGTAAAAGGCTTTGATAAGATAGATGTGGCTAGTGATGTTAATACAATAAAAGTTGCCTTAAGAACAGGTATTCTTTCGAGTGATATTCCTTTGCTTTCGAGCTTTCTTGATATTTTTTGCTATCAATATGGATATGTTGATGAAATGAATGCAAAAGCGTGGAGGACTGTTTGGGAAATATGGAATGACAAGTATGAAGAAAGCATAGAGAGTCCTTCTTTGCTGGATTATTTTATATACCGGATTGTTGGAAAGGAGTTTTGCAAAGAAAATCTGTTTACGTATCAATGTGATAATGGACATTTTTTCTTGTGGAATACCAGAGGAAAATCGGTTTGCCCAACATGTAAGGGAAGAGCAAAAGTTGTTAAGGGACAATATATGTGTGATAGTGAAAATGGAAGCATTGTAACAACACGTATCCTTCCAGAATATAGTAATTGCCCTTTTAAAAAGGTATGCGATAAGTCCAACTGTAAAAACTTGCAATCTCCGAAGTCGATAAGCATTCTAGGAAAGACAGGGTGGGACTCGGCCTACACTAATATAAATGAAGGTGGTGGAGGATTAATGGCATAATTAGTTTCAGCATAAAAAAGGAGGTTAAGACGTGCTAATAACTGAACTTGTTGATGGTACCATAATCGAGAGGGATAGAGGTAGTTTTGACGATTACTGTGTTTATGTGACCCGTCCTGGAGAAACAAGATATGCGCCCCGAGATACTCAGTATTTTTCTTTTTTTATAAAAAAGTCAGAGCGATATTCACCACAAAAAATATACAATGACTATGTAGCTATATATGACAAAACTACATCTGAATTAAATCAAGAAGTGATTGATGAAATAAAAACAGAGATATGCCAAGATTATGATGAAAAAGATAAGATCGATTTTAGTCTTTGGTACATAGTTATTTATTTAGGCATGGTTGCAGAAGAAAACAAAAGAAATGCAATATTAAAAAAGCGAATAAAGCGTTTAGGTATGTATCAGATTCTGTTTGAAGGCTTAACAGCGTACCAGGCTGCTAATTTCAGTCGAGGAAAGAAAGTTGCCCAGTTGAGCCCGCTATGCTCGGAAAGAGGATTTTGAACGAAGGCTTTTATTATTCTCTAATCATTCGAATTATGATGAAATTATCAATGATAAAAATAGATATAGCCTTATTTTTCTTTTTATATAAAAAAGTATATTTATTAAAAAAGGGATTGACTTTTCTCATTCCCTTTTGCTATACTACATATATCAACCTTATGGCTGACAGTTGACATTATCGTTAGGTTTGCTAAAAGTATTTGAATTTAAACAATTAGAACGAAAAATCTGAAAAGGGAAATCTAGTACTATTAAAACGAATGTAAATGTGAATACAAATTAAAGAATAAGAAGATACCACAAAGAATCCAGAAAAACTATTAATCGAAAAAACAGAGAAAAAACAAAAAGAAGAAAAGAGGACAAACCATGAATCAAACCGTGAATGTTAACGAAATGAGCTTCGGCCAATATATCGAGGCAAAGAGAAAAGGACTAGAAAACCATCCATCCTTGCGTGCAACTGCTATGGCTATCGGCGTTTCTCCTCAGTTTTACAGTGAAGTTGAAAAAGATAAGAAAGGTGCGTTTAAGCAGGATAGACTTGATGCTCTTGCATCTTTTCTAAAATTAAATGATGAAGAGAGCTCTTTATTTTATAAGAAAGCTGCGGCTTCGAGACAAAGAGGAGATTATGCTATTCCATCAGACCTTCCTGAATATATAGTTGAAAGAAGTTATGTAGAACAAGCATTGAGAGTAGCGAAAGAGTTAGATGCAGGAGAAGAGGAATGGTTGCAGTTCGTAAAAGAAATGCAGAAGAAAAGAGAGGTAAAATAAGCTTATGCTGCAACTTAACTATCGAGTCAGAAATGATGGCGTTCCTATTTTAAAGAACAAGAATATTGAAGACGATGCTGAATATATTTTGAGTCAATATGATAATACGATTCTTTCTGACCCGCATCCTGTAGATGTTGAAGATTTTACAGAAAGATTCTTGGGATATAATATTCATTTTGAAAATCTTTCTAATAATGGGTGTATATGGGGTAGAATGGTCTTTAATAACAGAAAGATTTTAGTCTATGACCCGGAAAAAGATGACATTGATTATCGACCTGTAGATGAAAACACCGTAGTTATTGACAATTCTCTTTTAGATGCACCAAACGAGTATGCATTTAGGTCTACAATGATTCATGAGTGTGGACACGGATTATATCATTCACAAATATATAAGGTGAATGAAAATCAACTATCACTATTTCCTATTGATAATGAGGAAAGAATAGCGATTACAGCGTGTCGATCGTCAGATATTCAGGGTTCAGGCAAAAGGGAGTTGATAACTAATCATGATTGGATTGAACATCATGCTAAGTATTTCAGTGCAGCGATACTTATGCCAAGACCTGCTATGCATGTTGTTTGTTATGATAAGAAATTGAGAGACAATAGATTTTTATCTCCAGAAATGAAGTTTGATATACTTACTCAAAGGGTATCTGAAACATTTAACGTTTCACCTGCATCAGCGAGAATAAGAATAAATCAATTGGGGTATGGGATTGAAAATATAAAACAGAGGAAGTTATTTACGGTTGAAAATAATGAAACAGTTTATTCTATTTAGTAATTAAGCACCCTGTTGTATACAGGGTGCAAATTTACAAAGCATATGTCAACCATAAGGGTGATAGTACCAAATAAAGAAACAAAACTATGGTTCAATAAAATTTACGACTTGAACTATTGACACATTTAATGAACCGTAGTATTCTATAGTCAGGCAATAAAAAAAGAGGAGGTTAAGATTATGTTTTTCTTTTCTGATGAAGAGGCACCTATAAATGCAATTAAAGTGTATAAAGTGAATAATCTTTTCGAGTGCAAAGATGCTATCGATAATTTAAAGTTTTTAAAATCCAATGCAGAGGAAGCGTCTAAAAGAAAGGATAATAAAATAGACATAGATTCTATAACTGATGCAATCGAGGAGCAAGAACGTCAAATTCATATTTTTAGTAGTAAGTATGACTATAATAACAAGAAATTGAGAGATAATATTGAATTATTACTGAAAAAAAATAATATGCAAATAAATACACTAGAAGCAATTCTGGAACTTAGCGCAGGATATATATCCAGGACTTTAGGAATAGATTCTAAGAAAAAACTATCAATAGATGTTGTTTATAAAATTGCAAGAATTTTTAACGTAAATATTGATGATCTGCTTACTATTAACTTTACTGAACCTACAAATGATATGAGAAAAGTAATTAAATTTATCATGCAGTTAAAAGATGATGTTGATAAAGAAAGAGAACATTGGAAAAGGATTGATTCTTCGAATAATAATACTTTATTTTTCAAAAAAAATAACAATGAAATGGTTTATGAACCTGTTGGGGAAGGAGCATATATTTCTTCTGTAGATGAAATATATATGTTGGATACGAAGATAGGTGCTTTATATTTGGTTAAAGGTTTTGGACCTTTTGAAGAGGAAACGTATGAAATATATCATTTTGATGAAGAAACGTATAACATGACAGCAGGTACTGAATATGAAAGCAAGTATGCATTAACTCTTGTTACGGAATCATTTCTTGAAACGTCCGGCTTGATAAAAGCAAATTGCGAGAAGTTATATAAAGCGATAAAAATACATGAATATGACTTTACGATTTCTAATGAGGCAAGAAGTGTTATAGACAAGTTTATGGCTGATGTTTTACCGTTTTAAAGGAGGGAAAATGCATTATGAATATAGAAAAAGTAATTAGAACTCCTAATAATATGGTTTTTTGTACTGTTAGAACTGATAGTTCAGGAAATAAAATTCTTCATAGAAAAAATGGTAAAAGAGAAGATGATATATCTTTAAATCAACTCTTGGAACAAATATATAGTAAAGACGAAAAAGAAGAATGTTTTTGCTTTAGTGCAGATGCATAGTTGCAGCGCTTTACGTGTCTCTATATGCTTCGAATAACGCATAAAAGCCTAAATGCTTGGACGCGCTGGTTCTGCCCGAATATGGGTTAGCGACAAAGCCGGAGCAGGAATTCGGATGTTAATCTGGAATTTCTGCTCCGCTTTTTTATTAAAAATATAAAGAAATATAAACAGGAGGAATGAAAATGATTTTTATTTGTTTTGAAGAACAGGCTGAGTGGATTTCGGATTACGCTAATTGCGAATATGCGGAAGCGATTGAATTTCTTGAAATTCAGCAAGATTATTATGATGAAATTGGTCTAAATGTATATCCTTGGGAGAACGATTTTGGCGTTTCAATTCGTTCAGACTTTGTTGTTGAAGAGGATGATATGACCAAGTATATTGTTTCACATTCTTCATTATCTGTAGAAATGATTGAGAATTTACTTGTGGCTGATGTTGAATATTTGACATTTGTTGGAGTTATTCAAAAGGAGGAATTGAAAGATGAATTATCGTAGGATTTATTGTCAAGAAAGGTGTTGCCCGTATAATAAAAAACATTGTTGCTTGGGCGAAATAACCTCAAATACTATAATTTGTGATCCTAATGTAACGACGAGGAACAAATGTAAATTTAAGAAAAGTAAATATGTTATTGGTAAACCTAATATAGAATAGATTTGTTTATAAGTGAAAGATGCCTCTTCGAAGCGCATGAATCATAGAACTAATAAGACTTTTGACCAAGTTTTATGACGATATGATGCGTTTTGAAGAGGTTTTTTATTTTGAAAAATTTTTGAGTTTTTTGTTAAAGCGGAAATTAGACTTCCGGTTTGACATATAAAGTATAGGAAATTAAACGGCAATAGCCAGAAAGGAGGAAAGCGGTGAGCAAGCGAGAGCCGAAAGCAGACCGTCAAAAACGAATATACGAAATCGTTCGTGAACGCGGACAAGTTACAAGCTCTTACTTGGCTCGTGAACTTCATGTTACTGAAAGAACGATTAGAAGTGACGTAGAAGAACTTAGCTGCGAGTACCCTATAGAAACAGTATCTGGCAATGGTGGTGGAATTAGACTGCAGGAAGGTTTCTCACTATTAAAGTTGGCTCATTCGTCAGAAGAAATTGCTGTTTTAAATAAATATAAAAAATATGCGGACTGCCCAGAAGATTTGGCCATATTCGAAAGCATGATTCGTAAATGCATCTTTTGATTACATAAGGAGGTAACGAAAATGGTAATCAATAATACGAACATTATAAATATTTATAAGGATGCTAATCCTCAGGAACGTTTTGAAATTATGATGAATGGCTATTGTGACTTTGAAAAGTCGATTACGATAGCGGAGAAAACTGTTCAATATATGATAAAGTCTGAATTTGAACGCTTGAGTAGTCGAAACATTGATGCTTTGGGTGAGCGCATAAAAACATCCAAACTTGGAGACAGGACTGCTAACGAGGCTATTTCCAATGTTATGCTTGAAGAATCTTTTACAAAAGGGGTTCTTGATCCTTCACTTATAAAAGGTTTTTCCAAGGACAAAGAAATAATTGAAGGCTTTCGTACGGCACGAGCAATGAGGCTCGATTTTGAACTTTTAAGAGAATT
>JAEEGL013458350.1_pt1 | contig 17939 bp, 14 predicted proteins | sample 9134231 | NCBI WGS metagenome assembly JAEEGL01 (sample SAMN16246548, study PRJNA631951) | gut metagenome | biome: gut microbiome; feature: rumen; material: fiber-attached | host: Bos | place: Iran: Karaj | collected 2018-10 | reverse complement strand
GTATCCACGAGATGAAGCTTATCGTAGATCTTATCTATCAGAGTGGTTTCTCAGGAATGAGATATTCTATCTCTAACACAGCTGAGTATGGTGATTACATCACAGGACCAAAGATCATTACAGAGGATACAAAGAAGGCTATGAAGAAGGTTCTTGCTGATATCCAGGATGGTTCTTTTGCTAAGGACTTCCTTCTTGATATGTCATCAGCTAGTGGACAGGCTCACTTCAAGGCACTTCGTAAGAAGGGTGCTGAGCATCCATCAGAGATCGTTGGTAAAGAGATCCGTTCACTTTACAGCTGGTCAGATGAGGATAAGCTTATCAACAACTAATAAATAATATAATTGGGGTTATACAAAATAGGGGGTAACAATATGATCAATATTAACAATTTGTTTAACAATGAGAATATTAAACTTATTGCCAGTGGCGGAAAGTATTTTGTTTACGAGCATCAGAGAGACTTATCTGTTTCTCCATGGTCAGCAGTAAGCGAATATTTCATGAAGGAAATGAATTGCAAAAAGCGTCAGGTTCTTGTTCAGCTTAACAATTCTGCTTGTAAGACTCAGGCAGGTGCAATGCAGTGGGTTGCAGGAAATATTCAGACCACCTCAGGAGTAACCGGTGTCGGAAACTTCCTCGGAAAGATGGTCAAGGGAGCTGTAACAGGTGAGTCTGGTGTTAAGCCTGAGTATACAGGACAGGGCTTTGTAATGCTTGAGCCGACATATAACTATATTCTTATTGAGGATATAGCTCAGTGGGGACCTGGAGTTGTTCTTGATGATGGACTTTTCCTCTGCTGTGATATGTCACTTCAGGAGAGTATTACTAAGAGAAGCAATGTTTCATCTGCTGTACTTGGTGGAGAGGGACTTTTCAACCTGACACTTTCAGGACAGGGATATGCAGTTCTTGAAAGTCCTGTGCCAAGAGAAGAACTTATAGAGTTCAATCTTGAAAATGATGTTCTGAAGATAGACGGAAACATGGCTATAGCATGGTCCAAGTCACTTCAGTTTACTGTTGAAACCATAACCGGTAAGGCACTTGGTTCAGCAGCAACAGGAGAGGGATTTGTAAATGTTTATCGTGGTACCGGTAAGGTGCTTATGGCTCCAACTATCCCGGGAACTACAATGAGCAATAAAAATGGCCCTGAACAGACAGCAAAAACATCATCTAATGGTATTGCAAGCAGTGTAGCAAGCAGTCTATTCAATTTATAATTATTATCAGGAGTCTTGTGATCTTTACAGGACTCCTGTTTGCATTTTTGATTTTGAGGTTCAGATATGACACATTTAGAGGCACAATCATATATCATGCCTTTTATTGAAGGGAAAGTTCCTGATAACAAGCAGGAGGACTTTGTAATTCACATGAAGAATTGCAAAAAATGTCACGAAGAGCTTGAGATCTATTATACCCTTCTTGTTGGTATGAAACAGCTCGATAACCGTACTGATGTCAATATGGATCTTACTGCAGATCTCGAAAAAGAGCTTAACAGAATGAGTCACCGTGTCAGAAACAGGCGTGGTGTCAAAATATCTGCCTTTACAATTGTAATGTCTATGTTTATCGTTCTCGGAACAATTATGTATGCAGGTATTTTGAACAGGGTATACACCTTTGAACAAAGCACAAAGTTTATTGAACAGGGGCCTTTTTATTATAAGGACTATATCGGTGATATTATGTACCTTGACGATAAGGACAATGTTGAAATTGATGCGAGAATTAAAATCGAAAAGGAAGTGTCTGATTATGAAAGAATCAGAGGCTTTATAAGACTGGATAATGATTATAACAGCATATTAAAGCTCGGAGAGGATTTAGGTAATAATGAAGCTACTACTGATTGATGGAAACAGTATAATGAACAGGGGCTACTATGCACTCCCTAAGACACTTACAGCCAAAAATGGTATTCACACGAATGCTGTTCTTGGTTTTTTGAATATCTTTTTTAAAGTATATGATGAGGAAAAACCTACACACATTATTGTTGCTTTTGATGTTCATGAGCCGACCTTCAGACACAAGGTGTATAGCGAGTACAAGGGTACCAGACAGCCGATGGACCCTGAGCTTAGAGAACAGTTCCCTCTTATCAAGGACATACTTACAAAAATGAAGATAACCTATGTGGAAAAGGGTGGCTATGAGGCTGATGATATTATCGGTACTTATTCCAGACAGGCTATCAAGAAGGATATGGATGTAACTATCCTTTCGGGAGATAGAGATCTTCTTCAGCTGGCTACAGATAAGGTGCTTATCAGAATTCCTAAAACAAAGGGTGGTCAGACAACTGTTGAAAACTATTATGATAAGGACGTTATAGAAGAGTACGGTGTTACTCCTCTTGAATTTATAGAGATGAAGGGACTTATGGGAGATACCTCTGATAATATTCCCGGTGTGCAGGGAATAGGCCCTAAAACAGCTTCAAATATAATTCAGAAGTATCATAGTATAGAAGCTGCTCTTGAAGATATAGATAATATCAAACCGGACAAGGCCCGTAAGAATCTTGATGAGCAAAGAGAAATGGCACTCTTTTCGAGAGACCTTGCTACGATAAAGCTTGACTGTGAGCTGGATAAAGGTGTAGATGCCTCTGAGGTTACTTTAAAGGAAATCCTTGGTCAGGATTCTTATGACTTCTTCCTGGAGCTTGGAATGAAGACAATGCTTAAGAGATACGATGCGGCAGATACAGACACTGAAAAAACCGGTGCGATTGATTTAAGGATAGAGGATATATCTTATAATGAGCTTGTAGAATTGGTTAATAAAGAAAAGCCTGAGGCTATAGGGCTTGGTATATTTCCAATCAATTCAGAGGTGACTGGCGGAGCTGTTAGCTTTTCAGACAAGACTTATATAGTAAGAGAAAGCTCTATTTCAGGTATAAGAAAAGATATCGATTCTGATGTGGTTATTTCTATGATCAGTCTCAAAGATTACATCCAATCCCTGGGCCTTCAGGAAGAGGATAAGCTTTTTGACTGCAGCGTAGCTGCATATCTTCTTGATCCACTTGCGAGTAATTATACCTATGATCTGATTGGGTTCAAGTATCTGAGTCATACATTTGAAGATCAGAAGACACTTATAGGAAAAGAAGAGCTGACTATTTTCTCGTATGATACTGAGGGCTACAGAAAGCTGATATCATATATGTCATATGTGTCAGAAAAGCTCTATTCTCTGCTTATGAAGGAGCTTTCTGATAATGAGCTTGAGGCGTTATATAAGGAAATTGAATATCCTACTATTTTCGTGCTGAATAGTATGGAGAATTATGGAATCGGTATAGATAAGGATGCTCTTATAAGCTATGGAAATGAGCTTGACTTAGAGATATCCAGACTTACAGATGAGATATATGAGGCGGCCGGAGAAGAGTTCAATATCAATTCTCCTAAACAGCTGGGAGTAATGCTTTTTGAAAAAATGGGCTTGAAGGCCGGAAAAAAGACAAAGAGTGGTTATTCAACGAGCGCTGATGTTCTGCTGAAACTTAAGGATGAGAATCCTATTATTCCGCTTATTATTGATTACAGAAAAAAAACAAAGCTTAAATCTACTTATATTGAAGGCTTTATGGATACGATCAGAAAAGATGGGAGGATCCACAGCCGTTTTAATCAGACTGTAACAGCAACAGGAAGACTTAGTTCGACAGAACCTAATCTTCAGAATATACCTGCCAGAACTGCGGAAGGACGTGAGATAAGAAAAGCGTTTGTACCTGAAGAGGGGTTTGTTTTCGTGGATGCGGATTATTCCCAGATAGAGCTCAGAGTTATGGCTTCTATATCAGAGGATTCTCAGCTTATCGAGGCTTTTAATTCTTCGAAGGATGTACATTCAATTACTGCGTCACAGGTATTCGGAGTTCCTGAGAATGAGGTTACCCCGGAGCTCAGAAGAAGAGCCAAGGCGGTTAATTTTGGTATCATTTATGGTATAAGCTCATTTGGTCTAGGGGAAGACCTCGGGATTTCAAGAGCTGAAGCCAAGGAATATATAGAAAAATATTTTGTTACATATAGCAAGGTTAAGGAGTATCTTGATTCCTGCGTTGAGAAAGCAAAAAATGATGGATATGTCAGGACAATGATGTCCAGAATCAGACCTATTCCTGAGCTTTCAAGCAGTAATTTTATGCAAAGGTCCTTTGGCGAAAGAGTTGCTATGAATTCTCCTATACAGGGAACGGCTGCAGATATAATTAAAATTGCTATGATAAATGTTTTCCGCGAGCTTAAGGAAAGAAAACTAAAATCAAGACTTATACTTCAGATACATGATGAGCTCCTTATTGAAGCTGCTGAAGAAGAAAAGGACGATGTGATTGAAATCCTCAGAAGAAATATGGAGGAGGCAGCTAAGCTTGCTGTTCCTCTTTATGTAGATATTCATACCGGTAATTCACTTTATGATGCTAAGTAAATAGTAATTATGTGGGATAAATAATGAAAGTAATAGGAATAACCGGAGGAATCGGCTCCGGAAAATCCAGAGTTCTGGATATTTTAAGTGATAGATATAGTGCATATGTTGTAGAAGCGGATAAAGTCGCCAAAAAACTGATGCTGCCCGGAAATGAGGTTTATAATAAGGTGGTAAGCTGTTTTGGGAGAGGCATATTAAGTGCTGATAATCATGAGATAGATGCAAAGAAGCTCGGAAGTCTTGTGATGAATGATACAGATGCACTTGAAAAACTTAATAGTATAGTTCATCCTGCGGTTAAAGAATATATTCTTAGAGATATAAAAGCACAAAGAGATAATGGCGTAGATTATTATATAATTGAAGCAGCGTTACTAATTCAGGATAATTATACGGAAATATGTGATGAGATATGGGCAGTTATTACTGACAAAGAAACCCGGATAAGCAGACTTATGAGCGATAGGGGATATAGCAGAAAAAAAGCTGAAGATTTTATAAAAAATCAACCCGATGAGTTGTTTTATAAAAACGGTTCAAACAGGATAATTATGAATAACGGCACGGTTTTTGATTTGATTAAATCTGTTGATGATTTATTTCAACTATGATAAAATGAACGTGTATGTTATTGTCGGGGGCAAATAATAATGTCTGATAAGTTTAAGCTTAATTTTTTGAATACGTTAAAGAAGATAAATAGGGCTGGATATATATTATTTCTGGCTACTATTTTATTTGTTTGGGGTGCCGGGCTTAAGCTTTCTACAGCCCTTGCGATATACTATCTTGCAATATATGTAATCATGTTCGCTGCTGATGAGCTGATTCTGAAAAAGAAGAGAAATAAATTTCCGTTCCTTTTGTTTCAGATAAGACTTTTTGCATATACGCTTCTGGTGTGTATTGGTACGATAATCGGTAAAATACCGGTTGTTCTCACAATATCACTTCTATGCTTTATTTTAGTTCTTCTTATTGAGGATCTATATTTATCTGATGTGTTCAATACATTTTTCAATTATATAAAAAGAATAATAATTGGCGTAGTAGTTTGTATTTGTTTTATTTTCATACAGCGAGGCGGCGAGGTTGAAGGAGCATGGATACTTCTTTACTTCATTGTAACGATTGTTGTTGTTTCATCTATTTTCCTTGCGTATGAACTGTTTTATAGAGCTATTTTAAGTCTCGATGATAGATATACTAAGCTTTATTTCAAAAATGCTGATATGATCGAAGAGAATAAAAAGCTTATTAAATTCCAGGAGAGAGTTGAGAAGGTAAATAGTGAGATCAATTATCAGAAGATAAACCTGACCAAGGCGATTGATGATCTTGCAAAGATAAACGAAGAGAGCCGTTCTCTTATCGAGGTTATGAAGTATTTCTCAGCCAGCTTTGATGTTGAGAAGAATGCTGAGATAATGGTTAATAACGTTGTTGATATCAAGAAGACAGGAACTGTTGCTCTTTATATGGAAAAGGATGTTTATATGAATGATGAGCCTTATCTTCATATCAACTCATCTAATCCTGTTACAGAAGAGCTTCTGAAGAAGGATATTCTCAATATCTACAATGCAATTCATAGAAGAGAAAGCTTTACTCCGCTTGTACTTTGTGATAATTACGATTTTAAGTATCCATATCTTACCGGTGGAAATATATGTAACGCTGTTGCATTCCCTGCATATGAGAATGACAGGATATATGGTGTAATGGTTGTTACTTCAAGCAAGTATGATTTCTTTGAAAATGGATTTTCATTCTATGAGTCATCAATAATGGACTTTACTTCTGCACTTATATCTGACAGACTTTATCTGAAGACTGAGGATATGGCTAAGAAGGATGGTCTTACCAAGATATACAACCGTATCTATTTCAATCAGTTCTATCCTGAGCTGAAGAGTGAGATAGAGCAGGAAGAAAATGGAATACTTACTGTAGCTATGCTCGATATAGATCATTTCAAAAATGTAAATGATACATATGGACATCTGGCCGGTGATGAGGCTATCAAGTCTGTAGCTAGAGTTGATGATAAATATGCAAAGCTTCATAATGGTACAGCAGTAAGATTTGGTGGTGAGGAGTTCCTCCTTATTCTTCGTGGTAAGGGTCTTATGGAGACATATGAGATTCTTAAACAGATGCACGAAGAGATAAGAACCAATATTGTTGAGTTTGAGGATCTCAAGATAAGTATAAATACAAGTATGGGACTTGCTTCATATCCCGAGACTTGTTCAAATATCCATGAGATAGTAGACAGAGCTGATCAGGCTATGTACTACAGTAAAGAGCATGGAAGAGGAAGAATAACTATAGATGGTCGAGAAGGAGAAGACGTACAATGAAGATTTTAGTTATTAATGCCGGTTCAACATCACTTAAGTATCAGCTTATTGATTCTGAGTCAGAGAAGGTTCTTGCAAAAGGACTTTGCGAAAGAATCGGTGCAGATGCAGAAGGTGGAAGACTGAAGTATGACAGCTCAAAGACGGGAGAGAAGAAGGAAAAGGAAATCGATCTTCCGGATCACGGAGTTGCACTTCAGGCGGTTATAGATGTTCTTATCAGCCCGGAGGATGGTGCTATTAGTTCACTTGATGAGATAGACGCTGTAGGACACAGAGTTGTTCACGGTGGAGAGTACTTCAACAAGACTGTTAAGGTTGATGATGAGGTTATAAAGAAGATTGAAGAGATATCAGATCTTGCTCCTCTTCACAATCCTGCCAATCTGCTTGGTATTAAGGCTTGTAAGAAGCTTATGCCTGAGGTACCTCAGTGCGTTACATTTGATACTGCATTCCATCAGACAATGCCTGAAAAAGCATATATCTATGGAATTCCTTATTCATATTATGAGAATTACAAGATAAGAAGATATGGTTTCCATGGTACAAGTCACAGCTATGTATCAAAGAAGGCTCTTAATCATCTTGATAAGGCTCCTGAGGATACCAAGGTTATCGTATGTCACCTCGGTGGTGGTGCCAGCATAACAGCTGTAAAAGGCGGAAAGTCTGTAGATACATCTATGGGACTTACTCCTCTTGAGGGTCTTGTAATGGGAACACGAAGCGGAAATATTGATCCTGCTATCGTACAGTACATCGCTAATAAAGAGAATAAGTCTGTTGATGAGGTTTTAAATATCCTTAATAAGCAGTCAGGTCTGTTCGGACTTTCAGGTAAATCCAGTGACTGTCGTGATATCGATGAGGGTATTGCTAATGGCGATAAGAGATGTGAGATGGCATTCAATGCATTTGTTTACAGTGCAGTTAAGATAATCGGTAGCTATATAGCAGCAATGAATGGTGTTGATCTTATAGCGTTTACAGCAGGTATTGGTGAGAATGATGCTAAGATCAGAGCTGCGATCCTTGATAACTTTGGATATATCGGTGCTGACTATGATAAAGAGCTTAATAGCACAGTTCATGGAGATGAGGTTGAGCTTCAGACAGCAGATTCTAAAGTAAAGATTGTTGTTATACCTACAAACGAAGAGCTTACTATTGCCAGAGAAACACTTGAAAATATTTAATAAAACAAATTTTCTTGTTGACAATTGGTTTATATGTAAGTATAATTGGTCGAGTGTGGTTTTAGACCAAGTTTCGTTTAAGGAGGTGTAATCGATATGTCAATTTGTCCAAAGAATAAGATCTCTAAAGCAAGACGTGACAAGAGAAGAGCAAACTGGAAGATGACTGCTCCAAATCTTGTAAAATGCAGCAAGTGCGGAGAGCTTATGATGCCTCACAGAGTTTGTAAGAACTGTGGATCATATGGTCAGAAGGAAATCATTGCTGTAGATTAATCATAAGTTTATATGCAAATTCAAAGCAAGCGATCATGTCGCTTGCTTTTTTTATTCCTTTTTGGCTGTTGCAAAACGGAGTGGTTTAGTCTAAAATAAGTAAGTTAAAGTCTTTACTTGGGAGGGCAAGCTTTTGAAGAATGAAGTAAGAATTGTTATTGATACTATTGGTGGAGATAATGGTGTTTCTGTTTGCGTTAAGGGGGCAATAGAAGGACTAAAGAATCATTCAAATGTAAAGCTTTATCTTACAGGTCATAAGAGTGATATAGATGCATGTCTTTCGGAATATGACTACGATAAATCAAGGATTGAAGTGATAGACTGTAAGGAAGAGATAAGTCTTCATGAATCTCCTGTTCAGGCTGTCAGAGAAAAGAAGGATTCCTCAATGGTTGTTGGACTTAAGCTTATCAAGGATGGTAAGGCTGATGCATTTATTTCGGCTGGTAGTACAGGAGCCATTCTTGCTGGTGGTCAGTTTGTTGTAGGCAGAGCAAAGGGGGTAAAAAGAACTCCTCTTGCACATCTGCTTCCGACATCTAATGAACCTTCACTTCTTCTTGATTGTGGAGCAAATGTTGATGTTAAACCTGAGGTACTGCTTCAGTTTGCCGAGATGGGATCTATCTATATGCAGTGTGTCTGTGGAGTAGATAATCCGCGAGTTGCAATTGCTAACATCGGAACTGAAGAAGAAAAGGGAAACAGTCTTGTTAAAAAAGCTTATCCGCTTTTTAAAGATTCAAAAATAATTAATTTTACAGGTTCTATAGAGGCAAGAGCTATCCCTTATGGAAAGGCTGATGTTATTGTTGCTGATGGATTTGTTGGAAATACGATAATTAAGCTATATGAGGGACTTTCAATAATGATCCTTAGAGAGCTCAAGGGGGCATTTCTTGCTTCAGTTAAAAGCAAGATAGGTGCAATGCTTATTAAGAAGAGTATGAAAAGAACGCTTCAGAAGTTCGATGCTTCTGATAAGGGTGGAGCGCCTCTTCTTGGACTTAAAGGCTTGGTTGTTAAAATACACGGTAATTCAAAAGATGGTGAGGTTATATCTGCTATAACCCAGTGTGTTACATTTGTCGAAAATGACGTTAACGGAAAAATAATTAAAGGATTCGAAAATAGTGAGGAATAAAGATTATAAGGATTTAGAAAAAATACTTGAATATAGATTTAAAGACAGAGGTCATCTGGATACTGCATTTACTCATAAATCCTATGCAAACGAATGTAAGGAAGATATTATCTCCTATGAAAGGTATGAGTTCCTGGGAGATGCGATTCTGGAGTTTGTAGTCAGCAAGGAGCTGTTTAAAGAATACCCCGAAAAAACAGAGGGAGAGCTGACTAAGCTTAGAGCAAGTCTTGTTTGTGAGTATACATTGTCTCAGATAACTAAAGAGTATGACTTTGGAAAATATCTGTATCTAAGTCACGGAGAAGAGCTTACAGGTGGTATGAACAGGCCATCTATTCTGTGCGATCTCTTTGAGTCTGTTCTTGGAGCTATTTATCTGGACGGTGGACTTGAAGAAGCAGAGAAATATATAAAGAAATTCCTGCTTACAGATATAGAACATAAGTCGATTTTTTATGATGCTAAAACTATTCTTCAGGAATATGTTCAGAGCGAAGGTGGTAAGCTGGAGTATAAGCTGATTTCTTCGGAAGGACCGGAGCATAACAGAACATATACAGTTGTTGCTTATGTGAATGGTACCAGATATGAAGAAGGAACAGGTCAGACAAAAAAAATGGCTGAACAGGTTGCTGCCCACAAAACAATAATAAAGTTAAATTTTGACGACAGTGTCAGTTTATAAAAGGAAAAATTATGTATCTTAAGAGTATTGAAGTAAACGGATTTAAGTCCTTTGCGAATAAAATAGATTTTAGATTTGAAGAGGGAATAACAGGTATAGTCGGACCGAATGGTTCCGGAAAAAGTAATGTCGCGGATGCCGTAAGGTGGGTTCTCGGTGAACAGAGTGCAGTAAAGCTCCGTGGTGCTAAAATGGAGGATGTTATTTTTGCAGGTACAGAACAGCGTAAACCGCAAGCCGCTGCATATGTTGCCATTACTCTGGATAACTCTGATCATAGTCTGCCGATAGATTATAATGAGGTTACTGTTGCCAGAAGAGTTTATCGTTCCGGTGAAAGTGAGTATCTTATAAATGGAACTGTATCAAGACTTAAGGATGTAACAGCGTTGTTTTTTGATACAGGTATCGGAAAAGAAGGATATTCCATTATAGGACAGGGTCAGATAGAAAGAATTCTTTCTGATAAGCCTGATGACAGACGTGCTCTTTTTGATGAGGCAGCAGGTATTGTTAAGTATAAGAAAAATAAGCAGATAACTGAGAAACAGCTTGATGCAGAGCATGTAAATCTGAACCGTGTAAATGATATACTTTCAGGGCTTGAAGAAAGAGTTGAGCCTCTTAGACAGCAGTCCGAAAAGGCTAAGATATATCTTGAGTTTAAAGAAAGACTTAAAACTCTTGATATTAATTCTTTCCTTTATGAAGTAGATAAGATACATAAAAAGCTCGATGAGAATAAAGAAAATCTTGAAATAACAGAAACTGACACTCAGAGACTCAAGGATGAGTTTGAGTTTACAAAGGCTGAGTATGAAAGGCTTGAACAGACTCTCGAAAACCTTAATCAGAAAATAGATGATACCAAGACTCTCATAAGTGAAAAGAGGGTTGAAAATGAGCACGCTGATGGAGAGATAAGAGTTATTAATGAGAAAATCTCTTCAGAGGGTGTTATTACTGCGGAAATAAATTCTCAGATAGAAAGAGTAGATTCGCGTATTGAAGAACTTAGCTCGAATCTGAAGGAACATTTAGATAAAAAAGAAGAAATAAATCAGGAATATAAAAAGAAGCAAAAAGAGTCTGAGCTTATTGATCAGGAGAGACAAAAGGCCGAAGATGAAGAGCATGAAATTGATGCAAAAATTGAGGCTGCCAAGTCTGATATAATTGAGTTTATCAATGAAGGTGGTAATCTCAAGGAGAAGATAGCAAGATATGATACGATGCTTGAGAACATCAATCTTCGTAAGACTGAGCTTAAGTCCAAGCTTCTTGCGGACAAGAGTGAAGAGGCCCAGATACTTTCTGAGAAAGAAACTCTTGAAACTGAAATGGAGACTGTGAACGAAGCACTTCAGAAGAACAGTGCAAAGCTCGCAAAGTGTGATAATGAGCTCAGAACAGTTTCGGATAGAGCGAATTCTGTAAAGAATGATATACAGAAGCATAATCAGAATGTTATAAGTCTTAAATCCAGATATGAAAGTCTGAGAAATCTGACTGAACGCTATGAAGGCTACGGCCAGAGTATTAAAAAGGTAATGGAGAAGAAATCCTCCAACAACAAGGTGGTCGGTGTCGTTGCGGATATAATCACTGTTGATAAACAGTATGAAACTGCAATTGAAACAGCGCTTGGAGGAAGTATTCAGAATATAGTAACAGAGGATGAAGCAACGGCTAAGGAAATGATTGCTTATCTGAGAGATAATAAACTCGGCCGTGCTACATTTCTTCCTATTACAAGTGTTGTAAAAAGAGGAAGTGCAAATCCGGACGCGCTTAAGGAAAAGGGCGTAATAGGAGTAGCTTCACAACTGGTAAAGACTAAGTCTAAGTACAGTGGTATCATTGACAGCCTGCTTGGTAAAAGCATCGTTGTGGATACTATAGATGACGCTATCAGGATACAAAAGAAGTATAACAGCTCGCTCAGACTTGTAACTCCTACAGGAGAGCTCATCAATCCGGGTGGAGCTATGACCGGTGGTGCATTCAGAAACTCCAGTAATCTTCTTGGAAGGAAGAGAGAGCTTGAGGATATTCAGAAGTCTATCGGAGAAACAAGTGCACTCCTCAGTAAAGCTCGTGAGGAGGATGCCAATCTTTCAATGAGAAGGGAAACGCTCAAGGAAGAAAAGGCCAATCTTACTTCTCAGATACAGAAGCTCACTATTGATCAGAATTCTGTAACTATTGGACTTAAGAATATAGAAGAAAGACTTGAAGCTGTTAAGCAGAGCTTCGCCAGCATTAAGAAGGAAAATGTCGAGCTTGATGCTCAGGTTGGTCAGATAGATGACAATAAGCAGCAGCTGTTTGATACAGGTCTTCAGCATGAGAATTCTATCACTGAGCGTGAGTCAATGATAGCTAAGCTCGAGGTTCAGCTTGGTCAGAAGCGAGATAAGAAGCATGAGATTGAGGATAAGCTTGCTGCCTTCAATCTTGAGCTCGCCGGAATTAAGCAGAGTATAGGTCATGTTGACAGTGATATAAACCGTGTTAATTTTGAGATAGATGAGTATAAGGAAGAAAAAGAAATCCTTCGTTCAAGACTTAGTGATAATTCCGAGCATGTCAAGGAGCTTACAGCTGAAGCTGAGAAGCTTGAAAAATCAAAGGCTGATAACGTTAAGGAAATAGAAAAGAACCAGAAGGCCTTAGATGAATATATAGAAGAAAAGGATTCTATCAATCAGAATCATAAGGATTTCTTTAGTAAGAGAGAACAGCTTTCTTCTGATATAAATGGTCTTGAAAAAGCTGCCTATACACTTAAGCTTTCTATAGAAAAGCTCGAGGAAGAAAGGGATAAGCTTTCAAACTATATGTGGGAGGAGTATGAGCTTACATATAGTTCTGCTGAGAATCTTAAAACCGAGGACTTTGACGATCCTGCAGCTCTTAAGAAGGAGATGACTCAGGTTAGACAGAAAATTAAGTCACTTGGTGATGTAAATGTAAATGCCATCGAGGAATTCAAAGAGGTTTCTGAGAGATATGAGTTTCTGAAGGGGCAGAGAGATGATATTCTTGATGCTGAGAACAATCTGAGAGGTATAATCGCTGATCTTGACAGAGCGATGAAGGAAACCTTTGCTGAGAAGTTCAAGGATATACAGACTATGTTCAACAAGGTATTCAAAGAGCTTTTCGGTGGTGGAAAGGCAAGTCTTATGCTCGTTGATGAAGAAGACCTTCTCGAGACAGGTATCATTATCAATGCTCAGCCGCCTGGAAAGAAGCTCCAGAATATGATGCAGCTCTCCGGTGGTGAGAAGAGTCTTACGGCTATCAGCCTTCTGTTTGCTATACAGAGTCTGAAGCCATCACCATTCTGTCTGCTTGACGAGATAGAGGCTGCACTTGATGATTCAAACGTAAGCAGATTTGCCGGATATCTGGATAAGCTTACTAAGCATACACAGTTTGTCGTTATCACTCATAGAAAGGGTACCATGGAGGCTGCAAACAGACTTTATGGTATAACCATGCAGGAGAAGGGTGTGTCGACGCTGGTATCTGTAAATCTTATTGAAGACAAGCTTGATGACTAGCCTTATGATAAGCGCGGTGATTAGCTATATTAATCACAATATTTAGAATTTAACAAAGAGGATGTTAATATGGGATTTTTTCAAAAATTAAAAGAAGGTCTTAAAAAGACAAGTAATAGTATTTCAAATGTTTTTAAGACCACTACAGAAATAGATGATGATTTTTATGATGAGCTTGAAGAAACTCTCATATCCGCTGATATGGGATTTGAGACCACTGAAAAGGTTATCGATGAGCTGAAGGAAAAGGTTGAAGAGCTTGGAATTAAAAGTACAGCTGATTGCAAGGATCTTGTAATGAATTCCCTCAGAAATCAGATGAACGTTCCTGATAATGCATACTGCTTCGAGGATGCTAAGACAGTTATGCTTATTATCGGAGTTAACGGTGTAGGAAAGACAACATCTATAGGAAAGCTTGCTGCACAGTATAAGAAACAGGGAAGATCTGTACTTATGGCTGCAGCTGATACATTTAGAGCAGGTGCTATTGAACAGCTCAGAACCTGGTCAGAAAGAGCCGGCGTAGATATAATCGCACATACAGAAGGCTCTGATCCGTCTGCAGTCGTTCACGATGCTGTAAAGGCTGCCAAAGCCAGAAAGACCAACATAACACTTGTCGATACAGCGGGAAGACTTCATAACAAGAAGAATCTTATGGACGAGCTTGCAAAAATGAGACGTGTTATTTCCAAGGAATATCCTGAATGCTATGTTGAAACGCTTATTGTACTTGATGGTTCAACCGGTCAGAATGCGCTTGAACAGGCAAGACAGTTCTCAAATGTAACCGAAATAAACGGAATCATTCTTACCAAGCTTGATGGAACTGCAAAGGGTGGTATAGCAGTAGCTATTCAGTCAGAGCTTAATGTTCCGGTTAAGTACATAGGTGTTGGAGAAAAAATTGAGGATCTTCAGAAGTTTGATCCTGATGAATATATAAATGCACTCTTTGCTGATTTCGATATGAAATCAGACCAGGATATAATTGTTGATGAGGCAGTTAGAAATATCCGGGAAGAAGATTATTAATATATTTAGGAGAGGAAAAAAATGATAACCAGAGAAAAATGTGAAGAGGCTTATGAGATCGTCTCAAAGGTAGCCAGAAACACAGGATTAGTTGAGAGTGAGTATTTTAGCAATCTTACAGGAAATAAGGTTTTCCTCAAGCCTGAAAACATGCAGCTTACAGGCGCTTATAAAATAAGGGGAGCTTACTATAAGATAAGCCAGCTTTCTGAAGAAGACAGGAAAAAGGGGCTTGTTACTGCTTCTGCAGGAAACCATGCTCAGGGAGTTGCTTATGCAGCAAAGGCATATGGAGTTAAGGCAACAATTGTTATGCCGACAACAACCCCGCTTATTAAAGTAAACAGAACAAAGAGCTACGGTGCAGAGGTCATCCTTTACGGAGATGTTTATGATGAGTCATGCAATTATGCACTCAAGCTCGCAAAGGAGAACGGAAGTACATTTGTACATCCTTTTGATGATCTTGAGGTGGCAACAGGACAGAGTACTGTTGCTATGGAAATACTTAAGGAACAGCCATTTATTGATACTATTCTTGTTCCAATCGGAGGAGGTGGACTTGCTACAGGTGTCGCTACACTTGCAAAGATGCTTAATCCGTCTATCAAGGTTATTGGTGTTGAACCTGCAGGTGCAGCATGTATGAAGGCTTCACTTGAAAAGGGAAAGGTTACAACACTTGGAAATGTAAATACCATCGCAGATGGTACAGCAGTAAAAACTCCGGGAGAGAAGATATTCCCATATATTCAGAAGAATATAGATGAGATAATAACTGTTGAAGACAGTGAGCTTATAGTAACATTTCTCGATATGATCGAGAATCACAAGATGATCGCTGAGAACTCAGGTCTTCTTACAGTAGCGGCTCTTAAGCATCTTAAGCCGGAAGGCAAGAAGGTGGCAGCCATCATTTCAGGTGGAAATATGGATGTTATTACACTTTCTTCAGTTGTTCAGCATGGCCTTATTGCAAGAAGTCGTATATTTACTGTTTCAGTACTTCTTCCTGATAAGCCAGGTGAGCTTGTAAAGGTTTCTCAGCTGATAGCTGAGCTTCAGGGTAATATAATCGAGCTTGAGCATAATCAGTTTGTATCTCTGAACAGAAATGCAGCAGTTGAGCTTATAATAACAATTGAAGCATTTGGTCCGGAGCATAAAGAGAAGATAATGAAGACACTGGATAAGAAGGGCTATAGACCAAAGGATAAGAGTCCGAAGGCGGTACTTTAATGAGATTTATGACTATTGCCAGCGGCAGTTCAGGTAATTGTACATATATAGGAACTGAAAAAACAAATATTCTTTTGGATGTCGGCGTGAGTATGAAAAATATCGATATAGCTCTTTCAGATATAGGAATGAGCCTAAGTGATTTAGATGCGATATTTATAACTCATGAGCATATCGACCATATAAAGGGACTTGGTGTTGTGCTTAGAAAGTATCATATACCGGTTTATGCTACCGGAGGCACGGTTCGTGGAATCAGTGAATGTAAGAGTCTGAGAGAGTTTGATTTTAGTCTGCTAAAGTCTATCAGAAATGATCAGTCGGTTACAATCGGTGATCTTACGGTAAATGCCAAAAGTATTTCGCATGATGCAAATGATCCGGTTTGTTATACATTTGTTTCTGAAGGTAAGAAGCTATCCTATGCAACGGACTTGGGATATTATGATGAGGATATAATAAGTTTTCTCATGGATGCGGATGCTCTTATCATTGAGGCAAATCATGATATCAGGATGCTCGAGGTTGGTCCATATCCGTACATACTTAAGCAGAGAATACTTGGAGATAAGGGACATATATGTAATGAGGCATCCGGGGAGCTTGTTTCTCGCCTGTTGAATGAGCATGTAAAGCATATTTCGCTTGCGCATCTGTCGGATAAAAATAATTATCCTGATCTTGCGCTTGAAACAGTAAGACAGGCTATACATGAAAATCCTTTATCGAATGGTGAAAAGGACTTTGGCCTGTGCGTTGCACCTAGATATGTAGCGGGTCAGCTGGTTGAATTATAAAAAGCATTTTAATCTATAGGAGTAGAGTATGGATAAGACAATAATCACAGTAGTTGGAAAAGACACAGTAGGAATAATTGCAAAGGTTTGTAATTACCTTGCAAGTAACAACATTAACATCAACGATATCACTCAGACAACTATGCAGGGATATTTTAACATGATGATGCTTGTTGACACATCCAAGTCTGTTAAAGAGCATAGTGAGCTTTCAAATGAGCTTGCCAGCCTTGGAGAAGAAATCGGTGTGCAGATAAAAGCACAGAAGGAAGAAATCTTTCAAATGATGCATCGTATTTAAAAGTAGAGGATTGGGTAGAGTATGATTACGTTAGATGAAGTTTTAGAGACAAATGAGATGATAGGTCGTATGAATTTTGATGTTCGTACGATTACAATGGGTATCAGTCTGCTGGACTGTGTCGGAGTAGATGTTGAGGATACCTGTAATAAGATATATGAGAAGATCACTACTAAGGCCAAGGATCTGGTTAAGGTAGGTGAGGAAATAACCTCAATGTACGGTATTCCGATTGTGAATAAGCGTGTATCGGTTACTCCGATTGCTTTGGTTGGCGGATCTGTCTGCAAGACAGAGGATGATTTTGTTCAGATAGCCAAAACTCTTGATAAGGCCGCACATACAGTCGGAATCAATTTCCTCGGTGGTTATTCTGCTCTTGTATCCAAGGGAATGACACCTGCAGATGAGCTGCTTATCAACTCAATTCCAAAGGCTCTTGCCGAGACTGAGCTGGTTTGTTCTTCGGTAAACTGTGGTTCTACTAAGACCGGTATTGATATGGACGCAGTACGTCTTATCGGACAGAAGATAAAGGAAACAGCGGAGCTTACTAAGGATAAGGACAGCTTCGGAACTGCAAAGTTCGTTGTATTCTGTAATGCGCCTGATGATAATCCTTTCATGGCCGGTGCATTTCACGGAGTTACTGAGGCTGATACTATTATAAATGTCGGAGTATCAGGACCTGGTGTTGTAAAGACTGCGCTCGAGCAGGTCAGAGGAGAGAGCTTTGAGGTTCTCTGTGAGACTATCAAGAAGACAGCATTTAAGATAACGAGAGTGGGGCAGCTTGTTGCCAGAGAAGCATCAGAGAGACTTGGTGTTCCTTTTGGAATAGTAGAT
>JAEEGL012857730.1_pt1 | contig 17939 bp, 15 predicted proteins | sample 9134231 | NCBI WGS metagenome assembly JAEEGL01 (sample SAMN16246548, study PRJNA631951) | gut metagenome | biome: gut microbiome; feature: rumen; material: fiber-attached | host: Bos | place: Iran: Karaj | collected 2018-10 | reverse complement strand
TGGGCTTATGAATCCAGCGGCCTCACCGGCGAGGAAAGCACCGTCCGAGCCGAGTATGAGGTCTCCTGCCCGCCTCGGACTGCAGAGGAGACAGGCCTCGGTCAGCTCGGGTTCGCCTGGCGACGTGCCGTAGAAAGCGCAGAGGCGTTTTTTCTGTTTTTCAAACGCGGCGCGACAGCCGCGTTTGGCAAACGCGCCGCCGAAGATCGTATAACCGTCCTTGCGTATGAGCCACGAGCAACTGTCGCTTGTTTCGGGGTCGAATATGCAGGCATACGGCGGGAATACTCCGCTCTCATCTTTGAAATGCTGCTGGATTGATACGTATTTTACAATACGCTTTTTCTCTTTGAAAAGATGGCGTCTTACAGCGGATCCCCCGCCGTCCGCGCCGACAACAATGCCGGTGAAAATCTGATGTCGTTCTCCGTCAGATGCGAGCGTAAGCGAGAAACCGACGTCTTTTCTTTCAATATCGACGCAGCGCGCATTTATTATATCAACTGATTCCGGAATCATTGAAAGCATCCAGTCGTCGAAACGGCGTCTGTCCATATTGATATAAGAGCGCTGATAAAGACGCTTTCTGCCGCTGGTCAGGTCGACGGTCTCGACGGCGAAAATCTGCGGGTCGGAAAGCACTCGTGCTGGCAGTGTCATTCCGAAAGACGCGAGCAGGCGCTGTGCGTCGGGAGAGAGAAGCCCGCCGCATGTTTTTAATCTCCCGCCGCTGCCGTCCACAAGAAGTATCCGGCCCTTAAAACCGTAATCCGACAGGCATTTTGCGGTGAATGAGCCGGCGGGGCCGGCGCCGACGATAACTATGTCATAGCTGTCTTTCATTTTTTCTCCTGAGCCGCTTTTATGACGTCCTGCGGCAGATACGCGTAAAAATCTATGTTTACTGCGCTCGAGGCGATTGCGAAACGGTTGCTCACCATCTGTATGTACGCTTCGAGATATCCGTCAGGCATTGTCCATTTTTTATCGATTTTATACGTCTTGCTGTATCGGCTGTTGTACGCGATCTTGTCTGTTATAAAGCTCTGATTGTTAAGCATCGCGAGACCATAGCTGTCGGAAAGGATATCCTGTCCCGAATACAGCCTCGAGTCGTATTCGAATCCAAAAAGGTTGAGCAGCGTAGGCAGGATGTCGACCGTACAGCACGGTTTGTCGACTTTTACGGTATCCATGGCTGAGTTCCACAGGATGAGGGTGCTCGCGTACCTCTCGAGACGGTCATATTTCATCGACGACGCGTTTTTGTATCCGAGCATTTTTGCGTACTCCGCGTCGGTCAGGCCGTAAGGATAATGATCTGTCGACAGGCAGATGACGGTCTTTTCAAGCTCTCCGGATTTTTCAAGCTCTTTAATGAGATACTCCAGCATCCTGTCGAGTTCTATGTTGCAGGCGATATAGGCTTTTGCGTTTTCCTCCATGTCGAGATCCTGGACGAGCGACCTGTTTTTCAAAGCAATGTCGTTGTTGCCGTCAAACAGGTAATTGTGATGCCCGCTCACCGTCATGATATAAACAAGGAAACGTTGATCTTTTCCGATGAAATCCGACGAGCACTGCTGGGCGAGGACAAGGTCCGATTCCGGCCAGCCGGTCAGGGCGGGGTAGTTTTCCTTCGCTTTGAAGACATAGCCGAGACTTGGGTGCGTGAGATTTCTGCTGTAGTACGAACCCGTATGCGGGTGATACGCGAGCGCCTGCGCTCCCTGAGCCGTGAACCACGACGCGATCGTCATGTTCATTGTGTTGTGGTTTTCGTACGTGTAATAGAACGTTCCGTCCGCCTTTGGCTTTGAAAAGTCAGGATAAAGCCCCGTGAGGAACGAATATTCGCCGTTCGTCGTGACGGACGGATAGCTTGTCCAGTAATTCGAGAATACGAACCCCGAGTTCGCGAGCCTGTAGAGCGTAGGAGTTGCCGCTTCGTTCACCGCCGCGGTCGAGAACGATTCCGCGCATATCATAATGAGATTGTATCCCCTGAACATGCCGGTGTATTCGTTTTTCTTTGTGGGCGGTACAGCCGCGAGATAGTCAAATATCCTTTTCAGGTCTTCGCTCTGAGCTGTTTTTGAAAGTTCGGCGAAATCAAGTTCATCGATAGTGTTGTACGGATTTTCGTCAATTTTACCCTGCTCGCCGCTGTTCGTTTCAGCGGTTCCCGGGGATTCTTTTGTCGCGGCGTCGCTTTCGATTGGGATCGAGACTATGACCGGAAGATTTCCCTGAGACGCTGGCTCCTCTGAACCGAATAGCGACTTTTTTACGTCGATAAGCGTCGAGGAAACGACTCCGAGCTTGTTCATTCCAAGCTCAAGATCCCAGTTGTTGTAATAAATATCGTACGGCGTGTGCGCCGATTTGCCGCCGATCGGAAGAATGAGGAGCAGGATCACCTGACAGACGGCGAAAACGCAGGCCCAGAGCACGCTCTTTTTCCACGCGAATCTGTTCCACGGTCTGAAGAACTTATGCGCGAAGGGAAGCGCTATCAGCGGCACGGCCATGACGATTATTTTCGGAAGCGACTGGAAAATTCCTATGAAGGTCGAACCGAGAAAGTTTTTGACGACGTTCCCGGCGAGTCCCACAAGGCTCCACGACATAAAGTCGCTGAAAATGTGGTGATATACTATCTGGGTCGAGAAAAGCAGGAATATCAGTGCGGTGAATATGTACCGCAGCTTTCTCGCTATGTCCTCCCTGAAAAGGTCGCAAATTGTTCCAACGAGTATCGAAAACGGTATCGCCATAAGAACGGTATACGAAAAATAACCGTTCTGGAGAACGATGAGATGGAAGAATAATTCCGAATATGCAATTGAGACGATGAACCAGACCGGGGTGAAAAGTAGGTCGACAAGCGGTTTTTCACGTTTCATCGCCACGGTGTCCGGCCGGAGGCCGGCTCCGCCGGCTCTCCTTGCTCTGGGATTGCTGTTCAAAACGTTCTCCGTGAATTTCAGGCGATATCTTTCGCCTTTATCGTGATGCTTTTCTTTTCGATGTCCGACGGTGACTCGAACATGTAATCTCTGAGCGCCTTTTCAACGATGGATCTGAGACCTCGGGCGCCGGTTCTGAGCTCAAGCGCCCGGTCGGCGATGGCTTCGAGCGCGTCTTTGCGGAATGTGAGCTGGATGCCGTCCATTCTGAAAAGCTTTTTGTACTGTTTGATTATAGCGTTTTTCGGTTCGGTCAGGATGCGTATGAGGTCGTCTCTGCCGAGCTCGTCAAGTCCGACGATGACGGGGAGACGGCCGGTCAGCTCAGGTATCATGCCGAACTTTATTACGTCGTGCGGCGTCACGCTGTCGAGCGGACGCTCCTCTTTTTTCGTTTCGACGTCGCCGCCGAAGCCGATGTATTTGCGCCCGTTAACGCGTTTTTCGATGATCTTGTCAAGCCCTTCGAATGAGCCGCCGCAGATGAAAAGAATGTTTTCCGTGTTTACGGGGATGAACTCCTGACCGGGATGTTTCCGTCCGCCGTGCGGCGGGACGTTCGATATCGTTCCTTCGAGGATCTTGAGCAGTGCCTGCTGGACTCCCTCGCCGGAAACGTCACGGGTGATAGAACGATTTTCGCTTCTGCGGGCTATCTTGTCGATTTCGTCTATGTAGATGATGCCTTTTTCTGCGCGTTTCACGTCAAAGTCTGCCGCCTGAACGAGCTTCAGAAGGATGTTTTCCACATCCTCGCCGACATAGCCGGCCTCGGTAAGCGTCGTCGCGTCGGCAATGGCGAAAGGAACGTTCAGCAGTTTCGCGAGCGTCTGGGCGAGGAAGGTTTTGCCAGTCCCTGTAGGCCCGATAAGCAGGATATTGCTTTTCTGTATCTCGACTCCTTTGTCGCTGTCTTTCTGCAGAATGCGTTTGTAATGATTATAGACCGCTACGCAAAGGACTTTTTTTGCCTCATCCTGTCCGATCACATACTCGTCGAGCCATTTTTTCATCTCGACAGGCTTTGGAAGTTCTTCAAAGGTCAGACCGCCGACGAGAGCTTCACTGTCATCTTCCTGTTTTAAGGATCTGTAATACGCCTCGCAGGTTTTCAGGCAGTCGCCGCACAGGCCGAACGAGACGTCGGCCATCTCGATATCCGACGGAATAAAGCTCTCCGTCTCGTCGCTGGACCTGTGGCAGAAAATGCATATTTCAAGCGGTCCTTCGCCGGTTTTTCTTTTTGCCATGTCCGGTACGGTTTACCTCTTGTCCATTACCTTGTCGATAAGGCCGTAGGCGAGCGCCTCTTCTGCCGTCATGAAATTGTCGCGCTCGGTGTCGGCGCATACCGTCTCATACGGCTTTCCGGTGTTTTCGGCAAGGATGCGGTTGAGTTTTTCCTTAATGCGGATTATGCGGTCGGCATGTATCTTTATGTCTGTCGCCTGTCCCTGCATTCCTCCGAGAGGCTGATGGATCATTATTTCGCTGTTCGGGAGCGCTATTCTCTTGCCCTTCGCGCCGGCAGAGAGCAGGAATGCGCCCATGCTGGCCGCCATTCCGACGCAGATCGTCGACACGTCGCACTTTATGTAGTTCATTGTGTCGTAGATCGCCATTCCGGAGCTTATCGATCCGCCCGGGCTGTTTATGTAAAGGGAAATGTCCTTGTCCGGATCCTGCGATTCAAGATACAGGAGCTGCGCAACAACGAGCGAGGCCGTCAGGTCGTTCACCTCGTCGGAAAGAAATATGATTCTGTCGTTTAACAGTCTTGAGTATATGTCGTATGAACGCTCGCCGTTTCCGGTCTGTTCCACGACGTAGGGAATGTATGGCATGTCTTTCTCCTTGATTTGTCTTAAAGCGCCCTGAGGAAGTTCTCGAGCATGGCCGCAATCTTTTCGTGACCGAAATCGTTCGGATGGAGTCCGTCCGGCATGTACGCGTCCTGCTGAGCTTTTATTGACGGCTGGATTCCCGCCTTCGAATAAAGGTCGAGCACCGGAAGGGAATACTTTTCTGCAGTCTGACGGATTATGTTAACATACGTTCTCAGATTGCCGTAGTTGTACTGCTTCTGATGACAGTCGCCATTCGTGAAGTTTTCGCCGTGTCTGTGGAGCGGCGTCATAACTACAATTGCCGAGGTGGGATATCTTTCGATGACTCTTCTGAACAGATAGTTGCATGCGCCGCAGAACGTTGCGGGCGTGTCGTCTGCCGGGGTTCCTATCGGGGCGTCGCCGTGACCGAAATCGTTCGTGCCGCCGAAAATGACGACTAAATCGGCGTCGGGGTCCATCTCCTCGACTCTCATGCAGAAATCCCTGTCGAATATAACGTTTGTCGGGACGACCTGCCGGGCGATGCGCGTACCGCCTATGCCGTAGTTTCGAGCGGCGGCGAGTCCGGCGCTCCTTGCGAGAACATTCAGAAATATATGCTCGGGGGACGAAGTCCCGCAGCCTTCAGTTATAGAGTCGCCGAGAAAATTTACCTTTTTGCCTTTGAGTTCCATATTATTCCGCCTTCTCTTCGGGCTTTTCGGTTATCTTTGCGGCTTTTTTAACGAGCTCGACAGCTTTTCCGACCTTCAGATCGTCGGCGACCATCTCCTTCGAGACCTGAGTCTTTATCTCGTCGGCATCCATTCCGTAGGCCTCAGCCATACGCTTCAGCTCGTTGTCGATCTCCTCGTCGGAGACAGTGACATTTTCGAGTTTGGCAATCTCCTCAAGCGCGAGGCGGGTCTTAACCTGCTTCTCGGCGCGCGGGCGGTACTGTTCCTTGAGACCGTCGATGTCTGTGTTCAGATATTTCATATATGTTTTGAGGTCAAGTCCGCTCCCTCTCAGACGGTAGTCGAGGTCTCTGACCTGGTTTTCCGCCTCGGTGTCAAACATGACCGCCGGTATGTCCGCCTCAAAGTGTTCGTCGCTTATAAGCGCTTCGGTGATCTTTTCCGAGACCTCGTTGTCTGATCTCGTGTCGTTTTCTGACTGTATCTGCTTCTTTACGTCGGCTTTGTATTCCTCAAACGTGTCAAACTCGGAGACGTCCTTGGCAAACTCGTCGTCGAGCTCTGGGAGCTCCGTCGCTTTGAGGGAGTTGAGCGTGACTTTGAATACCGCGGCTTTACCTCTGAGGTTTTCTGCGTGATAATCATCCGGGAACGTGACGTTTACGTCGAACTTTTCGTCGACGTTCTTTCCAATGACCTGATCTTCAAACCCCGGGATGAACGTCCCGGAGCCAAGTTTGAGGTCGAAGCCCTCGGCGGAGCCGCCGTCAAACGGTACTCCGTCGACGAATCCGGTGTAATCAATGTTTGCCGTGTCGCCTTTTTCGGCCGGCCTTCCCTCGACGTCGACTTCACGGGAGTTGCGGTTTCTTACCTGTTCGATGCGCGCGCTGACCGCCTCGTCGGTTGCCTCGTAAACGGTCTTTTCGACCTCGATGCCAAGATAGTTTTTTACCGTGACGTCGGGTCTGACCGGTACGGTCGCTTTTATAAGCGCGCCTTCGTCGTTTATTTCCTCGACCTCGACCTCGGGTCTGCCGACGGGGCTGATCCCTGACTCGGTCACGGCGCTTTCATAGTATTCGGGAAGAAGGCCGTTCAGTGCTTCGTCGATGAACGCCCCTGTTCCGTACATTTTTTCAACAAGCGGGCGCGGTGCCTTGCCTTTGCGGAAGCCCGGCACGGTGATGTTTGCCGAAAGCTTTCTGAACGCCGCCGTCACTGCGGAGTCGAATCTTTCCTTTTCGATAAGGAAAGTAAGCTCTGCCGTGTTGCTGTTTATTTTGCTGCTGCTTTTGAGACTCATAATTATAGATGTCCTCCGGATTAAAACAATTTTTCTCAAATGATTATTATACCATCAGCCCGTGCGTTTGTCAAGAAAAAACAAAATGGACGGTCCCCGTTTTTTTCATCAGCCGGTCGCAATCATTTTATACAGTTGACTTTTTGAGCAAAATATGGTACTATATTTTCCGTATTGAATAAGGAGAACCGCTTTCCCGTTCGTATAATAGTTAAACGGAGCTTATGCGGAGGTAAATCGATTGGACATTTTTGAATTCGGATACGAGAAACTTTGTTCGATGGCAGACGAGACCGAGAAGGTCATCGTCGGCAAACGTAAAGAGATAGAACTGCTTTACACGGCTCTGCTTTCCGGCGGGCACGTGCTTATAGAAGACATACCCGGCACGGGAAAAACCACCCTTGCCGAGGCGCTTTCGAAGGTCTGCGGGCTTTCGTACAACAGGGCGCAGTTCACCCCAGACGTCACGGCGTCAGACATAACCGGTTTCTACATGTACAACAGGCATACCGAAAAATTCGAGTTCGTGAAAGGACTTGCAATGTGCAACATACTGCTCGCCGACGAGATCAACCGTGCCGCCCCGAGAACGCAGTCTGCGCTGCTCGAGGCGATGGAGGAGCGAAAAGTGACCGTTGACGGCACGGCGTATGTGCTTCCCGATCCGTTTTTCGTGATAGCCACGCAGAACCCGACGGGTTTTGTCGGGACATATCCGCTCCCCGAAGCGCAGCTCGACCGGTTTTCCGTCAGGATGTCGCTCGGATACCCGTCTTTTGAAAACGAGATTAAGCTCGTAGCAGACCGGCGCACCGGGAATCCGCTCGGCTCCGTCGAGACGCTTTCGAGCGAGAGCGAGATGCGCGATCTTATCCGCGCCGTGACGCTTATTAGGATAGACGAGCGTATTTACAGATATATAGTCACACTCGTGACTGCCACACGGAGCGACGAACGCGTCGAGGTCGGCGCCAGTCCGCGCGCATCGATAGTCGTCTCAAAAATGGCTCAGGCGAACGCGTTCATGAACGGACGCCGCCACGTTATCCCGGAGGATGTCGTAAAGGTTTTCCTGCCGGCGGTGTCGCACCGCGTTTCCGTAAAGCGCGAGGCGAGACTTGAGGGCGTGACCGCCGAGACCGTCCTTACTGATATAATCCAGAACACACCTGTCCCGTCGGTCAGATCGGCGCGCTGACGTTCCATGACACCGGACGGACGAAAAAACAGAAAAACAACAAAGAGTACGTCTTTCAGACTCACGCCCACAAGATATTTATGGGTATGGGTGCTTTTGGCCGTACTCGCTTTTATTTTCACGCAGGCGCTTAGAAACCCCGTCTCATATTCGTTCGCCGTCACCGTCGCGCTTATTCTTCCGATCGAGCTCGTTTACGTTCTTCTCGCCGCCCCGTTTCTCAAAACGACGTTTGAGACAGATGGCAAGAACGCTCAAAAAAATTTGCCGTTCAGGCTCGTTCTGCATTTCAGGAATCTCTCGCCGCTCCCCATGCCGTTTGTCACTGTGTCGTACACCGCTGAAAACAGGGAACCGTCGACGGCCAGGGCGTCGCTTCCTCCGTTCGGCCGCACTGAGGTCGTCTCCGAGGTCGTTTTCAGCATACGCGGACTGCGGCCATGCCGCCTGAACTCCGTTTCTGTTGACAGCATACTGCGCATGTTCCGCGCCACGTTTACGATGGGAAACGAAGGAAACGTCCTTGTGCTCCCGCGGCTCGTTCCGCTTGAAATACCCGAGCCTCGCACCGTGAACCGCATCGACGTCGCCGGGATGAATCTCTCGGACAGCGACTCCGACGAGATAGAGGAAATAACGGAATATCAGCCTGGGGACAAACTCAAAAACGTACACTGGAAGCTTTCCGGCAAAGCGGACGATCTTCTTGTTAAGAAATACGGCAGCAAGGGCTCGTCAGAGACGCTGATCGTGCCGGATCTGCGCCGTATGGGCAGGGAAACGGACGAGGCCGACGTGACGGCCGACTCCGTGATCGAGATTGCGCTATCGGCGGTACTCGACAGGACGGAGCGCGACAGAGTGGTCACTTTGAGGCTGCCCGAATCTCCCGACGGCGACACATTCGACGTTAGGGCGGAGGACAGAGACGACGTCGACGCCTGTGTGCCTCTTTCGGCGGCCGCACCGGTAGTCGAGAACGCCGACCCGTACCTGATGTTTGGCAGACGGCCCGAAGGCGAGACGGTCTTCGTCACGCCGAACAGCGACGCGCTCACCGTTTCGGTCATAAACGAGCTTTCCGTCATGTGCCCGCCAGTCACGGTCCTTTACTGCGGAAATGACGGGGGCGAGACGCTGCGGGCGCTTTCCGACGTCGATGTGAAACGATTCGAAAGGGAGGACGCCGTATGAAAGCGGGAGTAAAGATTTCTTTCGTATCAAAGCTTGCGTCGCTGCCTGGCTCGCTCTGCCGGCTTCTGACTGCCTATGCCGGTGTTGTCGGGCTTCTGCTTGTAATCGATGATTCTTTCGTACTCGGATATGCGGATCGAATCCCGTTTCTCTGCGCCCTGTGCTGTTTCGCCGTTTACCTTCCGCTCATAGCTTTTGAGATGTTTGCGCCGGCCGGCATCGCGGTACTTGCCGCCGAGGCGGGAACCATTTGGTATTTATTCAGACATTTTGAGTTTTTTACTCCGAAAGGCGTTTTCGTGCTCGGCCCCGCCGCGCTGTGGAACAGCTGCGTGAGGCGGCTTGTCGACATAGGATATACGGGGCTTCAGCCGCTGCTGATGACCGAATCGGGGCACGCTCTTGTCGGTCTTGCGGTTTTCTGCGCGCTGATTTCCGCGGTTTTCGTGTGCAGCACTTTTTCAACTCCTCGGCTCCTCCCTGTGGTCGTTTTCGCTGCGCTCCCGCTTACCGCGGTTTTCATGTACAATCTGCCCCAGAGCAACGTCGGATTTTTGCTTGTCGTCGCCTCCGGCCTCGGGATTCTGTTCCTGAAATACTACCGTTCGTTCTGCGCGGCTTCGGCCGGCAAAAAGAACGTTACGTTCCGCCGCTCGGCGGCCGGCGGGTTCGCCGCCCTCCTGCTTACAGCGGCCGTTGTACTGACGGGGATATCCCCGGCGCTGAAGATAACCGAGCCGGCGCCAGAGGCGACGATCTTTACAGGCGTGCTCGACTTTATGCGAGAGATCGCCTACCGTTTTGTTTCCGGAGACCCGTCGGCTTCTTCGCCTTCCGGGCAGAGCGGAAACGACTCTTCACGCAGCGCGATGCCGGAGCGCAGGAACTACCGCAACGAGCCCGTACTGACCGTCACGGCGGAGGCGTCCGTGCCGGTATATCTCCGCTCTTGGACTGGCGACCGATACTCCGACGGGACGTGGATCGCAGACTCGTGGCATGATGCCGTGTTCCAGTATCCCGATGACGTGACCGGCGAGTTTTTCGATATTCTCGCGCTCCTCGGCGTCGGCGACGGTTCCGCCGAAAGGAAGGGCACCGCCGTCGGCAGCGGCAGTTTCTTTTACGACAGAGGCATCGCGAGGGGTTTCCTCAGCGAGACTGTCACCGTGAGGAGCGAAGCATATCAGAGCCGCTACGCTCTCGTCGCCCCGTCTCTCGTCGACAGGCGCATAACGAAAATAACTAACGTAAGAGTCGATATCGACGATACGTCGTTCCAGAAAAGCGGCAAGGTTAGGGCGGATGTCGATAAAGGGACGACCTATTCGATGACCTCCTGTGTGCCTTATTACAATCTCGCGGAGGGGCAGGTATTTTCCGACGCAGATACCTTCGCGACTCTTGCCGATTACGCCGCGGTTTACGCGGACTGGATCGAAAGTCTAGCCCTGGAGGGCTTGGAGACGACGACTCCGTATTTCGATATCCTCAATATCATGAGCGAAGCCGGGCTTATAAAAACCCCGGTTTATACCGGTCACTATTTCGACTCGAATCCGTCCAGCGACGGAAGTGTTGAATTCGACGGGTTGCAATACAGCTGGTTTAGCAGCAATCCGACGGTGCGTCCCGTTCTTTCGCCGGAGATTATCCCAGAATTCGTCTGGAATGAGATATTCTCGCGCGAATATACGGACATGCCGGAGCCGCCGGACAGGGAGACTGCCAAGGCGGTTATGGCCCTGACGCCGTCCCTGCTCAGCTCGCTCGTCCGGAGATTTGATGATCTCAGAAAAAACAACGAACAGTCAGTCAAGATTTGCACCGACGTGTCGGGTCTCAGCAAGGCCGAGCGCGACGTTCTTTCGGACGTCATCAGCCGTATGGGACTGCCGAATTATTACGGAACGCCGAAAACCCCGGGCGACGCGATAAACCTCGCGTCAAAGGTCGCGAAGGCGATCGCTGAAATCGCCGTATACGACATCAACCCGAGGGGATACGACGCCTCGGGCAGCGCGCTCATACAGTTTCTCAGTACCGTCAGACGCGGGTACTGCGTTCAATACGCCACGGCTGCGGCGCTTCTGCTCCGCATGATGGGCGTCCCGGCGCGATATTGCGAGGGCTTCATAGCAAGAGATTTTAAAAATACGTCAGACGGAAGCGTAGCGACCGTCAAAGACTCTGACGCGCATGCCTGGATAGAGATATACGTCGAAAACTACGGCTGGATGACCTTCGAAATGACCGAATCGGTTGCCGGAGCGACGGTCAGCTTCGAGGTGCGCCGCGATGAAACGACGTCAAAGACGCCAGACGTCACGACGGATGAAGACGTAACGACTCGCGCAGGCGAGACACGTCCGCCCGTTACGGACACCACGGATGAGGCAGGCCGCGTCACGGATCCTCCCGTGACCACGAAGAACGATGGCGGCGAGCGGGACAGCTTCCCGGCATGGGCTCTTACTGCGGCGGTGTTCGTCGCGCTCGCCGTCGCCGCCGTTGCCGCCGGCACGGCCGCGGAGCGCGGGAGAAAGAGATTCATCGCCGATCTGACCGCTGCGGCCTCGCGCGCCGGGGCAAACTCCGAAAAGGATCAGAGAAAATATACCGAATACATTTTCCGTCTGCTCGGATACGTCGGCCTGAGGCAGGGAAGCTCCGAGCTGCTCGCCGATTTCGCCGACCGCGCGGGAAAGACGCCTGGGATGCCGTTCGGATTCCGCGACGTCGCCCTTGTGATGCAGCGACTCACATTCGGAGGGGAACAGGACGAAAGGGGATGCGCCGTTATCGCCTCGTTTGCCGTCTCCCTGCGGAAATATGTGGTCGGCGCTCTGCCTCCGTTCAAGCGCTTCCTGCTCGGAGACCTGCTCAAGAGAATATAGACGCCGCTTATGACGCATCGAGCCCGGTTTGCTTTTGACAAACCGGGCTTTTTGTTGTATAATATTAATTTATGAAGGTACGACTAAACGCCGGAAGGGGGCGACAGAATGGACAACGTAATATTTGATGTCATTTCCCGCTCCGCCGGAGAGACAGCTGAGCTCGGCGCCCGCCTCGGGAGGCTTATTGCCGGATCCGGTGAGAAGGACGTGTTCATCGCGCTTTACGGCAACCTCGGCGCCGGCAAAACGGCGTTCGTTTCAGGGCTCGCCTCGGAAATCACGCCGGGCGCGCCAGTATGCTCGCCGACTTATTCCGTTGTCAACGAATACGCCGGCGGCGGGCGGAAGATGTACCATTTCGACATGTATAGAATCACGTCGGACGATGACTTGTTTTCGGTCGGCTTTTACGACTACGGCGGGATAATCGCCGCCGAATGGTGCGAAAACATTCCGTTCGCCCTCCCCGAAAAGAGGGTCGACGTGAAAATATCCCGCGAAGATGGCGAAAACGTCAGACGTGTCTCGGCCGTCCTTGTCGGAAAAACGGAGGAAAAAGCATGCTGATACTTGGAATCGGCTGCTCGGAAAAGGCCTGTTCCGCCGCGCTGCTCGACGACGGGCGCGTACTCGGGACGACGCTTCTGAACTCCGGACTGACCCACAGCGAAAACCTCGTTCCATTGATAAACGGCCTGCTTGAACTGACCGGCAAATCCTACGCCGCCGTTGACGCGTATGCGGTCTCGGTCGGCCCCGGCTCGTTCACCGGCGTCAGAATAGGTGTTTCGACGGTCAAGGGACTCGCGTTCGCCGGAAAAAAGCCCTGTGTCGGGGTATCCTCCCTTTTTGGAATGGCTCAGGGATTCGCCGGTTTCGACGCCGTTATCTGTCCATCGATGGACGCGCGCCACGGTCAGCTCTACGCCGCGCTGTTCCGCGCGGAGGACGGCGGGATAAGACGGCTGACGGAGGACGCGGCCGTGCCGGCGGATGAGATTGCCGGGATAATAAGCGAAAAATACGGAAACGAAAAAGTGCTCGTGTGTGGCGGCGGTACAGAGATTCTGCTCTCCGCCTGCCGGGAACTGAAAAACGTCTCGGCTGCTCCGGCGGCGCTGATGCACGAAAACGGCCTGTCCGTCGCGCTCGCCGCGAGAGAACTTTTAATCACGGGCGGGGCGGAGATATTTCCGGGCGGCGACGGCCTGCGACCGGTTTATCTGAGACCGTCTCAGGCGGAAAGAATAAAGGCACAGAAAGAGGCAGAAAAATGATCATATCGATAGGAAGCGACCACGGGGCCTACATACTTAAAAACAGAATTGCAGAATATCTCCGTTTTCTCGGGCACGACGTCAAAGACTACGGCACGTTCGGGCCTGAATCAGTCAACTATCCGGTATATGCTGAAAAGGTCTGCCGCGATGTGACGGACGGGGAAGCCGACTTCGGCGTACTGCTCTGTACGACCGGCGTCGGAATGAGCATTGCTGCTAACAAGTTCGACGGAATAAGGGCGGCGCTCTGCGGAACGGAATACCAGGCTCACATGACGCGGCTTCACAACGACGCAAACGTACTCGTGCTCGGCGCGTCCGTCGTCGGCGAGGGTCTCGCGAAACGTATAGTCGACGAGTTCCTCGCGACGGATTTCATGGGAAAGCACCATAAAATCCGTGTCGGAATGATAGAAAATATCGAGAAAACGGGGCACGTATGAGCAGAGTTGTATGGAAAGGCAGCCCGCTGACGGCGCCGGTGCCGGTCGTGCTCGTCACCTGCGGGGATATCGAAAACCCGAACATAATAACCGTTGCCTGGACCGGGACGGTGTGCTCCGATCCGCCGATGACGTACGTTTCGGTCAGGCCGGAAAGATACTCCCACGGGCTTATTCTTGAAAAGGGCGAGTTCTGCGTCAATTTCGCCCCCGCCGAGCTTTACAAAAAAGTCGACTACTGCGGCATTTTCACGGGCAGAAAGGTCGACAAGGCGAAAAAATGCGGATTTGAGTTCGAGCCGGCGTCCGCCGTCTCCGTTCCGATAATCGACCGCTGTCCGCTCGCGCTCGAATGCCGGGTCAGAGATGTGATACATCTCGGCTCGCACGATATGTTCCTCGCGGAGATCGTCGCGACGGACATCGATCCCTCGCTCATAGATGAAAACGGCAAGCTGCGTCTCGAAAGGGGGCGCCTGCTGTCGTATTCTCACGGAGACTATATGAGTCCCGGTAAACGCCTCGGCAGCTTCGGGTGCTCTTCGGTAAAAAACAAGGCAAAAAACATCAGAAAACAGGAAAAGTGACATGAAAAGAACAACAATAAGGGAAATATTCGAAAGCCCCGAAAGCTTCGGCGGCAAAGAGATCACGGTCGCCGGCTGGTGCCGCGCGATACGGTCTAACAACGTAATAGGATTTATCGACCTCAACGACGGCAGCATGCTCCCGTGCCTTCAGGTCGTGATGGAGTCGGCTGCGCTCCCGAACTTCGCCGAAATTTCGAAACAGAACGTCGGCGCCGCCGTCATAGTGAGGGGTACGCTCGTTCTGACTCCGGGCGGCAAACAGCAGTTTGAGCTTAAAGCGTTGGAGATAAGCGTCGAGGGCGCATCAACGCCGGACTATCCACTTCAGAAAAAGCGCCATTCCGACGAGTTCCTGCGCACGATCGCGCATCTGCGCCCGAGGACGAACAAATACGAGTCGGTCTTCCGCGTCCGTTCAGTCGCCGCATACGCAATTCACAAATTTTTCCAGGAGCGCGGCTTCGTTTACGTCCACACGCCGATCATAACCGGCTCGGACTGCGAGGGCGCGGGCGAGATGTTCCGCGTGACGACGCTCGACCCGTCCGACCCGCCGAGGGACGAACAGGGCAACGTCGATTTCTCAAAGGACTTTTTCGGAAAGAGCACCAATCTCACGGTCTCGGGCCAGCTCAACGTCGAGACCTACGCGATGGCGTTCTCGAAGGTCTACACCTTCGGCCCGACCTTCCGCGCCGAGAACTCCAACACCCCGCGCCACGCGGCGGAGTTCTGGATGATAGAGCCGGAGATCGCCTTCGCCGACCTCTCGGATGACATGGACCTCGCCGAGGAGATGCTCAAATCCGTCGTTTCGTATATAATGGAGAAGTGCCCCTACGAGATCGAGCTGTTCAATAAGTTCATCGATTCCACGCTCCTCGAGCGGCTGAACAATCTCGTGAGCTCCGAGTTCGCCCGCGTGAGCTACACCGAGGCTATAGACATCCTTCAGAAAAGCGGCGTGAAGTTCGAGTACCCGATAAGCTGGGGCTCCGATCTTCAGACGGAGCACGAGAGATATCTCACCGAGGTGGTTTACGGCAGACCGGTGTTCGTCACCGACTGGCCGCGCGACATCAAGGCGTTCTATATGAAGGTCAACGACGACGGCAGGACCGTCGCGGCGGCAGATCTTCTCGTGCCGGGTGTCGGCGAGCTCGTCGGCGGGTCCCAGCGCGAGGAGAAGCTCGACGTCCTGCTTGAAAGCATGAGGAAATTCGGCCTCAGGGAAGAGGACTACACGTTCTACACCGATCTGAGAAAATACGGCGGGAACAGGCACGCGGGCTTCGGCCTCGGCTTTGAAAGACTTATAATGTACGTCACGGGCATAGGCAACATACGCGACGTCGAGTCCTTCCCCCGCACCGCCGGCTCCGCGGATTTCTGATACCCACGTCCCCCTCCCGAAGGGTGAAAAAAGCCTCCATTGTGTAAAGGTCGGAGTTCCCCCGAAAGTGCTTTGCACTTTCGCGGGGAGCCCCGTCGGTGTCGGCGAAGCGCGACGGAGTGATTGTTGGAAACAAGCGATATTGATGACAGAAAAACTAAAGCGTTTGCTTTACAATCCCCCAGCCCCTTCGGGGCAGCCCCCTTTACACAAGGGGGCCTGACCTTGCCTCGCCCTTTTGGAGAGGCGTGAACCCCAAAGCTCGCTGTGCTCGCTTTGAGGACCCCGCCACGCGGAGAGTACACATAACTTTTCCCCAAAACAGCAAAAAACCGCGGCATTTCTGCCGCGGTCTGGAGCTGGTGATGTGATTCGAACACACGACCTGCTGATTACGAATCAGCTGCACTACCGGCTGTGCTACACCAGCGCGGCCGCTATTATATCATCTCCGCGGCGTTTTGTCAAGTGAAAAATGAAACTGACCTCGATTTCTGAAATAAAAAAAATAATGGAACGTCACGGCGTGAGCTTCAACAAGGGCTACGGGCAGAATTTCCTCGTGAACGCCGCCGTCCCGCGGCGTATCGCCGAAGAATGCGGCGCAGAAGCAGGAGACGGGATCTTTGAGATCGGCCCCGGCATCGGCACCCTCACGGCGGAGCTCGCCGAAAGGTTCCGCAAAGTCGTCTCGGTCGAGATCGACGGCGGGCTCATCCCCGTCCTCGGCGAGACGCTCGCCGGCTTCCGCAACGTCGAGATAATAAACGCCGACGTCATGAAGCTCGACATCCGCGATCTCGTCGCCCGCGTGTTCCCCGGCATGCGCGTCTTTGTGGGCGCGAATCTGCCGTACTACATAACGACACCGATCCTTATGTCGCTCATCGAGTGCGGCGCGCCTTTTTGCGGCATAACCGTGATGGTCCAGAAAGAGGTCGCCGAGCGCCTCGCCTCAAGCCCCGGCGACCCGGAATACGGCGCGGTCACGGCCTCGGTCAGCCGCTACGGGACCGTCAGCCGCCTGTTTTCCGTCTCGGCGGGGAGTTTTCTGCCCGCGCCGAAGGTCGATTCCGCGGTCATAAAGATAACCCCGTACGCCGAAAAGCCGTATTCGGTAAAGGATGAAAAGACCCTCTCCCGCGTGATACGCGGCGCGTTCGCGCAGAGGCGCAAAACTCTGCTCAATTCGCTTTCGTCGGAGTTCACCGAGCTGACGAAAGACGACGTTTCCCGCGTCCTCTCCGGCGCGGGCCTCGAGCCGTCCGTCAGGGGGGAGCGGCTCGGTATAAAAGAATTCGCCGCCGTTTCCGACGGGATAAGCGAGGTGATGAAATGACAAGCAAAGAAGAATTCATCGGCATTTACAAGGAAAATATCAAGCGTGAGGGCGCCGACAAGCTCCTCGAATATCTCATGGGCCCTCAGAGCGACTTTTTCGACGCCCCGGCGAGCGCCCGCTATCACGGGAACTACGCGGGCGGTCTCTGCGACCACAGTCTGAATGTTTACGACTGCCTCCGCGACTATCTCGCCCGCGCCCGCGCCCGCGACCTCTACGGCATGGAATACACCCCCGAGACCGTCGCTATCGTCGCACTGCTTCACGACGTCTGCAAGATAAACTGCTACAAAACGTCGTTCCGCAACGTCAAGAACGACCGCGGCGTGTGGGAGAGCGTGCCGTTTTTCGAGTTCGACGACCGCCTTCCGTACGGCCACGGCGAAAAGTCGGTGTATATCATCTCGGGCTATATGAAGCTCACCCGCGAGGAGGCCTTCGCGATCCGCTATCACATGGGATTTTCCTCCGACGGCGACAACCGCGATCTAGGGAAGGTCTTTGAGATGTTTCCCCTCGCCTTCGCCCTCAACGTCGCGGACTCCGAGGCCGCGTTCTTCATCGAGGGGAAGGGACTATAATTTATGTTTTTCTGCATTTTGAAACCGTGCGCAATTGCTTTTGGAGTCTTTTTAAATGGTATCTCATAAACTAATACCCGGTGTCAACGATCTTGCTTCAACAAATCCTGAACTGGTTAAAGAATGGGATCCTGAAAAAAACGGTGATCTAACACCCGAAACAGTTTCTCATGGTTCGCAGTTGACTGCATTTTGGAAATGCAAACTCGGGCA
>JAEEGL011736455.1_pt1 | contig 17939 bp, 16 predicted proteins | sample 9134231 | NCBI WGS metagenome assembly JAEEGL01 (sample SAMN16246548, study PRJNA631951) | gut metagenome | biome: gut microbiome; feature: rumen; material: fiber-attached | host: Bos | place: Iran: Karaj | collected 2018-10 | reverse complement strand
AGGACCCGTGCAGCCTTTCTGTACGGGTCCGAAAACACTCTCTGTATTTCTGCTTATTGCTCGTGAAACCTTCCCATGAGCTTTTTCCCGGAAATGCCGGGCTCTGTCATGTTCACCGGATCTAAAATCTGATTGATTTCCTCTTCTGTGAGCACCTTTTCCTCGAGAATGATCTCACGCACGGACTGATTGGTCTCCAGAGCTTTCTTGGCGATATCCGCCGACTTCTGGTAGCCAATGTGCGGGCTAAGTGCTGTAATGACGCCGACTGAGTTCTCCACAAGGTACCTGCAGCGTTCTTCGTTCGCCGTAATTCCGGACACACAGTTGTCCACGAAGGTCTCCACTGCAAAGCCCAGTGTGTCGATGGACTGGAACAGATTATAAAAGATGATGGGTTCAAAAGCGTTCAGCTCGAGCTGTCCCGCTTCCGCCGCCAACGTAATGGTCATATCGTTACCAATGACGTTAAAGGCCACCTGGTTCACCACTTCGGGAATAACCGGATTCACTTTGCCCGGCATGATAGAACTTCCGTTCTGCTTAGCTGGAAGATTTATCTCACCGAAGCCAGCCCGAGGTCCCGAGCTCATGAGACGGAAATCATTGGCGATTTTTGAAAGCGTGACTGCACAGGCCTTAACCGCGCCTGAGACTGCCACAAAGGGATCCAGATTCTGAGTCGCGTCAATAAGGTCATAGGCCTGCAGGAAATCCATGTCGGCTACCTCATTCAGGACCGGCACGATTCGCCTTAGGTAAGCTTCATCCGCATTGATGCCGGTGCCTACAGCAGTTCCGCCCATGTTCATGGCGCGCATCTCGTCCACAGCCTTATCCATGCGGTTAATGTCGCGCATCACGGCATCCGCATAGGCCTTGAATTCCTGTCCCAGGCGAATCGGCACAGCGTCCTGCATCTGAGTGCGTCCCATTTTTATGACGTGGTTGAATTCTTTCGCCTTGTCCATAAGCGCCATGTGCAGACGGAGCAGCTGATCCTTCAGATTCTTCAAAAGGCGCACGGTCGTCATCTTCCCCGCAGTGGGGATGACATCATTGGTGGATTGACCCAGGTTTACATGATCGTTCGGATGAACGATACTGTAGTCGCCCTTTTTGCCACCCAGAATCTCGATGGCGCGGTTAGCGATGACCTCATTGGCGTTCATATTGAGCGAGGTACCTGCGCCTCCCTGTATCGGATCCACAATGAAATCACCACGGAATTTCCCGGAGAGGATCTCATCGCAGGCTTCCACTATTGCTTCGGTGATTCTGCGGTCCAGAAGGCCGATTTCACAGTTCGCGATGGCAGCCGCCTTTTTGATGTATGCCAGGCTGTTCACGATCTCCGGATGCATGCTAAGCCCCGTAATACGAAAATTTTCCGCTGTCCGCAAAGTCTGCACGCAGTAGTAAGCGTTTAACGGGACCTCCTTGTCGCCGATAGAATCATGCTCCATACGGAATTCCGTGTTTTCCTTTTTTTCTGCCTCCACTGCGGACCTCCCGGCCCGCTTCCCGACTGTGCTCCTACGTTGTTCCAAAGTCATGTTCAGCTGCCTCCTGTCGTTTGATCTTTGCCGTTCCTTCGACAGACACAGTATAGACCTCCGGAAAAATATAATCAATTACATAATAAATTATAATTTCTATAATTATCAGATTATATAATTGCGTCTTTTCCAGTCCCTTCTGAAACGCTTCCGCCGGCCTGTTGTATCCTGTTTTCGCTTCTAAACTGAACGAACCTGTTTGACGCGGGATCACGCTTGCATTATAATTTTCTTGTTTCCTTATCGTATTTCACGGAAACGGAGTGATACCATGCAGAAGACCTACACCATGACCATGCTGGTCAAAAACAAGCCCGGGTGCCTGGACCGCATCGCGGGCATCACGAGGCGCTATGGCTGGAACATCGTGAGCGCGGTCTGCGCGGAGACGCCGGACACGGCGGTGACCCGCATCACCATGGCGCTCGAATGCGACAAGTTCTGCGAATGGCCGGACGGCGCCATCAGGAAGCTCGATTTCGTTCTGGATATGGATGTCTGCGACGATGTGCGCTACACCTTCCACGAGGTGCTGGTGGCGCGCGGACCGGAGGAAAGCTTTTCGGGGCATCTGGAAAACGCCGTGCGGAAGACGACGGAAAACGGATCGCTGACCGTCTGGTGGCTCGGGGAAGACGCTTACATCGCGGATCTCGAACGGAAGCTTTCGGAGCTGCCCGGAGTAAGCACCGTACGTTCGGGCCCCATGGCGCTCAGGCGCTGATCTTTCGGAACAGGAGGTACTTGAGATGTTCCGTATTCTTACCCTGAACCCCGGTTCGACCAGCACGAAGATGGCGCTCTTCGACGGGGAGGAAAAGCTGTTTGAAGAGGTCGGAAAGCATTCCCGTGCAGAGCTGGCCGGCTTTCCGGACGTGGTCTCGCAGAAGGATATGCGGAAAGCGCTTGTCTACGAAGCGCTGAAAAAGCACGGCATTCCGACGGACAGCATCGCGGCGGTCGCGGGACGCGGCGGACTTTTAAAGCCCATCGAATCCGGCACCTATCTTGTCAACGACGCCATGATCCGCGATCTCTACGGCGATATCGCCACAGTCCATGCCTCGGCGCTCGGAGGCATCATCTCCTTTGAGATCGGGAAGGAGCTCGGCATACCGGCCTACGTGGTGGACCCTGTGGTCGTGGACGAGCTCGAGCCCCGCGCCAAGCTCACCGGCATACCCGGAGTGGAGCGAAAGAGCGTGTTCCACGCGCTGAATACCAAGGCCATCGCGCGGAAAGCGGCGGAAAAGCTGGGACTTACCTATGAGAACTCACGCCTCGTGATCGCGCATCTCGGCGGCGGCATCACCGTAGGCGCCCACTGGTACGGCCGCGTGATCGACGTCAACGACGCCGTGGCCGGCGAAGGTCCCTTTACTCCGGAGCGGAGCGGCTCCATCCCGGCGGAAGCCATCGTGGAGATGTGCTTCTCCGGAAACTATACCAAGCAGGAAATGACGCGGCTCATCTCCTCGAACGGCGGCATGAGCGCGTACCTCGGCACGAACGATCTGCATGAGGTCGAGAACATGATCAAATCCGGCGACGAATTCGCCGCGCTCGTGGTGGATTCCATGGCCTACCAGGTCATCAAGGAGATCGGCGCCATGGTGGCCGTGCTGGAGGGACGGGTGGACGCTATCGTTCTGACCGGCGGCATGGCGCACTCGGCGCGCTTCACCGGCGCCATCAAACAGGCAGTCGACCAGATCGCGCAGGTACTCGTGTACCCCGGAGAAGATGAAATGAAAGCCCTGGCCGAAGGGGCGCTGCGCATCCTCGACGGCAGCGAAGCGGTCAAGAGCTACAGCTGATCCCATCCCCGTGTTCTTAATACGTTCTGAACGCGTCCCCGCTTGCCCGCGGGGACGTTTTTCTTTATAATTAGGGCATGATCCTAAGGAGAATCCCGCCTTGTACCGGAAACAGCTGAATGAAAAACTGAAAGAATCCCTGCAGGCAGTGCTGCCCATCATCGGGCTCGTGCTGCTGCTTGCGGTCACCATTGCCCCGATCCCGAACAGCATCCTGCTCTCCTTTCTTTTCGGCGGCGTTCTGCTGGTCGTGGGCATGACCTTTTTCTCTCTCGGCGCCGAGCTTGCCATGGAACCGATGGGGCAGCACATGGGCTCCCGCCTGACAAAGACCCGGAAGATCCTGCTCATCCTGGCGGCAGGTTTCTTTCTGGGCGTACTCATAACGGTCTCCGAACCGGACCTGACCGTCCTCGCGGACCAGGTACAATCCATTCCGAATCCCGTGCTCATCTACTCCGTTGCCGGAGGCGTGGGGCTGTTCCTTGCGCTTGCCCTGTGGCGGACGCTCGTCGGCGTTTCCTTAAGGAAGCTCCTCCTCCTGTTCTACGGACTGGCCTTTGCGCTTACCTTTTTCGCGCCCCGCGACTTCCTGACGGTCGCCTTCGATGCCGGCGGCGTGACGACCGGCCCCATGACCGTGCCGTTCATCATGTCCTTCGGTATCGGCGTTTCCGCCATACGAAGCGACCGGAAGGCGGCCGGAGACAGCTTCGGGCTGATCGCCCTCTGTTCCGTGGGTCCCATCATTGCCGTACTGCTCCTCAGCCTGATCTACCGTCCGGAAAGCACGGGCTATGTCGTTCCCTCCATGCCCGATGCGGCGGACAGCGTGGAAATGGCCGGCATGTTCGTGAAAGACTTCCCGAAATACTTCAGGGAGATCGCGGTCTCGCTGCTGCCCATCACGCTCCTGTTCGGCGCTTTCCAGCTTATCCTTCTGAAGCTCAGCCGCGAGACGCTGCTTCGCATTTTCATCGGGCTGCTTTATACCTATATCGGTCTTACCCTGTTTCTGACCGGCGTCGACGCGGGCTTCATGCCGGCAGGCCTTTACCTCGGACAGACCCTGGCGAAGCTTGAGATCCGCTGGATCATCATCCCGATCGGCATGATCATCGGATATTTCATCATCAAAGCCGAGCCGGCCGTTTACATCCTCATGCGCCGGGTCGAAGAACTTACGAGCGGGGCCGTCAGCGGAAAACTGCTCCAGCTGAGTCTTTCCGCCGGCGTTGCGGTCTCGATCGGACTTTCCATGCTGCGGCTCCTGACCGGCATCCCCATCCTTTGGATCCTCGCTCCGGGTTATGCGCTGGCACTCGCGCTGAGCTTTGCCGTCCCGGACATGTTCACCGGCATTGCCTTCGACTCCGGCGGCGTGGCCTCCGGCCCCATGACAGCCACATTCCTGCTGCCTTTCGCGACCGGTGTCTGCCTGGCTCTCGGCGGAAACGTCGTCACGGATGCCTTCGGCGTCGTCTCCATGGTAGCCATGACGCCGCTCATCACCATCCAGCTTCTCGGCGTCGTCTACACGCAGCGCCAGAAGGCGCCGAAGCCTGTCTCGTACGCCTCGGTGGAAGAAAACCTCGACCTGCTGGATGACTATGAGATCATCGCGCTGTAAACAATTATTCGGAGGTGCGCCTTGTCAGAGCTCTGCCTTATGACGACAATTTCAGACCGGAGGCTTCTGCCGCGCTTCGTTTCACTCTATCAGAAGAACGGCATCGATACCGGCTTTATTTCCCTGGGTCACGGGACCGTGAGCGGAAAAGCCGCGGAATATTTCATGGACAGCGCCGAAAAAGCGGTATGCTTCTCGGTCGTTACGCGTGAGATATGGAAAACGGCGAAAAAAAAGCTGCAGTCCGAGCTGCAGATCGATGTCCCCGGCGTCGGTGTCGCCTTTATCGTTCCCTTAAGCGCGATAGGCGGACGGCGCGAACTTGCTTTTTTAACAGACGGACAGGATTTTGTCCGGGAAGAGGAGCGTATTATGCAGGGTACGGACCGAGAGCTTCTTGTTGTGATCAGCGAGCCCGGTTATAACGATATGATCATGGATGCCGCGAGGGAGGCCGGCGCGTACGGCGGAACGGTGATCCACGCCCGGGGCACCGGCATGCAGAAAGCGGAGAAATTCCTGGGCATCTCCCTTGCCTCGGAAAAGGACATGACCTTTATCGTCGTCCGTACAGCGCAGCGCGACCGGATCATGACGTCCGTCATGAAAAAGGCCGGGATCTCCACCGCCGCAAAGAGCATCATCTTTTCCCTTCCGGTGACCGACACCGCCGGCCTGCGCCTTAGCGACAGCGAAGAAAACTCCGAAGAGGCCTGAACTTACAGACGTTTCTTCACATTCCAGTAAACGAGATACGAAACGGCCACATTGATGATATCTGCCGTGACCTGGCTCCAGACGAGGCCGTCCATGCCGAAGAGATGATCCAGAAGCAGCAATATGGGGATATTCAGGCAAAGCTGCCGGATGAACGCCAGTTTAAACGCCCAGCCGCCCTCTTTCAGGGCCTGCATGAGATAGACCATGTGGAAGGAAAGCACCATGAACGGGGTCGCAAAGCAGCGCGCCCTCAGGATCTTCGTGCCGATGGCCACAGTTTCGGCATCCCGGATAAAAGCCCGGAAAATCGCCGGAGCAAACGTATAGTAGCTGATCACGCTGAGGATCGCCACGAAAAGCCCGGCTGCCCGGGCGGCGCGAAACACGCTGAACATGCGCTTCTTGTTGCCCGCCGCATAATTGTATGCCACGAGAGGGATCATTCCGAGACCGATCCCGATGCCGATATTTAAGGGAAGGCGCTCCACCTTCAGCACGATGCCCATCGCCGCGAGCGCCCGGTCGCCGTGGGCGGCCGAAAGGCGGTTCAGCATCATGTTGGTCATGTCATAGAACAGAAGGGACAGGCAGGCAGGAACGCCGACGATGAAAATACTGCGAAGCGATTCCGGGCGGACCCGCTCGATCCGCTTCGGAAGCTCCAGAACAGACTTTCCGGAGAGCTTCCGGTAGATGATGACGAAATAAATAAGCGCCGCGCAGTTCGAGAGCAGCGTTGCAATGGCGGCGCCCAGCACCTCGCAGCCGCGGGGCAGGAGCACGAACATGAACAGCGGATCCAGAGCCATATTGAGGATCCCTCCCATGCCGAGTCCCACGGCAGCCTCCCGGGAATAGCCGGTGTTCCGCACGAGAAAGCTCATGGTATTGGAAAGCACCGTGGGAAGCGCGCCCGCAATGACCACCACCAGCAGGTACTGCCGGGCGTAGCCGTAGGTCTGCTCGCTCGCGCCGAGGAAATACAGAAGCGGCCTCATGAACAGGAAACAGACCAGCGCGAACAGGAGCGCCGCGCCGGCTGCCATAACAAGACTTAAGGAGGCCGTTTTCCTGGCCTCCTCTGTATCTCCCTTTCCAAGGAGCGAGACTGTCTGGTTCCCTCCGCCGTTTCCGAACAGATTCGTAAGGCCCTGCAGGATCAGGAACACCGTCGCCACCATGGAGGCCGCCCCGACCATGTAAGGGTTGTTGGTCCTTCCGATATACCAGGTATCGGTCACATTGTAGACCAGCGTAATAAGCTGGCTGACAACGGTCGGGATCGCCATGACCGCAAGGGCCTGCGGCACCGGAAGCGTCTCAAATATTTCTTTTCTTCCTCTTTTTGTTTCCGCCATTGAAAAACCAGCTTCCGGCGCGCCGGTCCGGACCCGGAAAGATGCGATCGGACGTCAGCGGACGCTTTGCAGATCCGCAGCCTTCCGTTCTTCGATAAAACGCCCGAATTCCCCGGGATCTACCGGCTTTGAAAAATAATATCCCTGTACATAGTCGCAGCCGAGAGCCTTAAGGGCCTCCATCTGCTCTTTTGTTTCCACGCCCTCCGCAATGACAGGAACGGAGAGATACTCCGCAATGTCGATCATGACCTCGATCAGGCGGGTATCCTTCCCATTCCGGAATGCGCTCCGTATGAACTGCATATCCAGCTTCAGGGCGTCGATGGGAAGAGAGGAGATCATATTCAGCGAGGAATAGCCCGATCCGAAGTCATCCATTTCCACAAGGAAACCCAGATTCCGCAGCTGGTCCGCGGTCTGGATGATCTGGTCGAGATCCTGCGCGCAGGCCGATTCGGTGATCTCAAGCATAAGGTCGCGGGCGGCGATCCCGTTTTCCTGAAGGATCTGCACCAGTACGTCCTTAAGCTCCGGATCGTACATATCGGTCCTTGAAACATTGACCGAAACGGGCAGACGGAAGCCGAGGGAATCGCTCCACCTGCGGATCTGCGCCGCGGCTTCCCTCCAGACGAACCGGTCCAGCATGCGGATCAGGCCGTTATTTTCGAAAAGCGGGATAAAAACGCCCGGGCTGATCATGCCGAGGACAGGATGCTGCCAGCGGACCAGGGCTTCCGCGCTCGCAAGCACGGGGACCTCGCCGCGGATATCGTACTTCGGCTGGTAAACGACCCGGAATTCCCGCTCGCGGAGCGCCCTCGGGAAATCTTCGATCAGCTGCTCCGTAAAGAGTTCCGATTCGCGAAGCGCGTGATCGTAATAGGCCAGAGTCTTCGTAAAGTTCGCGCGGACCGTATCGGCCGCCATTTTTGCGCGGTCGAAGCGCCGTTCGATATCGATGGACTTGTCGGCGTTCGCGTACACTCCCATGCGAAGGTGCACGCGGTTGTCCGAAGCGTCCTCCTCCCCGATGCCGATCGAAGCGTATTCGAGGACGGCCTGCAGATCCTTGCCGTGCGGACAGTAGATCATGAACGTATCCGCGGAACGGCGGCAGACGAGGCCTCCGACGTCGCGCACCGATTCCCGGAGCTTCTCTCCGACCCGGCGGAGCACGCCGTCGCCGCGGCTTTTGCCGTAGCGCTCGTTGATGATATGGAAATGATTGATATCCACGAGGACGGCGTCCATCTCCGTATCCCGGTGGTAATTGTCGAACTGTTCGGCGTAGCGGTAAAAATAGTCGCGGTTATAGAGACCGGTCAGCGGATCGCGCTCGGTCGAACTGATGATCTGCCGGTCTTCGGAAAGCTCGATCGTACGGACGATGCGCGCCAGAATGACCGCCGCCTGCGGATACGGTTTCGGGATAAAATCGATCGCGCCCTGGTTCAGGCTCTCGACTTCGGCGTCCTGGTCCGCGGTCAGCACGATGACCGGAATATGGATGAGCTCCATATCCTCCTTCATGCGCTTCAATACTTCCATGCCGCCGAGGACCGGCATCATAAGGTCCAGGAGCACAAGGGACAGCGTATCTTTGTTCTCCCGTATGATCTGCAGTGCTTCCAGGCCGTCCGCCGCGTAAAGGACCTCGTAGTCCCCTTCGAGGATCGCTCCGAGGAGCTCCCGGTTCAGGGCTTCGTCGTCCACGACCAGGATCCGTCTCCTGACGATCACAGATTGAAATGTTTCCTGACTTTTCAGCATCATGTCCGCTTTCCGTTTAGGCAAAAGAGAAAAAAGCTTCCCGGGTACCGGGAAGCTTCAGAGTCAGAACACTTCTTCCGGTCAGTTCTCGATCGTCAGAATGTCGGAGAAACCGGTGACCTCGAAAACATCCATGACCTCTTCGTTCACATGGCGGATGACCATGCTGCCTTTCTTTGCGTTCATTGCCTTCTGCGTGGAAAGCAGGACGCGAAGTCCGGCGGAGGAGATATAGACAAGCTCTTCGAAATCGAAGACCAGCTTCGTGACCTCGTCGAGGTTCTCCTTCAGCTTCTTTTCAAGCTCGGGAGCCGTCATGGTATCGAGCCTGCCCTCGACTTTTATCATAAGATCGGACTGATTCTTCGCAAGTTCCATTTTCATTTTTGAGGATCCTCCATATACTATTTTACTATCAGAATACCTTATCAACGGTAATATCCACTTCGTCCTTCCGGATGCCCACATGCACGTCGTCCGCGAGGTTTGCGAGCACCGATTTCTCCAGCTCGTCCCAGTCCTCTTCCACGTCCCCTCCGGCGTCGCGCTGCTCGCTGACGCTCGAACGGTACTGCGAGAGGCTCCAGACAGATGCTCCGACGATCGCCGCCTCCGGATCCATGCCGTAGCCGAGGAAGGTTCCCGGCATGCCCATTTCCGCGCGGTACTGCTCGACTTCGTCGTAGCTTTCAAGACTCATTTCGATCAGGTTGCGGATCTTCCCGACGATGCCCACGGCAGCCTCGTTGCGGCCGCTCGTCGACGCGGAGAGAAGGTCTTCCCGCTTATCGAAATTCATTTCCGTCTTCGCGAGCAGGTGCAGGTGGCAGACGGAATCCGTCCCCTCGACCCAGAAAACGGCGGTAAAATCGCCCGTGATGCCCCGTACCATTCCGATGAGCTCTTCGGTAAGCAGCCTCAGACGCCTTGCGTTTTTTTCGGAAAGGCCGTTATATTCCGCGAAGCGCTCGGCCTCGGCGAGGGCTTCCCCGATCCTTTCCTCTTTGCCGTTCAGGTAAATGCGGTTTGTTTCCATAAGACCTCCGTATTACTTGCCTTCGTAGGCCGCTGCCGAAAGAACGGTGTATTTTGCGAGCTTTTTCCTTCCGTCCAGGCCCTTCAGCTCGAGCAGGACCAGGATGCCGGCGACCTCGGCTCCCATCTTTTCAACGAGCCGCGCCATCGCCTCAAGGGTTCCTCCGGTCGCGAGCAGGTCGTCGACCAGGAGCACCTTCTGTCCGGGACGGATGGAATCCGTATGCATCTCCAGCGTCGTCACGCCCCCGTATTCCAGGGTGTAATCCACGGAAATGGTTTCGCCCGGCAGCTTCCCCTTCTTGCGGACCAGGACGAAGGGCTTATGCAGATTGTAGGCCAGCGGAGCGCCGAAGATGAACCCGCGGGATTCCGCCCCGATGATGACGTCGAAACCGATGCCCTCCACGAGAGCCTGCATCTCGTCGATCGCGAGCCTAAAGCCGTCCGCGTCGTTCAGTACGGTGGTGATGTCTCGGAACATAATGCCGGGTTCCGGGAAATCCGGAATGGTGCGGATATAATCTTTTACAGTCTTCATAAGATATCCTCCATCATGGTCTTTTTGACACGCATGCCCATTTTTTCGTAGAAGGCCCGGGCGCCGTCATTGCCCTCCCAGACGTTCAGGGTCACCTCGTAGCACCCGTCCTTCCTTGCCTCGGACTTTACATGCTCGTAGAGCTTCTCTCCCACATGCATGCCGCGGGCCGAGCTGTCGACGCAGAGATCGTCGATGTAGACCGAACGGAACGGCACCGTATTGTTGGTGGCCGGATTGTCCTCCTTAACGCAGAAGGCATAGCCGATCACCTCGTCCGCGTCGTTCACGGCGACCCAGACCGGCCGGCTGTCATCGGCAAAAATGCGGCGGAGCTCCTCAGGCGTGTACTTCGTTGTCCCGGATATAAAAATATCCGGCCGGGCCTTCGCGTGGATCTCGAGGACCTGGGAAAGAAGATCCATGACCTTCGCCGTATCCCGTTCTTCTGCTCTGCGGATGATCATTCCTGTTAAAACCTCCAAGGGCGGAAAAAGCCTTTTTTATTATATAGCTTTCCTTTTCGGATTTCCATATTTTTTTCACGGAGTACCGAAAATAAAAAAGCCCCGTTTCCATCTCCGGAAACAAGGCCTGTGCCTGGTTCCGGAGGGGCTCGAACCCACGACCTCTCGCACGTGAAGCGAATGCTCATCCCAGCTGAGCTACGGAACCAAAAATGGATCCGGCGGGGCTCGAACCCACGACCTTTCGCACGTCAAGCGAACGCTCATCCCAGCTGAGCTACGGATCCAACTGACTTCTATAGTCTACCACAAATCTCAGATTTTACAACCAGTTTTTTTAAAAAATCTCCCTGTCGAGCCGGTCGCTGAAAAAGCGCGCGTTCAGTACGTTCTTCAGAAGCCAGTTCCTGCGGTCTTCCGGAATGCTGCGGTCCGCGCGGATGGCGGCAAAAACTTCCGGCTCGCGGATGACGCGGTCCGTACCGTGAACGCGCGCCTCCTCTTTCCCGGCGTCAAAGCACATCATAAAGCCGTGCGCCGGGTCGGTCCAGGAATCCCAGCGGGGGAGCGGGAAGCTTCCGTCCTCACCCGGTCCGCGGTTCGGATCTCCCGTGCGGATGAAATTCGTAAGATAGCGGAAATAGATCTCCCTGAGCGCATTCCTTCCGGGACGGTTCTCAGGGCTCCATACCTTCTCTGTCAGGGCGTAGTCGTCGCGCTCGATGTCCATGAGAAGATACAGATCCAGCCCATGCGAGCCGCCGGCGCGCAGCGCCGCGTCGGCATCCGTTACTTCGGGATCCATGCCCCAAAGGCAGCGCCCGGTCCATACCGGGGGATGGTCCTTATCCTTCAGGAACTCCTCCGCGTTATGCTCCGCGTTCGTATAGCCGAACAGGGCGCTTCCGAAACGGGCGGCAAAACGGTAATCCTCAAGAAGCTCCGGATCCGAAAGATCCTTCCCCTTAAAGTGCGGATCATTGTTCGCCTGGAAGACGAACTCGTTTCCTCCGGAAAGGAACAGGAGCGGCACGTGATGATAGGCGCCCCGCTCAAGAACGCCGAAGCCTTCCTTCGGAAGCAGCGTGCCGTCGGCAAACAGATGCGGAAAGACCCGCATGCGGATCGCCGCCCCCGCCATGAGGGGGCCGAAACGCTTTTCGTCAAGTCCGAGCAGCCAGCCCCGGACCTTTTCCATGGACGCTTCATCCTCTGCCGTGAGCAGGCGGAACGCCGCCTCCCGGTCCGGTGCGAGCCCGTCCTCCACGGCCAGCGGAGCGAGCGCCGACGCGTCCGTCTTCACACCGAAATCCGGGTCCGTGACCGTAAAGCCGGAGCTGAAGGTCATAGCCCTGGCAAAAAGGCCCTTAAAATAAGGCGAAAGCAGCATGCACAGAAGATCCCTGCCCCCGGAGGAATACCCGCAGGCAGTAATGCGTTCCGGATCACCTCCGAAAGCGCGGATGTTCTCATGCACCCAGAGGAGCGCCTGACGGATGTCAAGGAGCCCCAGATTCCCGCTGTCACCGAGCGGATCCCCGGTCTTTAAGGCGGGGAGAGCCAGCCAGCCGGGCGCATTCAGGCGGAAGGTGGGCGAGACTACGACCGCCCGCAGCTTCTGCGCGAACAGGCCGCCCCGAAGGTCCTGCCCCGAGCCGGTCTGGTTGTTCCCGCCGTGCAGGAAGAAAAAGACCGGAAGCCCTTCTTCCTCTCCCTCGGGCCGCCAGACGTTGAGGTACAGGCAGTCCTCGGAACCGACGACAGAGCCGTCCTTCGCGCGCTGCACGCTGACCGGGCCGAAGGCATCCGCCTTCCTTACGCCCTCCCAGCTTTTTTTCGGAACCGGCGCCCGGAAGCGCAGACCGCCGACCGGCGGCTCCGCATAGGGTATACCGAGCCAGGAAAGCGCACCGGAGGAGGCATCGGCTGCCCCCTCCAGTTTGCCCTGTGCCGTAACTGCTAACAGGGAAGTCTTCATTACTTTGTTTCCTTTGCCTTCTTTGCGTCTTTATACTGCGACATCAGCGAGCTTGCGAGGAAGCCGGCCGAAATGATGATCAGCACCAGGGAGACCGGATGCGTTACGAAAATGCCCCAGTTGCCCTTGCTCGCATAGAGCGACATACGCACCTCGCGCTCGAACATCGTGCCGAGCACCAGTCCGAGGACTGCGGGCGGCATGGGGAAGCCGGCGCGGGTCATCAGGTAGCCGGTAAGGCCGAGGACGATGGTCACGCCCACGTCGAAGATATTGTTCCTGAGCGCGAACGAGCCGACCAGGGAAAGGATGACCAGAGCGGCGTTCAGGTAGTTCGTCGGGATGGAAAGCACCTGCACGAACAACCTCATACCCACCATCTGAATGAGTACCATGAAAATGGTGGCGATGAAGAAGGTGGTGAAGATGCCGATGACGACGTCCATGTGCTCGCTGAAAAGGAGCGATCCGGGGGTGAGGCCCTTGATCATCAGGCCGCCGATAAGGACGGAGGTCACGGCGTCTCCGGGGATGCCGAGGGTGAGGAGCGGGACCATGGCGCCGCCGCAGCAGCCGTTGTTCGAAGCCTCGGAAGCGATGATGCCGTTGTAGTTGCCCTGGCCGAAGGTCTCGGGCTCCTTGGAGAAGCGCTTTGCCTGGTCATAGGCCAGGAACGCCGCGATATTGGCGCCGGCCGCCGGGATGATGCCGATGACCGTGCCGATAAAGGACGAACGGATGATATTGAACTTCGCGGCCCACTGCTCTCCGAGCGTCGGCATGAAGTTCTTCAGGGAAAGATCCTTGACTTTGCGTGCCTCTTCCGTCGCCTCGTTCTCCTCGGCTACGCTCTGCAGGATCTGGGGAATGGAATAAAAACCGATGAGGGCCGGCAGAAGGTCGATGCCGCTCATGAGGTTCACATTTTTAAAGGTAAAGCGGAGCGAGCCCCAGATGGGGTCGACGCCGACAAAACTCAAAACAAGTCCGAGGCAGCCGGCGATCAGGCCCTTTACCAGGTTCTTGCCGGAAACTGCCGCGATGATGGTCAGGCCGAGCAGCGCAAGCGCGGCGTACTCGGGAGATGAGAAGCTGGTGCAGAGCGCAGCCAGCGAAGGAGCCGCCAGTACGAGTACCAGCCAGCTCAGGATGGAGCCCCAGCCGGAGGCCGTAACAGCCCAGCCGAGCGCCTTGCCCGCCTGGCCTCTCTGGGCCATCGGGTAGCCGTCCGCCGAAGTCATAACGGCCGACGGGGTGCCGGGGATGTTCAGCAGGATCGCGGAAACGGCACCGCCGGCCATGCCGCCGACATAGCAGCCGATCATGACGCCGAGCGCGGGGACCGCGTCCATCGTGAAAGTCAGCGGGATCAGGAGGGCGATGCCCATGGAAGCGGTAAGTCCCGGAAGGGAACCGAAGATCAGTCCCATAAAGGTTCCGACAAATACCATCAGAAGAGTGAGCGGGTTGCCCGCTGCGTTCAGTACGCCTTGCAGATAAGTCGCCATAGTCGAATCTCCTCTCTTCAGCGTCAGATGCCGCGGATGGCGTTCATCAGCGGGTCGGGGAACGATACCTTGAAGAAGATACCGAACACGATATACATGAAGACCGTGATCACCAGCGCCAGGAGGAAGGTGACCCAGATGGGATGCTTCCTGCTCAGGAAAACGGACTCAATAAAGAAAAAGAGAAAAGTGCTGATCGTAAAACCGATCTTCGTCCACAGGAATGCGTAAGCGACGATCAAGCCGAAAGTAACAAGGCTTTTAAACGGAATAATAGCCGCTTTTTCGGCGCCTTCCGGCACAGGATTCTTTCTTAGCCACAGAACTCCCGTTACGATAAGATAAGCGCACAGTACGATGATGACCATGTACAGGACCTTGGGAAATGCCATGGCACTCAGGTTTCCGGCCTTGACCGGCTTGTCGGTCGCGATCGCGACCCGTTCCATATAGACTGCGCCGATGAGCAGGAGCACGGAAACGACAAGCTCAAAATACTTGTTGATCCTCTGTTGCATAATATCCTCCCTGTTCCGGAGAGCCGGAGGTCCGGAAACCCGGACCTCCGGCAGCCGCCGTTACTTATAATACTTCTTACTGAGCAAATACCTTCTCAGCCAGGACCTGCGCGCCGCTGTAAAGCTCGTTCAGCACGTAGCTGTCAAGCTCCTCGCCGTGACGGCCGGGTGCCTCGAAGCCGCCTTCTGCAGCAAGCTTCTGGAAGGTCTCGGACTGGGTAGCGTTGTAAAGCATGTTGGAGATCGCGGTCTTTACTTCCGGATCAAGTCCCTTCGGAGCGATCGCGAAGCAGACGGTCTGAGCAACATCGCCGTACGGGAACACATCAAGGCCTTTTTCTGCGAAGGTCGGGACATCCGGGAATGCCGCAAGGCGCTCCTTGGTGAAGGAACCGATCATCACAAGCTCGCCGGACTTCAGCTGAGCCATGCAGCTGTTGGGCTTCAGAACGCCAGCATCGAGGTGTCCGCCGAGGATCTCGGTGACCACGCGGGCATCGCCCTCGGAGAAGGGCATCATCTGGAAGGTGTCATCGCCCATCGCCATGTCGAGGAACTTCGCGGTAGCCTGGTTGGTGTTGTTGGAGCCGGGGTTGCCGAGCGTAATGGTTCCGGGATTTGCCTTGGCAGCATCAAGATACTTGTCAAGCGTGTCGTAGGGGCCGCCGGCCTTTGCGACAAGGACCATCGGGTCAGCAGAGATCTGGCACAGGAAATCGGCATCCTCGGGATTCATATCCATCATGCCCTGGGCAATGAGGCCAAGGTAAGAGGTGGAACCGAAACCGATGGTGTAGCCGTCGGGAGCAGAGGTAAGGCACTGGGTCACGCCGACCGCGGAGCCGCCGCCCGCCACGCAGTTGACAACGATGTCAACATTGTACATTTCCTTGATGACCGGCTGAAGGGTACGCGCCATAACGTCGAAAGCGCCGCCTGCCTTGAAGGGGATGATCAGGGTGATCTCCTTTGCCGGGAAGCCTGCCGGGAAGTTCACTTCTTCCGCCGCTCCGGCTGCCGGCGCCGCTGCCTGGGTCTCAGCCGCCTGGGTCTCGGCCGCCTTGGTCTCGGCTGCCTGGGTCTCAGCTGCCTTGGTCTCGGCAGGAGCTGCCGTCGTTGCCGGCGCCGCGGTCGTTGCGGGCGCTGCGGTGGTCGCTGCGGGAGCCGCGGTCGTTGCCGCCGGTGCAGCAGGCTTTGCACAGGCTGCGAGGCTGAGCATCATGCATGCCGCGAGCGCTGCTGCCATGATTTTCTTAGTCATTTGTTTTCCTCCTTTTTTTGAGAACGGCTCTGCCGTTCCTGGTTTTTATACTGCCGGTTCCACCATCACCCCGATGCCGTCGGGGATCACCGTCACCGTAAACTCCTTTTTCTTAAGGATCTCCGCCGCCTTTTCCATGGCTTCGTCCACCGTTTTCGCGGGGATCATGCGGAAATCGCGCACCATCTGTTCATCTTCCAGGTCGGACACGAAGATCACCGTTGCTTTCAGCAGCACCCTCACGAAGATCTGGGACTGCCACTGGTCGATGATGGTCTCGTCGGCCGGCGTATGGATGAACGTCTCCATCATTTCGGAAAGGTCCCGGCCGCCTTTGAAGGTCTCGTAGAAGATCGGGCCGCCGTGGCCGTCCTCGCACTTCGAGCACATGATGATGACGCCGCCCGGCTTTACCGCCATCTCCGCGGCGGTCATGCCTTTTACCGCCTGGTAGACATTCTGATCCATCGGGTAGCCGCCGTTCGTCGTGATGACGACGTCGGCTTCCTTCGAGGGCTTCACCCCGCAGTGCTCGGAGAGGAAGCGGCAGCCCGCTTCATGGGCCTGTTCCACGTCTCCGGCCACGCAGTAGATCGTCTTATGGTCCGCATCGAGCACCGCGTTCACGATGTAGCACAGGCCGACGGTCTTTGCCGCCCAGATCATGTCGCGGTGCACCGGGTTATCGATAAGGTTTCCGGTACGCGCGTTCGGGTCGGCGATGCACGCCCCGTTGTGGTTCGCGAGGACGACCTTCCGCCCCGCGATGCCGGGAAGCACGGATTTTCTTCCGCCCGAGAATCCGGCGAAAAAGTGCGGTTCGATAAAGCCTTCCGCCACCAGGAGGTCCGCATTCGCCGCGATAGAATTTGCCACCAGCGGGCCGCCCGATGGAAGCGTGCCGAAATCGGTCACATCCGGCGTATCGCAGTCGTGGACGACGATCGTTTCGCGGTCCATGATCTCATCGCCGAACTTTGCCCGGAGCTCTTCCGGATGCGTGCCCCGGTGGCAGCCGGTCGCGATGAGGAGCGTGATCTCCGCCTCCGGATTCCCTTCCCGGATCTCACGGAGCATGTTCGGGATGATGAGACGGCTCGGGACCGGCCTCGTATGATCCGAACAGATGATCACGATCTTCTTTTTTCCCTTCGCGAGCTCCCTGAGCGCCGGGGACCCGATCGGGTGCGCCATGGCGTCCAGTACGAGTTCCTCGGGGCTGCCCTTCGGCTCATATGTCTGAATGCGGCTTGTAAGAACATCGACAAGACGTTCTTCCGGAACCTTGCATGAAATGCTTCCCGTTCCGTATGGAAGTGTAAACTCCCGCATAAACGACCTCCTGCGCTTTCACAGCGCCCCGGCAGCACATTGTTTGTTATGCCGCATCATGATAATTTCATCATTTCATATTGAGATATTGTCATAATATGACTTTATCCGAATGAAAAAGTCTTTAAGCTTCTTCTGTATCTGACCTCAGTCTTCCGAAAGCAGATTCCCCTTCGCCCTCTGGATATGCTCTTTCAGCTTAAGGGATGCCGTATTCCGGTCGCCCGCCTTCATAAGGGCAAGGATCTCCTTGTGGTCTGCCAGCGAGCGGCTCAGGATCACGTCCCGCCGGTTGGTTTTCCGGATGTAGATCTTCAGGACGTCCCGGATCATATAGTAAACGCTCAGGAGGACCTGGTTCCCGGAGAACTCGCAGATCAGGTAGTGGAAAAGACTGTCGAGCTCGTTGAACGCTTCGTAGTCTTCCCGCTCCACCGCT
>JAEEGL015231355.1_pt1 | contig 17940 bp, 13 predicted proteins | sample 9134231 | NCBI WGS metagenome assembly JAEEGL01 (sample SAMN16246548, study PRJNA631951) | gut metagenome | biome: gut microbiome; feature: rumen; material: fiber-attached | host: Bos | place: Iran: Karaj | collected 2018-10 | reverse complement strand
GTTGCTTCAGTGCTTACTTCATCACCTGCTACAATTACTGTTGTAGTAACACCCTTAGATTCAATACCATTGAGTAATGCGGTTACCTTAACTGTATGGCTTCCTGCATCAATTCCTGCACAATCCAATGTAGATGTTGCAAGGTTCATTCCTTTGATTGCATTGTCTACATATACATTGTAGAGCTGTCCGTTGTTTGGTCCAACCCATGTTACGTTAATGGAATTCTTTCCTGTCTGAGTTGCTGTTAATCCTGTTACTTCTTCCGGCATGTATACATCTGTTCCCATAACTGCGATTTCACCAATCTGGTAACCCCAGTTATAATTTCCTGCTGTAAAGTTAACCTTCACGTAACGAACTGTATCCTGATGGTATTTGCTTGCATCGAATTCATCTTCTAATGCTTCTTTGTAAGCAGCTCCTGTTACATCGATTACTGTTTCGTAGTTTTCTCCATCTGCTGAGAACTGAATGTTGTAAGCTGTTGCATTGGTGTTATCTGCCTTGAATGCGATTAATGTTTCCTGAATCTGATTCTTAGCAATCTGTCTTCCCAAGTCAAGAGTTACACTCTGTTCTTTCTGTCCCCAAGTTGTCTGAACTACTGTATCATTTGTCTTTCCTGCAACACCGTTTGTGATAGTCTTAGGATTCTGACTTCCTTCTGATGTGTTGATATCTTCAACAGTTACATCACAACCTAATGCAAGGTTTCTAACACTGTTGATGTACTTGAACAATGATCCGTCATCTACTGTTACCTTCTTAGAAATTCCTTCTGAATTTAACTTGTTGTAGTATGACATTACCTTAACGGTATGTTCTCCAGCTTCAATGTTTTCTGCTGTATATGTTCCGGCATCAACTCTGTCTCCTACGAGTTTTCCGTCAATATATACCATATACTTGAATGCTTCCTGACCTGCGTCCGGAACAATTGTATATGTAATTGTCTTAATAGCATTTGAGCTTACGATTAAGTCTGCAGGATTTGCAATAGTTTCAACTTCTGCAAGTGCTGCATTTAAGTCTGTATCAAGAACAGCGATTTCACTAATCTGAATTCCGTAATCTGCAACGGATGGATAATCTACCTTGATGTATCTTACGCCACCGGTTACACCGGATACGTCAGTTCTGATGATTGCATTTTCATCAAAGTCTGCTTCTACAACTGTATCAGATGTGTAAACTACATCATAATCTACTCCGTTTGCAGAGTACTGAATATTGTAGTTTCTTCCTAATACTGTGTCGTTTCCTGCAATGTTCTTGTACTGTACTAATACTTCATCAATTGTTGATGCATCATAGATTTCACCTAAGTCAATGATTGCATATCCTTCATCACGGTATCCCCAGCCTGCTCTACTGAGTGCACAGTGGTTACCATTCATTGTTAATGCACCATCGTTTAAGTATGTCTTATTTCCTTCAGCAACTTCCGGATATACGACTGTATCTTTTCTTAATGCTAAGTTGTACTTATTGCTGCTTACCATTTCTTCTACTGTTGCAGCAGGTCCAACTGTTACTGCACATGTTACTGTGAAGTTTCCTACCTTAGCGGTAATTGTTACTTCACCTTCGCCCTTAGCAGTTACTGTACCGGACTGATTTACAGTTGCTATGTTTTCATCGCTTGATGACCATGTAACTGTCTTATCATCTGTTGTATCTGCAGGGTTAATTACGATTTCCAATGTTTCTGAAGTTCTATTTCTCATTTCAAGAGTTGTCTTCTTCAGATATACTTCACTGATATGAACTGCTTCTGTTACAGTCAAATCACATGTTACTTCTTTTCCTGATGCAGTTCTTGCAGTAATTGTTGCATTACCTTCATTCACTGCTGTTACAAGACCGTTCTGGTCAACTGTTGCAATATTGTTGTTTGAACTTCTCCATGTTACTGTTTCATCTGTTAATGCAAGAAGCTGTGTTGTTCTGCCAACAGCAATTCTTTCAGATGTCTTATTCATGGAAACTGTTCCTGAGATAATGATACTTGATTCTGTTACGTTTGAAAGTACCATTCCCTTTCTGTATGTTACAGCCTTAATTAATGCTGATTTATCTACATGTAATGGTTCTGTATATGTTGTTGAATTTTCAGTTGGATCTGTTCCATCCAATGTATACTTCACTTCAGCACCTTTCACAGAGGTTGACATAACCACATCCTGGCTACCACTGTAAACTCCACTAGCCGGAGTAATTGTCGGTGCATTTGCCTGAACTGCTCCATATACTGCAATTTCGTAAATAGAAGAGCCATATGTTGTTCCTCTTGCTACGGTCTGAACTCTTACATATCTTGCATTGACTGCATCAAATGTTGTATGAACTAATCCAGATTTTCCACTTGGAGATGCTACTGTTTTCCACTCTTCTCCATCGGTAGAAACCTTAATGTCGTATTTCGCTGCATACGCTGCTTCCCATGTTACATCAACAGTATTGATTGCTCTAAGTGAACCTAAATCAACCTGTAACCACTCGTTTGTGTCATCATTTCTAGCCTGCCATCTAGTCTTTAAGTTTCCATCATTCGCATTTGCTGCTGGTTCTGTAGTAGTATCAGTTGATGCTGTTACTGTTTTTCCTTCTGATAAATCATCTGCACTCTGAATTACATCACCTTCAATTGTAATTGTTGCTGATGCGAATGCGGAATCAATATATCCTTCTTTTACTGCAATTGCTTTTACAGATGTATCACTAGATACAAGGAATTTTCCTTCGTATACAGGTGATGAAGCTGTTGGAACACTACCATCTGTTGTGTAATGAATTGTTGCGCCGCTTTCTGCTTCAATTTCAATTAACTGTGTATCATCAAAGGAGACTGTTCCTGAAATATTTTCTGTAACTGTTCCAGTCTTTAATGATGTTGCCTTAATTGTAGGTGTCTGTGCCTGTGTTAATTCGAACTGATGATTTTCATCAATATTAAAGCTTACAAATGCTCCAGATGCTACAGTGGCTGTACCCTTAGTCTGTCCGTTTGCATCCTTAACTGTTACAGTCTGTGCTTCGTTTGTAGGATTCCAAACTTCACCTGTGTAAACAGTTGTATTATTCTTTTCTTTCTTATATACAGAACCGGTAATATAATCACCTGTGATTACATAATCATTTGTTCTGTATCCTAACTGATCCATTGCTGAGATGAACCATAATGTATTTGCTCTATCTTCTTTCTGCATTGCAGATACGTTTTCTTCAAATAAATCGTATGCTGCCTGTGGATTTGTCTGTGAAAGCATTGGCCATGTGATATGCTGCCATCCGTTATCCGGTGTAGCATATTCATCATATGTCTTCTGGTATTCTGCGATGATTGCATCGATTTCTGCCTGAGACTTTCCTGCTGCCTGTGCTTCTTCTACCTTATTGTCTCTGGTATCTAATACAGCCTGCATTGCATATTCTGTATCATCCCAAAGTCCCTGATACATGCTTGCACATTTTGTCTGGTTCATACCATAGTTTGTTAAGTATTCTGAAATTGGTAACCACTGAATACCATAAATGTACAGTGGCTGTCCACCGAAGAATGTTCCGTAGCTGTAAGAAGCTCCGTAAATCTGTCCTGTTCCTTCGAATGGATATTTTTCTAACCAGTTATCACCGTCATAATCGAACCAATACTGTTCAATTGCTTCCATTTCTGTTGTAAATCCGTAAGCACCTGCATCAATGTATTTGTTGTTCTTTGTTGTTTCACCCCAAAGATACATACCTACCCAGCTGAATAAGGATTCAGAAGCTGATTCCTGGTTATTACCGTCATCGTTATCTGCGTAACCGCCTGCCCATGAATGTCCTGAATACTGGTCAAATGCTCTAAACTTGCAGAACATATTTCCGTCATCTTCAGGTTCTTCTGGATTTGCGTAGTCACGAACAAGAAGTTCAATCATATCTTTATAATCGTTATAGAATTCCTGATCATATGAAGCCAATACGGATGCACCAAACATGAAGTAACCATATGTAAAGTGGTGGTCACAGATTGCTGCGTTGGCACCGAATGAACTTTCCGGATAATATAATGTACCCCAATCCTTATTATAGATGAAGTAACAACTATCATCTCCACCATCATATGTGAACCAGTCTACCATAATCTTCTTAAGATCCTTAAGAAGACCATCTCTCATTTCTGTTTCCCCAAGCTGGTCAGCCATTAATGCACTAATTGCTAATGGATGAACTGCTTTACCCTGCCAATATGCATCTGCATTTGGTCCTGTTCCTAATTCATTTAATACTGTATATAAGTATTCAATACATTCTGCACTGTTAAATAACGAACTATTTGGTTTTGTGAATGTAGGAAGTAATCCTGCAAACTGCTGTGTTGTGGTAATCTGATTTGAAAATACACCCTTCATCTGTCCACGGATAGATGGATAAACGATATCCGGATTATTGGTATCTGTAGAATGTTTCCACTGATGAGGATAGAATGCCTGAAGTGTTACATTGCTAAATCCATTTCTCTTACTCTGAGTTGTTGCTGTATATGTAGTAACAATCTTTGAGTTTGCTTTATTGAATGTGTATCCAACTTTTGTATTTGTTACATATGCATAACCATGTCTGTAAATCTGTTCCATCTGACTCTTACTTGTCATAGCACCGAATGACATATATGCATCATTTGTTGAAGGAAATTCCACTTTGATTAATGTATTTTTTCCTAAGTTCTTAGCAGTAAATACTGTTCCTGCCGGTGCAGAAATTGTGAAATAAGATCCATCATTTCCTGCCTTTTCATTTTCTTCATCTACAGATTTAAATCCAATATGGTCAGCAGTTACGGTCTGTCCTTCTGCTGTTAAAATTGCATTTCCACTCGCATCGAAAAATTCTGTAATTGATGTAGAACTAATAAATGTTGTATTTGTTCCGTAATATTCTGTAAACACATATGGAGAACCTTTTACTAATGTAGATGTCATCTTTAATCCATCTTCATCACAAAGTCCTAATTTTACTGAATAATCACCATATCCTTCTACTCTATCATATCCGCCTTTTCCAACATAGTTATCCGGATATACATAGAAGTCCATTTTATTCTCAGTAGAATAGCCTGTTCCAAGGTCACCTTTCTTTCTGTCATTTACCCAACCAGCTGAAGCAAGAAGTACTCCAAGACCCTTCTTAGAATAAACAGCTTTCAATGGGTGGACACAATCAACATTTCCAAATGTCTTAATCATCGCTGATGACCACCAGCTGTTGGAATCAATTGGAACATCTACTGTTTCGTCATTTACAAATACAGGTAATTTGTTTAATTCTTTTTTAATTTCTCCAGAAACATATGATCCTTTACCATTCTGATTATTTACAATCTGTCTGGTTGGAAGCTGAGGAATTGGTGCATTTTCTTTGCTATCCCCTTCTTTATATTCATATACTTCTAATTCCTTAATTCCAACACCGCTTCCGCTTTCAACTTTAGCGTATGCAAGAACTCTGACATAACGAACACCTCTCTGATAACATGTGAAATTATCAACCATGCTTGGGTATCCTCGTAAGTATCTGTGAATTGTTGTCCATTCTACAGCATCTGCTGATACCTGAACATCAAAAATCTTACCACCATCATCAGTAAACTTTGTGATAACTCGTCCAATATCGTACTGAGCACCCAAGTCTACATACAACCACTGGTCATCGCCCTGATAAGAAGTAAAACTTGTATTTGTACTTCCATCTACAGCATTTTCCGGCTTAACATTGTTATAAGCAGCTTCTGTAATGTTTCCATTTTCATCTTTCATCCACCACTCATCTCTTGTTCCGGAGCATCTTACTGTTTTGTTTAACGCAAGGTTTGTACCATAATCTACAGGAGGCTTATTTGCACCACCTGTACCCCAAACCTGGAATTCAAATAATGAGCTACCATAAGCAGTTGCTCTTTCAGTTGTAATAATTTTTACATATCTAGCAGTAGTCTTGCTTAATTCATTAGCATTAATAGTCTGCTTTAATGCAGCAGATGCATCAACAACGATTCCATTGTTTCCTGATGCTCCTGTCTCAGCTACGAAAGTGCATGTACCACTACCCAATTCATTATTATTTTCAGGGTTAAAAGCTACAACACGAACTGTGTGTTCTCCCGGTGTAAAACGAACATCACCCTGTGTTCCACCGTGGTTACTAAACTTATATCCATCACCACCGGCTGTAGCAATCTCATCATCTACATATACTTTGTAATGTGCATCTTCTACGCTTGTCCAGTTTACACTGAATCTTAAATCACCATCATCACGAACCCCTGTATAATTGTAAGAAACAGCCATATCTACATATGCACCTGTGTTCTTAGCTTTTGTATATACAGTAGTCCAGTTTGTTTCATCATCAGAAAACTGAATCTGATAGTATTTTGCATAGGCAGCTTCCCACTGCATATATAAGTGGTCAATTGTAGCTACCTTTCCCAAATCGACATACAGCCATTCGTTTGTATCAGACTGTTCTGCCTGCCATCTGGTACTTGTATTACCATCAACTGCATAATCTTCATTAGCACCGGAACTAACGTAAACCGGACGTTCTTCTGAAAGATTATACGGTGTTTCGTTTCCATCAGCCGCAGCTACATCAAATAGCTGTGTTTCCGGACAAATGGAAACTATCATAGCAAATACCATGATAATAGATAAAATTTTCTTCATTTTCTTTCCCATATCTTCTCCTCCGACTCATACTTTGATAGTTTAATTATAGAATGCCATTTTTTCCTTCTCAAGCATAAAAATAGTTTTTGCCACTTTTCGGCAGTATGTCCAATTTTTTATGAAACACCACCAAAAAAATCCTTTAAATCTTCAACTTTTAGTGCAACTTGTGTACGTTTTTCACAAAAATACAACTTCTCAATAAAAACATTTCAATCGTTTTTTCGTGTTTTTTTACACTTTTTTCTTAAAATAATCCCCCTTTTTCCACCAATTTTCCTCAAAAAAACATACAAACTAAACACCTTTACACACAAAAAAGGCTTGGCAATTAGCCAAGCCTTTAAAAACATAATTTGTATTACTCAATTAATCTAACAACTTTCTTCTTATCCTTTGGTGAGTCAGGATTTGGAGTTGTTTCATATGGAAGTTCCATATCTAATGGGTATACCTTTAATCCGGTACCACCACCGTTTCCACCTAATGCCAATGTATTACCGATAATCTTTCCATAGAAAGTAAGTGAAGAATTCAACTGAATATTTCCTTCAGGAGCAAACAAAATTCCGTGAACTTCATGACTACCTGTTGTAAATACAACGTTACCATGCTTTGAGTAGAACGATAACGAATCATTTCCACCGTTTGAAGCATTTACATGATTACCGTAAAGTTTGATATCTCCTTCTGTTACTACTGTACCAGATACATCCATAGAGTTTGCAGTTTCAATACTGTTTGCATAGATGTATGTTCCGTAAATACCACAACCTGCACCTGAGTTGGAAAGTTTTCCTGTACAATACAGATTTCCGTGGATTTCTGTATTTGCAAGAGTTAAGTTTCCTTCACAATATACATTACCGTAAATATGTGTTACAGAGCTCTTTCCATTAGCCCAGTTATAGTTTACAAAGGATGTTGTTCCTGTAGGATTCTTAATATAAACATCTCCGTAAATTTCACAGACACCCGGTGCCGCAAATGTTGTTGATCCTGATGTTTCAATCAACATATCACCATGGTGATTAATTGTTGCACTACCAGCCATTGACCAATATCCGTTTCCGGAAATTTTAACATTTCCTCCACTATTCAAAGTGGTGTAGAACGCTGCACTGGCACTCCACAAACTATCAGGTTTTGCAGTTTTTGTCCAATGAGACGCCTCTACTGTTGGAGGTGGTGTAATAATTGCTTCAATATTATCTCCTAAGTAGTATGGCATATCAATAATCGAACCAATAGGCACTGCCGATGTCGGTGTAATCTGTGTTCTTGTATAGGTGTTATCACCGTTATCTACTAATGTATAGCAGTTCCAGTCATAAGATCCACCTTTAACTGCCGAGAACGAATACGCATCTGTATGGCCGGCACCGAAAGACATTCCAGCATTAGAATGAATTCCACCGTATACTTCATATCCGCCACCGGTTAATACTAAGTTCTGTGTTGTACTTCCGGAGAACAGGGAATAAGGAAAGTCTTTGATATCCCCTTCCATTTCATCTACGGAAGCTGTCGCAGAACATGCAACATTTAATGAGTTAACACCAACTGCTCCACCGAACAAGTTCTTCTGAGTATTCCTGATACTAACCCTAACTCTGGTACTGTCGATAACCTTTACATCTACATCTTCAAGTTTAAATCCATTTCTCACAGCATACTGTTCTGCTGCAAGTTTTGCACCAGATGTATTCGCCTGATTTTTTGCTAATTCTTTTGCTCCGGACATTGCTGCAAGGTCACACGCAGACTGCATATTTGCTTTTAATGTATATCCGCGTCCCATATCTATAACCATCGCAAGCATTCCTAAAAGAACTGCCATCAAGATACCGACAATTACAGCGGTAGCACCGCTTTCATCTTTTCTTAAATTTTTAAGACCCATAATCATCTCTCCTCACATTTCAAAACAGTGAACAAGTTCAATCTATTAAAGAATCTGATTTTCAACTTCCTTAACTGCTGCATTGTGCTGAGTTTCCCAAGCTTTGATAATATCAGTGCATTCAGCAAACTTTTCGCTTAACTGTTTTTCTAATTCTGCACTCATACCGCCCAAACCTTCTGAAGCTTCCTTAATATCAGCCTTCAAATCAGCTAACTCTTTTTCTGTTTCAGTTAACTTTAATTCCAGCTCTCTCTTTTCAGTCTTCAACTGGTTTGCTTTAACGCTCATTTCATCTTTTACCTGCTGACGAATCTTTTCGTCATTTTCTCTCTTTGCATCGAGTCTGGCATTCAGATCCTTAATACGAGCATTCAACAGTTCGATTTTTTCACTTAACTGCTCATTTTCTTTAATAATATCAACTCTTTTTTCATCATATTCGATTAAAGACTGCTTATAGTTTTCTTCAATTTCCTTCAAGTATGTATTTACAGCCTTTTTATCAAATCCCTTGAATGCTGTTGGAAAACGATGTTCATTTTCTACTGCACTTCGAAGGTCTTCAATCGATACACTTTCGTCACTCATTTTTCAATCTCCTTTTTTCCATCCTTATGCTTCGGACACAGTAAGGCAGTCCCCAATGTTAATGTTAAATTCCTTTGCTTTGTATGCAGGGAATTCAACGACAGCTTTGCTACCTTTCACTTTCGCCTTGCATTTATTTTTATCTACACACTCATCAATATGCAACACTTTTCCGGTTTTGTCAATATAAACCACATCAATTGGTGCCGACATCATAAAAGTATGTATCTGTGAACAAGGCTTAATCAGAAGAGCTCCTACTTCTGAAGGATCCCTTCCAATCAGTCCTCGCAATCTTAAAAGAAAATTATCTGCAATATAGGTCAGACATATCTCTTCTTGATTTCGTAATAACTTCGAGCGTTTCATTTCTTATCCTTTCCCTTCGGTAATTCTTAAAGCATTTCCATGGCTGTCATTGCTGCAGGTCCTAATAACACTACGAAAATAACAGGGAAAATGAAAATTACCAATGGAATCAGCATAAGTACCGGCGCCTTTAACGCTTTTTCTTCTGCTCTCTGTTTTCTCTTTTCTCTTAAACTTTCTGACTGTGTACGTAAGATTGAACGAATGGAAATACCCATCTGATCAGCCTGTACAATCGCCATAATAAATGATGAAAGTTCTTTAACATCACATCGTTTTGCAAGGTTTTCGTATGCTTCCTTCTTAGAAACACCTCGTTTGATATCTCTTGAAGCCTGCATAAATTCCTGCATCAATGGTGACTTATCTTTTTCATATAACTTTGCTAATGAAGCATCAAATCCCAAACCGGCCTCAACACTTACTACCAACAAGTCCATTACATCCGGAAGATGTTCACGAATGTGATTTTTCTTTGCATTGATTCTGTAACGAAGTACATATGTAGGGGCAACCATACCAACGATAGCTAAGATTAATGCAACAAGCATTGACTTCAGCATATCTAAACCTAAAATACTTCCCAGGAAGAAACCAACTAATAATCCGGTAAATGCTACAAGAACCTTAACTGCTGAGAACTGACTGGCTGTCCAGTCAACTTCAGCCATATCAAGCATTGCTTCTACAGGACTTTCCAGTTCGTTGTTTGCTTCCTTTTTAGCTTTTTCACGAGCAACTTTGTTCTTACGCTCTGACTGCTGTTTTCTCAGTTTGTTCATAAATCCGTCTTTGTCATCTTCACCTTCAGCAAATTCAGATTCATCTTTTACACCCTCGAGACGTCCCTTTACTTTTGTATGGGTATCAAGAGACTGTAATACTATAGAATATACACAGAACAGCGTAACACCAAATACTGCTGTTATTACATATACTATCATAACTTTTCCTCCAACAATATTGTAACAAATCCTTTTTAGTATTTAACTGTTACAATCTTCTTAATCGCGATAAATCCAATACCTTCCCAAATAGCACTACCAAGCAACATAATGTGTCCAGTATGTGTTTTCAATAATACTTCTGAGTAGTCCGGATTAATAAGTGAAACTGCTAAGAGGATAAAAATTGGTAAGGCACCTACAATATATCCTGAAACTCGTCCACTGGATGTCTTAGATTTAATTTCACCCTTCAACGAAATACGCTGTCTGATAGTTTCTGAAATCTTTTCGAGGATTTCTGAAAGGTTACCACCAACCTGTCTCTGGATATTAATTGCCGTACACATAATTCCCAAGTCTTCACTTCCGATTCTGTCTACAAGCGAATTCAAACTTTCTTCCAAAGTAATACCTCTCTGGGTTTCTCTGAATACTCGACCGAATTCTTCAGCAATTGGATCTTCCATGTCTTCTGCGATTGTTGCAATAGCGGACTGGAATGTATATCCGGCACGCATTGCATTAATCAATACGCCAATTGCGTCAACAAGCTGTTCTTCCAATGCTTCTTTTCTCTTTTTCTTTTTTCTCTTTAAGAAGAATACCGGGAAAGCAAGAATTACTACCACTACAGCAACAAGAATAATCTGGTTTAATCCAAAAGCTAATACAATAGCCACACCAAAAACTAATGCTGCAATCCAACCAATCACAAAGTTCTTAGCTGAAATTTTGAATCCCAAGTTATATAATTCTTCTTCAAATACTTCAATTTTTTTCTTTAATTTCGCAGAATATTCACTCTTAGGTCTGTCTTTAATCTTGTCTTTATCTTTTTCTCTTCTGCGTCTTCTTCTCTTTTCTTCTTTTTCTGGCTCTGGTTCCTGATCTACCATAACCAGACCCTGCACTCTTTTTTCAATTTCCATCTTGTCTTTTTCAAGCTGATTTAAGAAGATGGTCATTAAACAAAATACTAATACAAGTGCAGATCCTGATATCGCTAAAATAATTAACATATTTATTCCAACTTTCTGCTTTTATTAGCCTATATTGTTCTCATTATCAGATTTTTAATCTTTGTTCGTAGAACCAGCGATCATCAATCTTAGCACCGTTTGCAGTAATCTTTTCGCAACAGATTGGCTTAACACCGGTACTCATAAATCTTCCGACTACCTTATTGTTTGAATCATATCCTTCAATATGGTATTTGAAAATTTCCTGAGTTGTAATAATGTCGCCTTCCATACCGGTTACTTCTGAAATACTGATAACCTTTCTGGAACCGTCTCTCAGTCTGGCCTGCTGTACAATTACGTCCAACGCTCCGGCAATCTGCTGTCTGATAGCAGTAACCGGAATTTCCATACCTGACATCATAAACATGGTTTCAATACGAAGCAATGCGTCTCTTGGGGAGTTCGCATGGGCTGTTGTAAGGGAACCGTCATGACCTGTGTTCATGGCCTGTAACATATCTACTGTTTCACCACCACGACACTCACCTACTACGATTCGGTCAGGTCTCATACGGAGGGAGTTTCTAACAAGATCTCGAATTGTTACCGCTCCGTTTCCTTCCAAGTTGGCCGGTCTACTTTCCAATGAAACTACATGTTCCTGCATCAATCTTAATTCGGCAGCATCCTCGATTGTTACAATACGTTCATCTGCTGGGATATATGCTGACAATACGTTCAACAATGTTGTTTTACCTGAACCGGTACCACCGGATACAAGTACATTCAACTTACCTTTTACAGCTGCTTCCAGGAAATCTGCCATTTCCTTTGACAATGAGCCAAATCCAATCAGGTCGTTTACTCCTAATGGTGTGTCTGAGAACTTTCGAATTGTAATTGTTGATCCATTTAATGCCAACGGTGGTACGATGGCGTTAACACGGGATCCATCTGCAAGTCTCGCATCAACCATCGGGTTAGAGTCATCAATTCTTCTTCCCAACGGAGTAACGATTCTGTCGATAATTCTACGTACATGTTCTTCATCATTAAAGGTAACGTTTGTTTTTGTAAGTTTACCTCTTTTTTCAACATAGATTTGTTTTGGTCCGTTAACCATTACTTCGCTGACATCTTTATCATTCAAAAGTTCTTCCAACGGTCCCAAACCGGTGATTTCATCGAATACAATCTTCGTGATTCTTGCCTTATCCGTTCTCTTCATATCCGGATTGTTTTCATCTACGATTTCTTCAATAATTTTTTCGATTTCTTCCGGGGTCTCAATTGCTTCTGTCCTTGACAAATATGTAGCAACTTCTCTATGTGTGTTTTCAATGATCTGTAATGTTTTCTCATCATTTTCGTGCTCATCAGTTTCTTTCTTCTGAGGAGCAGTTTTCTGTGATGTATTACTCTTCCACAAGCTGGAAACACTCATCTTTTCAGGAGCTTCAACGACACCCTGTCCCGCTGCTTCTTCTGAATCTGTTGTTTCTGCTTCCGCTGTTTCTTCTATTGTTTCTGCAGCTTCTGCTTCAGCTGCTTCTTCTACGATTTCTTCTTTTACTTCTGGTTCAGTTTTTACTTCCGGTTTCTTCTCAGGAGCGCTTACTTTCCCCATTCTTTCAAGTAATGACATATTTTTTCCTCCTTAATGAGTCAAAATTATTTTGAACCTTGATCAGCAAAATCTTTAATTACTTTACTTACCTTCGACTTTGGAGCGGCTGTTACAATAGGAATACCTCTGTTTACAGAAGCAATTGCACTCTTCGCATCAAAAGGAATGGTAAGGTTCATGCCTACTCCTAAAGCTGCTTCCATGTCTTTCGCTTTAATATCTGAACTACCATCTTTGTTCAAAATTAATTTTACTTTACCAGTTAATCCTAAAGTATCTAATACTTTCAAACATACCTTTGCATTCTTCAAACTTGAGATATCCGGTGTAATGATAAAGCAAATATCGTTACAAATATCTACGGCCTGAAGAGATGTTTCATCAATTGTAGGACCCAAGTCAAAGATAATATAATCAAATTCTTCTCTGAGAACATCTACGATTGTGCTAATATGTTCCGGTTTAACCAGCTCTGCAAATTCCGGTGAATTTGGAGCACACATAATCTGCATTCCACTCTTGTGTTTATACAAATATGTATTTACGTTTTCCAGTGAGAAGTCTCCATCTGTTACTAAATCTGAAATTGTCTCGAACTTTGGAATATCCAAGAATACCCCAACATCACCAAACTGAAGGTCCAAGTCAATTAATAATACTTTCTTTCCAATATCCTGTAATGACATTGCATAGTTTACAGCAAAAGTAGTTTTACCTGTTCCTCCTTTTGTTCCAAAAACAGCAACTACAGTGGCTTCTCGCATAATATCATTCATTCTGTCTTCCTTATTTCTCATATAAATTCACCACTTTCTATTAATTTTGTTTTATTTTTTAGGTCTAAGTAAAAGTGTATAATTCCAGCCAATATCGTCCCTCTTGTCAGCCTGTAAACGATAAATCTTCTGGCAATTTTCCATTGTACAAGCAAGTGTTACACTTGTATATACACCTGTATCAGCTGTGTAATGCTGATCACCGATTCTGATTACATATGCACCTTCAACAAGTACTTTTGCATCAGCGCTACCCTTTGCAGCAGCTACGATATCAACACGGTCACCCTTCTGGATAAATCCGCCTACACCTTCTTCCAAATCAACTTCTAAAGTAATTGCTCTGGAATCTTCATCAACGTTAACATCTCCACCTAATCCTAATGCTAACGAATCATTGTTACCTGTTTTTTCATCATAAACTTTAGATCTGAGAATCTGTTCCTGTGGTAAGATCTTAACGTTGTTAAACTTACCGGCTACAGCGTTAACACTGTTGAACGCATCATAGTTTGCTGCACTTTCAGGTACCTGAATTGTTGTAAGCATATCCTGTGCAATCAATGTATTTTCAGGAATTTCTTTTGATGCGATAACTACAGTAACGATTTTTTCATTTGCAAGTTTTGATTCAATTGAGCCATCAGATGTCTTCTTTGTATATCCGCTCAAGAAATAAAACATTAATACAGCACAAATTGCTGCTGCTACAATTGCGATAATATATATTTTCTTCATAACTATACTCCATCTTGTCTATTTTTCTTTACTTTGAATTTGAAGCCACACTTGTTGACTTAGCCGTGTAGGTTTTACCTACAAATGTAGACCCTACAAAAGTAAGAGTCTTAATTTTGTTTTCTACGGAAACCGTAATTTCCGCATCAGTAATGGTTACGGTAATTTTAGCACCAGTACTGTTTTTTAATAAATTTTTCTTTACATAACTTTCCGTGGCCGTAACAACGGCTCCCACGTCTTCCGATCCTTCTGTCTGGTTAGTGAGAGATACAAATGCGTATCTTGCACCTTGGTAACTTGCGTCTTCAACCTTATACCGATTGTAGTAGATCCAACCAAAGTCCAACATCCCACAGAGGATTAAAAGTAAAAGAGGAAGAACAATGGCAAACTCAACCATCGCCTGCCCACGTTCATCTTTTTTAAATAATCGTTTCATACAAATGTCCTTTTAACCTTTTTACTTATAACACTTTTTAGTTTCTTCATGGATTAATAACGGGGTGGGTCGTTGACCCACCCCGTTTACCATAGGTTTACTACATAAACCCATTTCACTTTTTGCTAATTAGCATTTAAATTACTGATTGAAATCTGTATCTTCAAATACTGCTGCAATCTTTCCTCTCAATGCAACTACTGCTGCGATAAGAGCTACTGCGATTAAAGCAATGATAAGAGCATATTCTACCATTCCCTGTCCGCTTTCATCCTTTAAGAAATTCTTGATCATAATGTGTTCCTCCTTATTATTTGTATTTATCTCTAACAACGTTTACCCGTTGTTGGGAACTAATTAAATATTAATTGTAAACAGTTGATCCGGTAAAAGTAATACGATAATCATCGATATCGCTAAGAACGGTCCCATCGGAATCATCGTCTTCAGCATTGTCAGTACCGGCATATCCTTCTGTAAGAATGTATATCCTGTAACCAGGAATCCCATAATAACTATGGCTGTCATACATCCCATAAAACCTAAAACAAATCCCATCACTGCGGCAAGTTTTATATCGCCCATCCCAACGTTCTTTGCAAGAAATGCTGGAATCGTGAATATGATGAAACTAACAATCAATCCGATAATCGAGTCAACTACGTTGAACTCCGGAAAAGCTTTTAATCCACACAAGTTTGGGATTCCAAATGCTAACCTTAAAACCAGGACTGTCAGTAACATATCGTTAGGAATTACTCTGTGGTGGATATCTGTTTCCACCATCACGTTTACTGTGATCAGTAATAAAAGTATGTAACATATCTCAACCGGGGATTTAATTCTCCAAGTAATTAATCCTCCGAAAAGAGCAGATCCGATAATGAAAAGTATGTTTTCATATTTTGCTCTTCTGAATTCCAACTCTCTATTTTTGAGAAGTTGTTTTTCAATCAAATCTCCAATAAACTTACAAGCAATGCCAGCGGCAACTCCGATTAGTATTCTTATTATCAAAGATATCATGAGATATAATCTCCTAACTTTATTTGTTTGGTTCGTTCATGTTTAACTGTATGATAATTGTATCAAATTCCATAAAAAAATCAATAACATTATTGCTTTTTTTTTAATAAATTTGGACTTTTTTGGCAATTATTTACTTTTTTAAGCATTTATTCACAAATTAGACCACCTTTATAAAAATTCGATACCTGATTTAGGGTTTTTTCGAACTATCGCTTTATAATTTGTTCATATTTTGTTAACATTTTAACATTTTCATTATTTTTTACTTCTTTCGTCAAAACCCTTATTTTATCTTGACTTTCTTGACTTTTGAGCCTTTTTTTGCAACTTTCATTTTTCCATCCACAAATTTGTATGCGAATATTTTAACAAACAGTTTACTTTTATTCCTTATTTTCTTCGAACGAATTATGATTCTTTTTTTATTCTTTTTGACTTGTTTTTTTAAGAGATATTTTTTCCCTACATTACCTCTTTTTTTATAAACAAATATAACATATCCATCAGCTGTTTTTACCTTCTTCTTCAAAACAATCTTCATTCGTTTTGCGCTTTTCTTTTTTGATGCACTTTTTACCTTCACACGGGAAAGCGAAACAGATGTTTTTTCTTTTTTCACTTCAACCGGGGTGGTGGTTTCATTTTTTATTCCTGTTTCTCCCGTTTCGGTTTCATCGTCAAAAATAAAATCCGCTATAGATGTGTCTTCTTTATCTTCACCGGCAGGGATTGTAACGACATCCCCCTGGTTTTCGTCAAAGGTTGTGGATCGTTCTGCTGCATTCAACGAATAAGGTACACGTGCCCAGGCAACTGCCATGGTGCAAACAAAAACAGTCAAAGCCGTTCTCGTTATCTTTTCTACATACCCATTTCTCATACGTGCTTAACGCCCCCTTTTATTATTTCTTAATTTTAACTTTAACGATATCAGACCAGCCTCCGTAAATTGCGTTTCCCTTTACCAGTCTGTATGCACGAACCTTAACATAAAGTTTCTTGCTCTTTTTCAAATTTTTATTGGATACATTGAATGTCGTTGTGTTCTTCTTGATTAACTTCTTATAGAGTATCTTTTTATTCTTTTTCGCTGCGGAGCTGCTTTTGAATACACACACTTCATATCCATTTACTGACTGCATTTTTGCGATTGTGATTTTAATTTTCTTTGCATTTTTCTTTTTGGAAATCTTTTTTACAATCTTTACTGTTCCAACTTTAGTTTTATCAACTTTAGCATCTTTCTTTGTTGTAGTCGAAGACTCTTTTGTTGTTTCATTCGCAAACATATAATTCCACGGATTGTCTACAAGTGTTCCATCGAAGTTTTCCGTTGTTTCATTCTCAAACCTATAATTCCACGGATTGTCTATTGTTTGCTCCTCGTCTGCTCTGATGACCGTCGTCATCGGCAATGATGTTCCAACCAATGTCACTGCCATCATTGCAATAATAATTGTTTTTCTCATCTCTTTTCTCCTTATCCGTTCTTTTTTCTATATTCTATCATCATCCCTCTCAAACCTCAACACATTCTCCTTCTTTGGTCAAAAAAAGAACAGCCCTTTCGAACTGTTCTTTCTATCTTATGTTATTTTACTCGTACTTTCTTTGTTACAGACCATTTCTTGGAATAGCAAAGTTTTCCACCAATCATTTTGTAACCACGTACTCTGATAAACAATGTCTTTGCTTTCAATTTCTTGTCTGAAACCGAAAATGTCTTCTTATTCTTATTTACCTTTAATTCTTTTACATATTTCTTGTTCTTCTTTGCAAGCTTCTTTGTCTTGTAGAAACGAACAATATATCCGTCTGCAACCTTAAGCGCTTTCTT
>JAEEGL012995998.1_pt1 | contig 17940 bp, 15 predicted proteins | sample 9134231 | NCBI WGS metagenome assembly JAEEGL01 (sample SAMN16246548, study PRJNA631951) | gut metagenome | biome: gut microbiome; feature: rumen; material: fiber-attached | host: Bos | place: Iran: Karaj | collected 2018-10 | reverse complement strand
TTTTAGCTGCTACTTTCTCTTCTTTTTCAGCTTTTTTAGACTCTTTTTTAGCTACTACTTTCTCTTCTTTTTCAGCTTTTTTAGTCTCTTTTTTAGCTGCTACTTTCTCTTCTTTTTCAGCTTTTTTAGTCTCTTTTTTAGCTGGTGCTTTTTCTACTTTTTCAGCTTTTTTAGACTCTTTTTTAGCTGGTGCTTTTTCTACTTTTTCAGCTTTTTTAGACTCTTTTTTTGCTGGTACTTTTTCTACTTTTTCAGCTTTTTTAGACTCTTTTTTTGCTGGTGCTTTTTCTACTTTTTCAGCTTTCTTAGTTTCTTTTTTAGCTGGTGCTTTTTCTACTTTCTCAGCTTTTTTAGCTTCTTTTTTAGCTGGTGCTTTTTCTACTTTCTCAGCTTTTTTAGTTTCTTTTTTAGCAGGCGCTTTTTCTACTTTAGCAGCCTTTTTTGTTTCTTTTATTTCTTCAACTTCTTTAGCTTTTTTCTTTGTTGTAGGTTTCTTTTCTTCCGCTTTTTCTGTTTTTTTCATTCTTTCTACTTCCTTCCTACTATTTTTTAGCTAATTCTATGATTACTTCACTCAATTCTTTTTCTAAACTATCAACTTCTTCTTTTGATAATGACTTTGAATTTTCAAGTGTTTTTATTATCTCAAGTTTTCTGTTTGACAATCTTTCTTTACTATAAATCGCAATTATATCTTCTAAGCATTTGTCTATTGAGCTGATCTCATAATCTGTAACTAATATTTCACTTACGTGTGATTGTAATTCTTCGTCTTCGATATTTGCTATAGTTTGCAACATTTTTTCGCTACTTTCTGCAGTTGAGTTTTGAATAATCTCATATAGTTTTCTATTTAATTCTACATTGAAATCGTCAAGAGTAATATTGTTTACTATAGCTGAATAAGACTCTTGAAAGTGATTTATTAGTAAATAGATTATCATATTTTCTCTTTTGACTACAGCAGGATTTACTTCTTCTACGGCTTTTTTAGTTTTTATAATCGGCCTTACTAAAGTTTGCTCCTTTGCCTCTGGATTATATGATGCCTTATTTACTTCTGCATATATAGCTTCTTTAGAAATATTATATTGTTTTGCTATATTATCAATATAAATTTCTCTTTCAATTTTATTATCTACATTAGATAATATCTTTGTTATTTCCTTTAGGAATTTAATCTTGTCTTTTGCATTTTCTAAGTTGTATTTTTGTTTAAGCATTTTAATCTTAAACTCAACTAAAGATATGGCATTTTCTACAAGTAAATTAAATTTTCCGCTACCATACTTTATAACATATTCATCTGGATCTTTAGCACCTTCCATTTGAAGTACTCTTGCATCACATCCTTGTTTCTCTAACACCTCTAGGCCTCTTAGGATTGCTACTTGTCCTGCACCATCTGAGTCATATGATAATATAACTTGCTCACAATATTTTCTTAATAATCTTCCTTGTTCATCTGTCAAGGCTGTACCAAGTGAAGCAACAACATTATCAAATCCTCTTTGATATAGGCTTATTGCATCCATATACCCTTCTACTAATATAATCTTTTTAGAATCTGATTGTTTTGCAAGGTTAAGTCCAAATAAATGCTTTTTCTTTGAATATATAAGGTTCTCATTAGAATTTATGTATTTACCACCAGTCTTATCTTTATCGTCTAGTTTTCTTCCACCGAATGCAACAACTTTACCGGTAACATCCATAATTGGGAACATCAGTCTTCTTCTGAATCTATCAACGAACTCTCCTCTTTCGGTTCTATTTACAAGTCCCGTTGCTAAGATTTCTTCGTTTTTAAATCCCATTTGACTCAAATGTTTATAAAGTTCATTGTATTCGCCAGAATATCCAATCTTAAATGATTTTAATGTCTTATTATCCAGTTTTCTTTTCTTAACATAGTCTTGTGCTATTTTTGCAACTGGAGTATATAATCTTTCATGATAAAACTTAGTTGTCTCAGCATTTATTTTATGCATTCTATCTTTTAAGTATTGGTTTTTATTAAACTCTGGATTTTCATCAACTGGAAGAGCAATGTGAGCTCTTTCAGCTAACATTTCTAATGCTTCTTTAAATGATATTCTTTCAACTTCACTAACGAACGTAAAAACGTCACCACCCTTATGGCAGCCAAAACAATGAAAGTATTGTCTGTCAGGTGAAACAGAAAAAGAAGGTGATTTCTCTTTATGGAATGGACACAATCCAAAATAGTTTCTACCACTTCTTTTTAGTGTAACGTATTGAGACACAACATCTACTATATCATTAGCAGATCTTATTTCCTCTTTTAATTCATCCGTGTATTGAACCATCATCTAACCTTTCTTTTATATTATTCTACATACGAGCCTTATTTCCTTTTAGATTGTTAATTATTTTTTAAATATTTGTAACACATTTGTGATAAATGCTTTTTTACAAACAAAAAAGATTATATGAAAATATAATCTTTTTATGTCTTACTTTTTAACAAATATTTTAGTTTGCAGGAATAAATTTCTTTACTACGTTGTCAGTAGCGTCTTCATTCATACCAACTGCTTTTTGAAGTTCACCAACGTTTCCAAGTTCATGTACTTCATATGAAGTGTTGATCTTATTATCTACTAATGCTTCAACTTCTTCTTTGTTTTTATCTTGAGCTAGAACTAATTCGCTAACTAGAATTTGTTTAGCATTGATTAACATTTTCTTTTCTGTAGTTGATAATCCTTTTTCTTTTTGTTTAAAGCTTAGATTTCTTACGATATCTGCAACTTCAAACACATTACCTGATTTCATTTTTTCTACATTATCTCTGTATCTCTTGTTCCATTTCATAGACATTTCTGTACTATCTTGCTCTAAAACATTTATTACTTTTCCGGCAGTTTCCTTATCAATTATGCTACGTACACCGATTGATTCGGCTTTAGCTGTAGGTACCATAACTTTAACTTCTCCTGGCATTTTGATGATGTAATAAGATTGTTTTTCGTCTAAGATTGCTCTTTCTTCGATTGTTTCAATTACACCAGCTCCATGCATTGGGTAAACTACTTTGTCTCCTATATTAAACATTTTTGCCACTCCTTCCAAGTAATGTAAAAATTACTCTCCTTTTTTTCCTAACTACAGTACTATTATACTACAATTTTTGGAAAAAGTCAAAAGATATTTATCATTTATATTACATTTTTAAAAAAACACTTGAAAAGTATATTTGTATGGTGTTTAATATATTGTTTTACTTGTTTGTTGATCCAAAACCGCCTTTTCTCGTTCCGGTTGCATTATCGTTGTCAACTATTAGAAACTTAGTAAATACAACCTGTCCGATAACGTCACCTTTCTTTACTTCTATATCATGATCGCCACAATTAAAATATGCAAAATAGAAATGTCCATCATTATCTTCATTTCCATAATAGTCAGAATCGATTAATCCAACACTGTTTGCCATTAAAAATCCTTTTTTAGGACCAGAACTTCTATTTAATAATAGGTAGCATTCATCTGGTTGGCAATATGCTTTAAGACCTGTTGGAATTAAAGTAGGTTTAATACCTGGAACATATTTTGGTATTACAATATCTTCTGCAGCTTCTACATCGTATCCTGCTGAATGTTTTGTCTTTCTTTCTGGAATATGAATTCCTTTATCTTCATAACCTTTTGCAATTTCAAATCCACGTTCTCTCATTTTTTATCTCCTTACTTTATAAAAATTTCAAGTAGATTATATAATCATCTTATAACATTTGCAACAAAATTTTAGGCAAAAAAAAGACGTTCCTTAGAACGTCATTTTTATTAGTCTTGTGTATATGGTATGATTGCAATATGTCTTGCTCTTTTAACTGCTGTTGTGATTTCTCTTTGATGTTTAGCGCAAGCACCTGTTGCTCTTCTAGGTAATATTTTACCTTTTTCATTGATGAATTTTTTCAATTGATCAGCATTTTTATAATCTAATTCAAAGTTTTTATCACTGCAAAGTGTGCAAACTTTTTTTCTCATTTTTCTGAACTTTGGATTGAAATCATCATCTTGATTATTTCTATTGTTTCTTCTATTTTGTTTCTTATCAGCCATTTTTAGTCCTCCAATCTTCTAACATTTTCTATTATTAGAATGGTAAATCATCATCAGAAGTTGTTACTTGAAATTCTGCACTTTGAGCAACGTCTTCGCCAAATGTGCTTTCAAATGATCCTCCTGGTACATCTCCATCTCTTTTACTATCAGCAAAATATGTTTCTTCTGCAACTACTTCTGTTACATAATGTTTTTGTCCATTATCATCGTCCCAAGATCTTGTTTGGATTCTTCCAATAACTGCTACTTGTTGACCTTTTTTGAAGTATTTGCTTACAAATTCTCCTGTTTTATTCCAAGCTACAACATTAATAAAGTCTGCTTGTCTTTCTTCTCCTTGTCTTGCAAATCTTCTATTAACTGCTAGACTAAAAGAAGCTACTAGAGTATTATTTGTTTGAGTATATCTTACTTCTGGGTCTCTAGTTAATCTACCCATTAAAATTACTTTATTCATATGTTTTCTCCTTTAAAAAATATTATTTTTCATCTTTTCTTACAACTATGAATTTAATAACTTCGTCTGTAATTCTGTATACTCTTTCTAGTTCAGCTACTAAACTTGGAGCTGCTTCGAAGTTGATTAACATATAAGTTCCTTCAGAATTTTTCTTAACTTCATATGCTAATTTTTTCTTGCCAAGATTTTCAACTGATTCTACTTTACCATCATTATTAATAACGCTAGAAAATTTATCAACTAAAGCTTTGATTCCTTCTTCTTCAACGTTTGGATTAATAATGAATACTGTCTCGTATTTATTCATTATCTTTCACCTCCTTCTGGAAATTAGCCTTACAACATGCGTTGTAAGCAAGGATATAAAATTATCTCCATAATTTTATACAACCGATATTTTAACACATTTGTTCTCAAGTTTCAAGCTATTTTGCCTATTTTTTTAATTAAAGTCTTCTAAATTAATCTTTTCATAGTCTATATTTCTTGTATGGAATTCTTTATTTTGATATTTAACTCCTTTTAGGTAATAAATTGTCATACTTTCTTCATTTATAATATAATAGTCATCCTCTCCACTTGTCTTTCTACCTAGTTCTATATTTAAATCTTCCAATTTTGATAAGTCTATCTCAAAGTATGAATCATTGTCATTAGGATTAATTGAGAATGAAAAATTATCTATTTTTTTATCCGTTATAGGTAAGTTTCCATTATCCAAATAATAAAGTCTTATTCTTTCGTCTAGCAGTTTAATATCATTATTCATTTTATTTAGTCTTATTATATCTAATCCATTCTTTGATGCTCCAATAATTCCGATTAACAAAAGAATTGCAATTATTATAAAAAGGACATTTGGAAACTGTTTTTTTGTATCCATTTTATTCTCCTTACAAGAAAATCTATATTTATATTACCACTAATTAATAATTTTTTCCACAAATAAAAAAAGCGGGCCGAGAAAGTCTTTCTCGACCCTGAACCGGGGTAGCCGCCTTAAATTATTCCTCTTTGGTTTCTGCTTTCTTTTTTCTCTTGGCCTCTTCCTTCATTGCTTTCTTTCGTCTGTAAGCTGCATTCTGCGGACGGAACATTGCGAAAACCTTCTGATCGAAGAAATCGTTGACCTTATCCGAAAAAGAGCACACCAGGCTGAGAACAATCACAATGATGAGAACCAGGAGGATGTGGTGGAGGGAAAACTCCAGGAGTGCCCCGAAAAGCTTCGAGAACAGACCGAAAATCCACTCCACAAGTGCAAACACGAACTTACCAAGGACAACAGCGGCGACGAGTACCAGCGCTGTTATGAAGAACCGCTTAAGGTTCTTCTTGAGTTTCTCCATACTGAATTTGTTCATTGAGTCATTCATCCCCTTTCAAGTGTAGGCTAGCCTACGGTTCTATATATATTATACCATTAATGCTTTTTTATAGTCAATTTTGTATAGTAGCACAAAAAAAGAACTTATTGCTAAGTTCTTTTTCATTTTAATAGTCAAATTCTGGACCATCCTCTTTTCTTTTTTGATTGTCTGTTTGAGGTTTTTCTGGTTTTTCTTTTTCTTTCATTCTTGAGACATATTTTTCAAATGCTTTTTTATACATATTACCATATCCTCTTTTATCTACGCCGTCTCTTAAGAATGGTTGAGCATTAGGCTGCATATCATAAAATTGATGATCTAGCATTACTTTTATTGCCGCTTCCATTTCAGGACTACTTACATATTTCATTGCTTCTTTTACACTAGAAAATGAAGTTTCTATGTTAGCTGGCATATCACCAAGCATATTGGCTAAATATTCTATAGGTTTATCTTTATTTATACCACGTCTTGCATATTCATCAGGTCCTAGTCTTGCATAAAGTACATTGGCATACATCTGTCCCGTTCTGTCATCAGTTTGAGCTTCTAAACCATTTAAATCGTCTAAACGTATTAGTTTAATTTCTTCATTCCCATTTTTATCCACTTCATGCATAATAAATGGACAATTTTCATCACGATATTTAGTGTTAGCATCAGTTAACTGGCCATATCCAACATCAGGAATAAAATCACCTTTTTTTACTTCGGCCATATAAGAATCTCTTCTTGAGTAAGTTTTAGATTCTGTTTTTGTCATTACCCCTTCTCTAGAATAATCTGTTTCTGTTATAGTTTTACTTTTAGCATATTTTCCATCACTTGAAAGTTCTGCTGATTCACTACTTTTTAAAATATCTCCTGTTTTAAAATCAGCTAAATATTCTGTTTCTGTACGAGCTTGAGAAAACATACTATTTGAAACATCTCTAAAACTAATACTGTATGGATTATTAAAAAGAGCAGGTTTTTCTATGTATGCTAATGTTGCACTTGGTTTTTGTTTATCTTCTAAAGCACCAGCTTCAGGTTTATTTTCAAATGGAACTTGCAAATTACGTCTAAATGTATCTACATTATAATCTTGTAAAGATAAATAATTTGCCATTTTTTCCATTATCTCTGATGCAACAGGTGTCGCAGTTAGAAGCTGATTTGCATGTGATGAAATCATTCCGGGAATAATCTCTTTATGAATTTTTTTAAGTTTTTCTTCAACAGACATTTGCTATTCTCCTCTTTTTAAAATACTGTTGGCAGCATGCTACCAACAGTATTTTTGGTTTTTTTATCCTCTTTCGATTAAGTCTCCAACATCGATAGCTTTTAATTTAACGTGTCCTAATTCTTCCCATCTGTTGTATGCAAGGTTTAATCTGAATAATACAGTTGGTTTTGCACCAGCTCTGTTCTTATCAACAACGCAAGCATAGAATCTAACATCTGTGTCTTTTGGAACAACAATGTCATGATTCTTTTCAAATAAGTCTGTATCAGAATATTCATACTCTTTTGCTGTTGAACGGTTAATTTGTTTAATAAGCATTAAAGTATCTAGAACCTCTTTAACAGTCTTACTTGCTGACATTTCGTTAACTGTTAAGTTAACTGGTAAAGTATTAGACTCGATAAGCTGCATTGATGATGCGATAAAGATTCTGAATTTTTGTGCTAAGTTTGAAAGAATTGTAGCTGTCTTCTTAACCTCATCACTATTACCAATGTTAGCTGTATCAGCTTTTAATGTATCGTAGAACATATAATGAATACCTTCTTTATAGTAGTAGTTCATTATAATCTTTCTTAAATCATCATTTGTATGCTCTGTGATGTGAATGAAGAATATAGAATTGTCTACTTGAGTGTTAACCCAATCAGTAACTTTTAATACTTGTTTGAATGTTGAAGAATATTTCTTTAATCTCTCAACATAATCTTCTTGAGATTCATCCTTCTTTCTTTCTATATATCCATTCTCATCTACTTTAACTTTCTTACCTTTATCTGGTCTAAATTGTAATTCAAGAAGTTCACTCTCTGTTACACTTAAACCTTCTTGGCCATGTAATTTTTGAATCTCTGGATTGTTAACAATAGTTGTTATCATACAAAGTTTCATTTTATCTTCTGCCATCTCGTTTGAAATGATCAATACTTTCTCTTTATGAATAAATGCTAAGTATGATGCTAGGTTAATTGTGAATCTTGATTTACCGCAGTTAGAAGGCATTGCATAACACATAGTCTCGCCTCTTCTTATACCCTTGAATACTGTAGATAGTATTGGGAATGGAATTGAAAGACCATTAGCAAGTTCGTTATCTCCTGCAAGTAAGAATCCTGTTGCATTATCATTCAATCTTCCTTGTGTTAATCCTGTTGTAACTGTGATTTGTTCTAGAGCATTTTCAACTTCTTCAACTGTCATATCATCATATAGTTCATAATCTGTAATCTCTAAGATTTTTTCTTGTATTGCTGATGTAGCAGCAACAACATAGTTTTTCTTTAAGATGAATAGTTTCTTAAGTTCTGTATAAATGTTTTCTAGATTATAATCTTTTTGATTTGCTATTCTTCTAACTTTTAGTTTTAGATCATATGTATTTGGAGTCTCTCTTGGAAGTTGGTATTTATCTTTTGCTTTTGCTGGTGCGTATTGCTCACCATCTCTAAATAGTACAATCTTATATAAGTTTGTAAGTTCATCATCAGAGAATCTACAATCTTCATATAATAAGTAGAATCTAGACATAGCTTTAGGGTTATTGAATAATAATCCTAAGTAAATACATTCAAGTTCGAAGTCGATTAATTTGTCAGGATAGATTTGTTCTTTTTCTTCTTCCTCGTCATCATCGTCTTCTTCTTCCTCTTCCTCTTCTTCCTCTGATATTCCATAATACTCATAATAATCTGGTGTATCATCATCTTCTTCACCAGCATCTTCAGCTAAAGGATTGTATTCTTCATCATCTTCTTCAGTATCTTCAACTTCTTCTGTTTCTTCTACATCATCAAGTAATTCGTCTACTTCATCTCCTGCTTCTCCAGCACCAGATTCAGTATCAACTTCTATTTCATCTGTATCTTCCATTTGAACTACGTCTTCAGTTTCTGGTTCTTTAGTTTCTTCTATATCTTCTTCTGTAGCTTCTTCTAGTTCATCCGTATTAAAGTCAGCGATTTCTTCATCATCTGCTTCTTCAACTTCCTCTGTTTCTTCTACTTCTTCATCTTCTGGAACTTCTTCGACTTCGTCTTCTGGAACTTCTTCTATCTCTTCTTCAGTGTCATCTGTAAGTCCTGGGATATCATCTACAACTTCTTCCATTTCTGTATCAGAAGATAATCCAGGAATCATTGTGTCATCATCTACTTCTTCATCGCTCATCTCTGGAACTTCATCAACTACTTCTTCCATTTCTGTGTCAGAAGATAATCCAGGAATCATTGTGTCATCATCTACTTCTTCTTCATCGCTTATTTCTGGAACTTCATCAACTACTTCTTCCATCTCTGTATCAGAAGATAGTCCAGGGATCATTGTATCATCATCTACTTCTTCAGTATCATCTGATAGGCCAGGAATCATTGTATCGTCATCTACTTCTTCAGTATCATCTGATAATCCTGGTATCATTGTATCGTCATCTACTTCTTCAGTATCATCTGATAGGCCAGGAATCATTGTATCGTCATCTACTTCTTCAGTATCATTTGATAATCCTGGAATCATATCGTCATCATCAGATAATCCTGGAATTGTATCATCTACTTCTTCTACTTCTGTATCGTTTGATAGTCCTGGTATCATATCGTCATCATCAGATAATCCTGGAATTGTGTCATCTATTTCTTCTACTTCTGTATCGTTTGATAATCCTGGAATCATATCGTCATCATCAGATAATCCTGGGATTGTTGCATCTTCTTCTACTTCTGTATCGTTTGATAATCCGGGGATCATATCGTCGTCATCAGATAATCCTGGAATTGTATCATCTACTTCTTCTACTTCTGTATCGTTTGATAGCCCTGGTATCATATCATCGTCATCAGATAGTCCTGGGATTGTTGCATCTTCTTCTGTATCATCTGACAATCCTGGTATCATGCCATCATCTTCATCAGATAATCCTGGGATTGTTGCATCTTCTTCTGCATCATCTGACAATCCTGGTATCATGCCATCATCTTCATCAGATAATCCTGGAATTGTTGCATCTTCTTCTGTATCATCTGACAATCCTGGTATCATGCCATCATCTTCATCAGATAGTCCTGGGATTGTTGCATCTTCTTCTGTATCATCTGACAATCCTGGTATCATGCCATCATCTTCATCAGATAATCCTGGAATTGTTGCATCTTCTTCTATATCATCGGACAAACCTGGAATCATATCATCATCTGAAGTTTCTTCCAAACTTGGCATCTCGACATCAGATTCTTCATCATCAAGGCCAGGAATCATATCATCGTCATCATCAGATAGTCCAGGGATCATATCATCATCTGATGGTTCAGTTTCTTCCAAGTCTGATAATCCAGGTATTAAATCATCCTCTTCTTCATCTGTTGTAGGAATTTCATCGTCTCCATCTTCTGGTTCATCATCCATATATATACCAAGAAGTGGATTAAATGATTTATTCTTTTTTTCATCCTCTACATTATTTAAATCATTATTATCGCTAGAACCTGTTACTTTTCTAGGATCTTTTTCTTTAGAATCTTTATTATCCAAAACGATACCTCCATATAAATATAATTATCCTAAATTTTAAAATATCACACAATTATTATATATATAATTATTGAATCTCACAATAATTTTAATACAAATGTAACTAAAACGAAAAAAGACTTACACATTATTACTGTGTAAGTCTTTATATTTATATATACTAATTAAATACTATTTGTTTCCTAATCCTTTATTCTTTCTTAAGAATGTTGGTATATCTAATTCTCCGCCAGCATCGCTTGATGATCCGATTGAAGAAATACTGCTTGTATTGCTTCTTCTCTTCCATGCATCAGCAACTATACTTTCATATGGAGAACCTGCTCTTCTATCTTCTTCCTTTTCAAATCCTGTTGCTATAACTGTAATTTGGATTTCATCACCTAATGATTCATCAATAACAACACCAAAGATGATTTCTGCTTCAGGATCAGCACTACGTTGAATTAATTCAGCTGCAGTATTAACTTCTTGTAATCCAACATCGTTACCACCAGTAACGTTCATGATTATACCTTTAGCACCTTCGATAGATGTTTCAAGTAATGGACTTTGAATAGCTTGTTTTGCAGCATCTTCTGCTCTGTTTTCACCACTAGCAGAACCGATACCCATATGAGCTATACCACGATTTGACATTATTGTTCTTACGTCAGCGAAGTCTAGGTTGATTTCACCAATATCAGTAATAATATCACTAATACCTTGAACACCTTGTCTTAACACATCATCAGCCATTCTAAATGCTTCAATCATTGATGTTTTTCTATCAATTATTTGAAGTAATTTATCATTTGGAATTACAACTAAAGAATCAACTTCTTTCTTTAAAGCATTTATTCCACGTTCTGCTTGAGCTAATCTTTTCTTTCCTTCAAATGTAAATGGTTTTGTAACAACACCTACAGTTAGAATTTCCATTTCTTTAGCTACATTAGCAACTATTGGAGCTGCACCTGTACCTGTTCCACCACCCATTCCGGCTGTAACAAATACCATGTCTGCACCTTTTAATGCTTCTGCGATTTCAGCTTTTGATTCTTCAGCAGCTTGAGTACCTATATCTGGGTTTGCTCCAGCTCCTAATCCTCTTGTAATCTTTTCACCGATTTGAATTTTTGAACCTGCTTTTGAACAAAGTAATGCTTGCTTGTCTGTGTTAACCGCAATAAATTCAACATTTTTGATTCCTGCTTCAACCATTCTGTTTACTGCATTGTTTCCTGCTCCTCCAACGCCAACAACTTTGATTGTAGCTGTTCCATCTACTGCGTAATTTAAATCGTTATCGTCCATTATCATAAGGTTAAATCCTCCTTTAATTATATATAAATATATTTGAAAATAAATGACTAAATTTTAGGTATAGAAAAAGTCTCTTATCTTTCCCAATACCGTTTTAACTAAGTTCTTTTCTGTCTTTGTTGATACACTGCTTGATACTGTTTTTGCATATGGCCTTGCAGCTATATATCTTACTAGTGCATAACTTACTCTATATGTTGATTTAACTGAACTTATCAATCTACCTGTAGACATCTTAACTGGGATGTTTAGAATAATCTTTCCTGCCATATCAGACTTATTGATATTTATAATACCCTCACCTGTTAATATGACGTTGTTGATATTATTCTTAACACCTCTTGTTGTTATATCTTTATTTACTAATGTAAATATTTCTTCGATTCTAGCTTCAATTATTTCTATCAAATCTGAACTTTTGATAGTTACATTCTTTTGCTCTGGATTTTGATAAGTATTAAGAACAATATTATTATCATTATCGATAAATGATCTTAAAGCTAATCCATATTGTTTCTTTAACTTGTCTGCTTCTTCTTTTGATATATTTAAACAATAAGAAATATCATTTGTTATATTATCTCCACCAAGTGAGATTGTATTTGTATAAACAAATGTTGATCCGTTAAATATACCTATTTCTGTATTTCCAGCTCCAACATCAAGAACCATAACATTATTAGTTAGTTCGTCACTATCTAATACTAGATTTCTCTCTGCTAGTGCTATTGGAACTACACCATCTATTTCAATTCCAGCTTTTTTGAAAACTGAAGTAAGTTGTCTTACATAATCTTTCTCTGCTAAAATAATTTGTGCTGTTAGAGTAAAGTTACTACTGAACTTTCCAACAGGGTCATCTACTGCTTTGCCATCTTCTAAGATGAATTTATCTGGCACTACATCAATTAGTATCTTGTCATCTGGGATTTCTATATCTCTAACTTGAATTATGGCTGATGCAACATCTTTAATTGTTATTCCAGCAAACTTATCCTTTGTGTCTTTTACGATACTGTTTTGAACAATCGTAACATATTTGCCTGGTATAGTAGTATATGCAGATTCAACTTGTAAGTTTGATATATCTTCAACTTCCTCAAGTGTTCTGGTAATTGCAGAAGATAGTTCTTCTTCATCAACTATCTTACCTTTTTGCATTGCCCCGCACTTGCTACTTGTACTACAAATAATTTCAATTTGGTTGAAATTATTAACTTCACCAACAAATGTGCTAACTTTAGAGGTTCCAATATCGATACCAACAATTATATCCCCTATTGCCAAAGTTAACTCCTCCACTTAAAAAATTATTTTACTACAAAATTTCTATGCGATTAGAATATTACATTTTTAACAAAAAGTCAAGCGAATTGACACATTTTTGTAATTAAACTGTAATGTTTTTGTTACTATTTTTTGATTAATATTTTTGTCGCACAAAAGGTACTATATACCAATTCATTTATGATTTCAAGAGCTTAGCACCTTTTTAGAAAAAAAGAATGAAATTTGTTATTATTTCATTCTTTTTAAATCTTTATTCTTCTGTAACTTTTGCTTCTTTTTTCTTCTTTCCTGATTTTCTTTTTTCTTCGATCATTGCTGTATATTTATCTATGTAATATCTTCTAATAATCGCTAAGTTTGTAAACATTCTTCCAACGAATACTACGATTGCTGCTAAGTAAATATCTACATTCAATTTATTACCTAAATAAGTAAGTGCAATTGATAAAATTGAATTTCCAAAGAATCCACTTAAGAATATCTTTAGATCAAAGTTCTTTTTAACTACTGAAGCAATTCCACCAAATACTGTATCTAATGCAGCTACTATTGCTATTGATAAGTAACTTGAGTATGTGTATGAAATTACTGGAGAATTAATTCCAATTAAAGCTCCTAAAATACAACCTATAATAATTGATATATAAATCATTTTTTACCTCCCGATTACCACTAGTTTGATTTCTTATCACTAGTTTTGTCTGTATTAATTTTTGCATTTTTTAAACTTATTGTTCCATTGTATGCTGGAATATTAATGTTTTCTTCTTCGGTTATGCTTATTGATTTTCCAGAAGCTTCTACTTCATCTTGGAATCCACCTTTGATTGTAAGACCACTTAAAAGTGCTTGTCTATCTCCTATTGCTTTTATTGTGTATGGTCCATTAATTCTTCTTGTATTAACTAGTACTAAGATGTTATTAACTAGTGTTACATCTGTTGTAGAAACAACTCTTTCTTCGTTAACACTTATTGCTTCAGCACCTGCTATGTTAAGTTCATTTATAAGTTTTAATATTTCATAGCTTTCTATGTTGTATATGTCTTTATCTTGAAGTGTTACTACGATACCAGGTCCTTGAACTGCCTTATATCCTAGGAACATTTCTGCTTCTTTGACTTCGTCTTCTAGAAGCTTTTTACTGTTTTCATCATTATTTAGTTCTTGTTTATACTCACCAATTTTCGTATTAACTTCATTGGTTTTCTCTTGAACTTCTTCATATTTATTTTTCCAGTTTAGAATTTCTTGCCTTAATTCTGTTTCTCTCATAGTTTCAATAGCAGTAATGTCTGTTTGATCAACCGTCTTAAATTGAGTAAATAAGATAGCTGTTAGAATCAAAGCAGTAATTCCAATTGATATACTAATTACTTTTCTTCCTTTCAAGACTCATTCCTCCTATTCAACTACTGAGATATATTCTGATGAATATATTCCATTATATTTTGGTATTTCTATTGTTTCTTTATCTACTTGTTCAACATTTACTTGAACTCCCAAACTCTTTATGTATTGAAGGTATCCGCCTGGCATTGTTAATTGGCCATATAATTTGTTTGGTTCTCCTATAGCTTTGATAACAAAAGGACTTCCAATCTTTTGTTCATTTATCTTAACAACATTACCTATACATGTAATTGATGTTCTAGATGTTATTCTTTCACCGTTAATTGATATTGCTTCAGCGCCTGTATTTTTAAGTGCATTTACTGTTTGAACTAAATCAATATCATGAACTATATATGCTGATGGATCTCCTTTTGTTTTAAGTGGATCACCATCTGTAAGTGTTATTATTATTCCTTTACCTTTTAGTTCTGTATATCCTAATAGAGTATTATATTCTGTTAATTTATCATTTAATCCTGTTGAAGCTGTTGTTGAATCAGATACATTGCTTCTCATTTTCTCTAGTTCTTCTTCTTTATTTGTTAAATTGTTTGAAGCATTTTCATATTTTTCTTTCCATCTAAGTAAGCTGTCTCTTAATTCATTTTCAACTTGTGTTTTTCCAACAGTTTGGCTGCTGTACTTAACAGTCTTAATTTGAATAAATATTCCTGCAGTTAAAAAGCAACACATAATTCCAAGAATTAACGGAATTACAATCTTATTGTTTTTATCCTTCATGTTATCCCTCCAATTTATTTTCTAATTTGATGTTGGTCTAAAATATGCTTTTTGAGTATTTAAATCAACATTTAGGAAAATTGTCCCTTCTTTTCCTTCGCTACTCTCTAGAATTGCTTTCAAGTATAAAATTCTACTTGTTAGCTCATTTCCATCTCCTAAGTATACAGTTTTTCCTTGTCCTTCTAGTATTAATGTATAATTCTTAGGATTTGAAACGTCAACTTTTGTAACTACTCCTGTAATATCATTATCTTCACATATGCCTATTATTTTAATAACCATATTTAATTGTTTCAAGTCTTCAATATCAACTCTATTACCTGGTTTAATATTATTTAAATCTGTTTTGAAACCAACTATTATTGGTGTATCAATTCTTTCATTTGATATCTCTAAAATGTATCCTTGATTATTAATGTATACAAAGCTGTCTGCAAATTGTAGCATATATGTTGGATGTCTTTCAGTAACTTTAATTCCAATTGTACCAGGAAGTTTTCTAGTTACTTCCGCGCTTTCAATATATGCATTTTTTGTTAAGCTATTTGCAATCTGAATATTTGTATACTTAAACATATTAACATCATTTTTAAGACCTGATATTTCTATTATTTTATCTTTTGAAAGTCTTTCATTTCCTTCAACCTCAATGCTTTTTATATTAAACATTGGTGAATAAATGACAACTATAGCTCCTATAATTAGTGCTAGTACTATTAATATGTACTTAATTTTTCCTATAACTCTATGAATAAAACCTGGTGATTCATTTGAACTTTTCTTTGATTTTTTCTTCTTTCTTCTTTTCCTCTCATTACCTGTTTTCTTAGGCTTTACCTTAATTCCGGCAAATTCTTCTTCCTCGTCCAAAAAATCACCTCCTTATCATTTGAATTACGCATCTACATATTATCACATTTTCTTCAATTTTTCCACTATTATTTAAGGACTAACCTATCTATTTTTGAGTTAATATACTTTTCTAGTTTATCCATAAATATTTCTGGTTTTATTTCTTTTTTAGCAACCATATCTAATCCTTTTTCCCAACTTGCTGTTAAATCCGGATTTAGCATATCTGGTATTGATTTTTTTACTATGTCATAGATTACTTCACCTTTTTCCGTAGGTGTTATGATTTGAGTTTTAGAATTTATATTTATGTATTTTATTCTCTCTAATTTTTTAATTATCTCGCCTCTAGTAGCAGAAGTTCCTATTCCAGCACCTTTAATTTGCTCACGAAGTTCTTCATCTTCTATTAGTTTTCCAGCATTTTCCATTGCTAGAATCATACCGCCAGAATTATATCTTGATGGTGGTGAGGTTTCGGCATCTTTAGTTTCATAGTTAATAACGTTTACTTTTTGACCTTTCTTTAGGTTCGAAAGTATTTCTAAGTTGCCATCTTCACTATCTTTTTCTTCTTTCGCTTTATTTTTAAGCACTTCTAAAAATCCTAGTTTAGTACATACTTTTCCACTTGCAAAGAATGATTCTCCATCTACTTCTACAGTAATATTTACTTTATTATATTCAGCTTGAGGATAGAATATTGCTATGAATCTTTTTGCAATTGTTTTATATACATTCTTTTTAAGTTCAGATAATGCGTCATAGTTTTCAAATCCCTGACCCGTAGGAATAATTGCATAGTGATCTGTGATCTTGCTATCATTTACATATTTTGTCTTAACAAGATTAGTTGAATATTTTTCATTAACCATCTTTTCAATATAACCATGAACTTCTTCATCTTTGAAGCCTTTAAATAGTCCATTTAAATTCTTTCCTATTTCTTTTGCTATTGCTGTTGATAAAACTCTAGCATCAGTTCTAGGATAAGTAACTAATTTCTTTTCATATAATTCTTGTATTATCTCTAATGTCTCGTCTGGTTTTATTTTATATAGTTTTGTACACTCATTTTGTATTTCCGCTAAGTTAAATAAAAGTGGTGCATTTTCTTTTTGTTTAGACTTCTTTAACTCAGCTACTGTTGCAGGCTTATCCTTTAAACTAATAATAAACTTCTTTGCTTCTTCTTCAGATTTAAATCCATTATCATTATAAAGAAGTGGACTTTCAAAGAATCTTGATTTTTCTGTTACTTTCCATTCAGCCCTAAAGTTAGAATCTTCTTCTCCAAACTGTCCTGCTACTTTATAGTATTTAGTTTTAACAAAATCTCTTATTTCTCTTTCTCTTGATACTACCATCCCAAGAACGCATGTCATTACTCTTCCTACTGCAATTGAAATTTTATCTTCACCTAAATCTTTTGCTGCTCTTTTACCAAATATAATAGAAAGCAATCTGCTAAAATTAATGCCAATTAGGTAATCCTCTTTAGCTCTTAAATATGCAGAATCAGATAAGCTATCGTAATAGCTCATATCTTTTGCTTCCTTAATGCCTCTTTGTATTTCTTCTTTTGTTTGAGAATCTATCCATACTCTTTTATATACTGCTTTAGGATTTGGCTTTGCCATCATAAAAACAAGCCTTTGTATGTATTCTCCTTCTCT